>Ga0209709_10001379_pt1 | contig 22494 bp, 17 predicted proteins | sample ArcticOcean_MG_C_2_FD_187435 | JGI IMG/M metagenome (GOLD analysis project Ga0209709, IMG submission 187435) | Marine microbial communities from western Arctic Ocean - ArcticOcean_MG_CB4_136 (SPAdes) (version 2) | ecosystem: Environmental > Aquatic > Marine > Oceanic | place: Arctic Ocean...
CCAATTTATCAGAAGCTACTAAAGAAGTGGAGACTAGAGAAAAAAATAACCCTAAACTAAAAAGCAAAATAATTAAAAAGAAGACAGACTTATCAATGTTTTTCCATATGTCATAATAAAATCTATAAATAAAATTAGCGTTTAGCATTTATTAACTTTTTAATTTTTAGTTTATTAACAAGTAAATTAAATTTTCTCCCTCTTTCCTCAAAATTTTTGAAATTATCAAACGAAGCTGCTGATGGACTAAATAGAATAGTTTTATGTTCAAAATTTTTTTCAGAAACTATATCTATTTTAATTTTTTTTATAGCATTTTTTAGACTAATAAAATTTTGACATTTAAGTCTATTTTTTAGTTGTTTAATAAAAAACGATCTATTATTTCCAAAAATATAAGCTGTATAATTTGTACATTCTTTCTTGGTCAGAAAAAATTTATCACCTAATTTTGGTATACCACCGATAATCCAATACACTTTATTTAAAGATCTTAGAACACTTACTGAAGATGAAAAACTGGTTGCTTTTGAGTCATTGATTATAGTGAGTTTTTTTGATTTAAATATTGTTTGTTGTCGATATTTCAAACCTTTAAAACTATTAATAGTTTTAAATAAACTATTTTTATTGAGATTTAACTTATTAGCCAATGCAAAAATATAAGCCAAATTTTCTTGATTTCCAGATGTCATGAAATATGAATTTTTAATATATTTTAAATTTTTTTTATCATAATTTATATCTACATTAATAATCTTTGTATTTATTTTTTTTTTCTGAGCTTCTTTTTTAAAAAATTTATTCTTAACATTTAAAAATGCACAATCTTTTGAGGTTTGGTTTCTAATCAATTTAAACTTTGACTTAAAATAATTATAAAAAGTTCCATGTCTCTCTAAATGATCTGGTGTAATATTTAGCAAAACGGCATAATTTGCTTTAAAATTTTTAGTATATTCAATTTGATATGAAGATGCCTCTATTACAAAAATTGTTTTTAAGCTAATTTTTTTTTCATTTAAAATTGGTTTTCCAATATTTCCAGTAAGTCTAACATCCCATTTTTGATCTTTTAAAACTTCGAATAAAATTTTTGCAGTTGTTGACTTGCCATTTGTACCTGTAATTGTAATATTTTTATTTTTATGATACTGACTGTAAAAGATATCTAAATCTGTAATTATTTTAGATTTATTAATCTTTAAATATTTTTTCAGCTTACAGTTATCTATATTTATTCCTGGGCTTATTACTATAAAATCAAATTTTTTATCACTAATATCTTTATAATTAATAAAAAAAGTTTTTTTAATTCTATTCTTAGTAATATTTTTATTATCATCATATATAGAAATGCTATTTTTTTTTTTCAAAAAATGAAAACTAGATAAACCACTTTTACCTAGTCCATATATTAAAATTTTTTTTTTTAGAAAAATATTTTTTTTTAACATTATCTTAGTTTCAAAGTTGCTAGTCCTATCATTGCAAGAATAATTGAAATTATCCAGAATCTAATAACCACCGTTGATTCTGCCCATCCTTTTTTTTCAAAATGGTGGTGTATGGGAGCCATTTTAAAAACTCTTTTTCCTGTTAGTTTGTATGAGATAACTTGAACTATTACTGAAATTGCCTCTAAGACAAATAACCCTCCCGTAATTGCTAGTACTATTTCATGTTTTGTAATTATCCCTATAGCTCCAAGAGAGCCCCCTAGGGCCAGTGAACCAGTATCTCCCATAAAAATTTTTGCTGGTGGTGCGTTAAACCATAAAAAACCCAGGCAAGCACCTATTATAGATCCACAGAAAATTGAAGCTTCACCAACACCTTCTATGTAAGGTATTTGAAGATAATTGGAAAAAACAACATTGCCTGTCACATAGCTTATTAATGCAAAACACCCAGCAACAAGAATGACTGGAACTGTTGCTAAGCCATCAAGACCATCCGTTAAGTTTACTGCATTCGACGATCCAACAATTATAAAAACTGAAAATGGTATAAAAAACCACCCTAAATTGATTATTAAATTTTTAAAAAATGGAAAATATAAATTTTGTAATTCAGAGTTGTTTGTAAAATAACTTAAAAAAGATATTCCTATAACAGCAATTAATATTTGTGAAAAAATTTTAAATTTAAATGATACTCCATTAGAATTCTTATGTTTAATTTTTTGATAATCATCATAAGCACCTAACAATCCATAGCTGAATGTGATATATAATAAAAAACAAATGTACAAGCTACTTAAATTTCCCCATAATAAAACACCTGAAAATAAACCTAATAAAATTAAAACACCTCCCATTGTGGGAGTGCCAATTTTTTTAATTATATGGTCGTTTGGGCCATCTTTTCTAATAGGGTTTAAAATTTTATTTGTTGAAAAAAATTTTATAAAGGGTGTTCCTATTAAAAATACAATAAGCATTGATGTAAACATTGCCAATCCAGTTCTAACAGTAAGATATTTAAAAACATTAAGGAAAGTATATTTATCTATGAGTTCTAAAATAATATTATAGAGCATTTATTTTTCCTTTTTTTAAATAATTAGTTATTTGATGCAGTTCTGTTGAATTAGAACCTTTAATCATTAAATGATCATTATTATCTATATTCCTTTTAATCAAATCAATTATTTGTTCAGTTTCCTTTAAAATTATCCCTTTCTTATGGTTATGAATATTTTTATAAGTTTCTTTAATATGTTTTCCGATTACATTAACTTTATCAATTGATGTTGAATTGATAATTTTAGATACTTCCAAGTGTAATTTTTTCGAGTGACTACCAAGATCAAGCATATCTCCTAGAATCAAATGTTTTTTATTTTTTTTATTTTTAATTCTATCAAAGTTTTCAATTGCAGATTTTAAAGACAATGGGTTAGAATTATAGCTTTCATCTACAAGAAAAAAACTTTTTTTACCCATCGTTATTTTTGAAATATCACCTCTGCCCTCGGGTACTTCATGGCTATAAAAAATATTTTTATCTAATTTTCTTATATTTCTGAATAGTGAAATAACGGTTATTGCAGCTAGTAAATTTTTAATATAATTTTCAAATATTAAAGAGACAAAAAAATATTTAATTAATTTGTTCTGCTTTATTCCTATTTCAAATTTTTTACCTATTTTTTTAATACTATTTAACTTGATATTTGTGTGTTTATTTTTAATAGCAAAAGAATGGACATTTATATTATTTTTTGTTGCTATTTTTTTATGTAAATTATAAAATTTATCATCTGCATTTAATACCAAATCTCCATTTGTTTTTATATTGTTTATAATTTCAGCTTTTGCTAAGGCTATACTTTTTATATTTTTAAAGTTTTTGGCATGTGCGTATGAGATATTTGTAATTACACCTACGTCAGGTTTAAGAATATTTGTTAAAAAATTAATTTCTCCTTTTTTGTCCATGCCTACTTCAAAAACTCCATAATCATTTTTTTGATCTAAATTAAATAAACTCAGAGGGACACCAAATTTATTATTAAATGATTTTTTTGAATAAGATGTTCTACTAAATTTATTTAAAGTTTTTCTAAGAAGTTCTTTTAAGGAAGTTTTCCCACAACTTCCTGTTATAGCAATAATTTTACTAGCTGAATTTTTTCTAATGATTGAAGAAGTTCTTGTTAAGAAATCTAAAGTATCTTTTACTTTAATTTGCTTTGACTTATCTATATTTTTATCAATTTTGTTAACGATAGCCAACAATGCACCGTTTTTAAATGTTTCTTTTAAAAATAAATTACCATTATTTTTTTTTCCATTAATTGCAAAAAAAATGTCATTCTTTACTACTTCTCTAGAATTAATAGCTGCATTAGTGATTTTTTTTTCACATATTAAATTTTTATAACCGCTTTCTTCTTTAAGAATATTTAATTTTATATCTTTTGATAAAAGTTTATTTTTATTTCTAATATTTTTTTTTATAAAATATTTGTCTGAAAAGAATCTATTTGAATTACCATAATTTTGAATATTTTCATGCCCCTTTCCTGCTACAACTAATATTTCTCCTGTATGTAAACTAAGTATTGCTTCTTTGATTGCTTTTTCTCTATCTGGAATTTCATTAAGTTTAGATTTATTAATTCTTTTTTTTATATAATTTCTTATTTTTTTAGGGTTTTCATTTCTGGGATTGTCATCTGTTAAAAAAATTTTATCACAATAATAATTTGCAATTTTTCCCATTTTTGGTCTTTTAAGCTTATCTCTTTCACCTCCACAACCAAAAACTATTGAAATTTTTCTATATTTAAATTGCTCTTTTAAGTTTTGAAGACAAGTTTTAAGTGCATCCGGTGTGTGTGCATAATCTAAAATTACCATTGATTTGTTTTTAATTTTTCCAACTTTTTCCAGTCTTCCATAGATTGGTTTAATTTTGTTGGCAATATTTATTATTTTTTTAAATGTTAAATTACTTCTTTCTGCTGCGATCATAGACATTAACATATTTTTAATTTGAATTTTTCCTATTAAACTTGTGGTAAATTTATAATAAATATTTTTATATTTAATTTTAATTAATTGCTTTTCTCCTACAAAATTATGAGAAACTATAGAAAGATCACTTTTATAATTTGATACTGTAATAATTTTTAACTTTTTTTTCAAAGTGATCTTTTTAATTTTTTTGTACTCAGGTATAGTATTGTCTGTAATTAAGGTTGAGTTTTTTTTTAATAGTTTTTCAAATAAGTATAATTTTGAATTTAAGTAATTTTTAAAATTTTTATGATAATCTAAATGATCATGTGATAAATTTGTAAATATTCCAACGTTAAATGCCAATCCATCTAATCGATTTTGCTTAAGTCCATGACTAGATGCTTCCAATATTACATTGTTAATTTTTAATTTTTTTATTCTTGTCAATTCATATCCTAAGTTGATTGGGTCTAAAGTTGTATTGGATATAGATTTTTTACTTACTGTAGTTTGAATTCCGAGCGTCCCGATTGAAGCAACTTTTTTTTTATTTAATTTTAATATTTGAAAATAAAAATCTGCTATTGAGGATTTCCCATTTGTTCCTGTAACTGCGATTAAATTTTTTGGTATATCTCTATAATACTTAAAGCTTGTCTCAGACAAACTTTTTCTTACATTTTTAGAACTTATATAAAGAACATCTTTTTTAAATCCTTCTTTTTTATTGCTAGATATAATCGTTCTCGCGCCATTTTTGATTGCATTGCGTATGTACTTATTTCCATCAATTTTACTACCTCTTATTGCAAAGAAAATATTGTTTTTTTTACATTTTAAACTATTAAAGCTCAAACCAGAAAAAAAATGATTTTTATGTTTTACTTTAATTTTTTTGAAATAGTTTCCAATAAACATAGTTTTAATTAATTTCCATATATTTTGTGGCTAAAATTGGCCCAATTTTTTCTATGATTTTTCCTGCAACTTCAACAGATGTCCATCCTGCAGTATTTCGTGGTGTTCCCTTCATTGGTGTTTTCCCGTCTCTGTAATGGTAAATATATTCACTATTGGTCTTTGGCTCATCTAATAAAACTAACAAAACATATTTTGGTTTTGAAGTTGGAAATATTGCCACAAATGTATTAACTTTTTTTCTTGTATACTCTCCTTTTTTTGTTTTTTCGGCAGTTCCAGTTTTGCCTCCTACCTCATAACCAGAAACGTCTGCTAAACCAGCAGTTCCAATTTGTGTTGAAACAACTTTTCTTAACATTAAGTTAATTTTTTCAGAAGTATCTTTTTTTACAATTCTTGTTTTGAAATGGTTTTCATCAATTTTGGATTTAATTAATGTTGGTTCTATGTCAAATCCGCCATTTGCTAAAATTGCATATCCTTTTGCCACCTGCAAAGCGGTAGTACTTATGCCATGACCAAAAGATGCGGTAGCAAGCTTACATTTTCCCCAAATAAATTTTCTAGCTGGTGCAACTTCCTCAATATCAAATTTAATTTTACCTAAAACACCAATGTTTTCTAAAAAATCTCTTAATTTTTCAATTCCTAGTATTTGTCCTATTCTCACTGATCCAATGTTACCTGATCTAATTAAAATTTCCTCTACAGTTAAATCTGATGGAATTTTGTCATCATATTCTCCAATAATACTTTTTCCACATTGAATTTTTTTTTCTAAATTTACAAATTTGGTATTCACTTCAATTAATTTATCATTTAACGCTGCCGCAATAGTAAAAGTTTTAAATACTGATCCAAACTCATAAACAGCTTTGGTTGCTCTATTAATATAATTTACATCCTTAATTTGATCTCTTTTATTAAGATTGTAATCTGGCAAGGAAACCATGGACAATATCTCTCCATTATTAACGTTCATAAGTATTGCTGTACTTCCAATATTATTGAAAACAATATTAGCCTTAATTAATTCTTTTCTTATTAAAAATTGAATATCTGTATCAACGGTTAATTTAAGTGATTTTTTTTGACTTATTAACTCATTATTAAAATATTTTTCAATTCCAGATATGCCATTGTTGTCATTATCTATTTGACCAATTATATGGCTAAATAAATTTTTTTGTGGGTAAATCCTACTTAATTTTTCTTCTGGAATAATTGATTTATCACTTAGTAGCATAAGCATAGCGTATTTTTCCTGACTAATTTTTTTTTCTAAATAAAAAAATTTTTTTTGATCGATTTTTTTATTAATTTCATCAAAGTTTTTTTCAGGAAAAATTAATTTTAAATTAATTATTAGTTTTTTTTTATCTTTTATAAAATTTGGTTTAATCCCTATATCAATTGTGGTTACTGTTTTTACTAAAAAATTATTGTTATTATCCAATATATCTGCTCTATAATTATTTTTTGTTACAAAAAAATTATTTTTTTTTATATTTGGAGTTAATGATCCTAAATAAACAACTTTTATTGAAAAAATAAAACTAACTATTAAAAATACAAAAAAAATAAATGCAATTCTATTGAATGTAATATCGAGATTAGATTTATTTTTTTCAAACAAAAATTGATTTTCATAATCTTCTAATACTAATGTTTCTATATTGTCTTCATTAACTTTTTTTTTTAAATTTTGTAAAACTAAAGCTTCTATATTTTCTTTATTCATTTTATTTTTTAAGATTATTAATTATTGATTATTAATTCATCATTTATTATATTTATTTTTTTTATTTTGTTCTTTTTTAAAAAAATTAGATTTTTCTTAAAATATTTCGACTGATATTCCATAAGTTTTTCTGGTGAAGTTAAAAAATTATATTCAAGTAAAACCAATGAATGTTTATTTTTTAAAAGACTTATATTTTCTTTTATTGTGAAAATTTCATTTTCTAATTTTTTAGTTGAGTTTTTAGTTATTGTTGTAAGGATTATAAGGTTAATTATGAATAAAATTATAATAATTTTTTTCATAATTTTTCTGAAAAATTTTCTATATCAATTAGATATTTGAATTTAGTTAAAAGATCTGTCTCAAAATTATAAAAATCCTCTTTCTTCACGGCACATCTTAACTTAGCAGATCTAGATGGTGGATTTTCCTTATTTTCTTTTTCTGATGGCGTTATAGGTTTCTTATTTATTATTTTAAATAAATTTTTCTTAATTTCTTTTTCTGGCATATATCTTGATACGCTTTCATTTTCAGATAGACTTTTAAAAAAATATTTAACTATTTTGTCCTCCAGCGAGTGAAATGTTACGACTGCAATAATTCCATCTTTTTTAAGAAGCTTTGTTGCACAGATAAGACCATTAATTAATTCACTAATTTCTTTATTTACAAAAATTCTTAATCCTTGAAATACTTTTGTTGCACTATGTGTTTTGTAGTTTTTTTTTCTTTTTGATGATTTTATAATTCTTACCAACTCCTCAGTGTCTATTTCACCTTTTTTTCTATCTTCAACTATATTATGTGCAATTCTCTTGCTTTCTTTTTCTTCTCCAAAATACTTAAATATTTTTTCAAGCTCATTCTCTTCCAAATTATTCACCGCTTCCTTTGCTGAAAAATCATTAATACCCATTTTCATATTAAGCTCTCCCACAGAATTAAAAGAGAGTCCTTTTTGTGGATCCTTTATTTGTGTATATGAATATCCTAGGTCAAAAACTACTCCTCTTATATTCTCATTTTTTAATTTTAAATTTGTAAGTTGGCTAAATTTGATATTTTTAAATAATAATCTATCTTCATATTTATTTATAATTAATTCTGCATTTTTAGAGCTCGCATTATCTCTATCAATAGCTATTACTTTTGTGTCTGGAAAATCTAAAATTCTTCTTGTGTATCCACCTTGGCCAAATGTACAATCTATGAATGTGCCACCACATTGAGGGGAAATAATACTAATAATTTCGTTTAGCAATACCGGATAATGTTTTTTTGTATCCAATATTGTGGTGACTTTCATTTATTTTTTTAAGGACCATTAATTCTTTTGTCTTCTTAAAAATGCAGGTATTTCTAAATCATCTTCATCAAATGACTCTTCTTCAGTGTCTAATGATGTAAGATTATTTGAAGAATCTTCTCCACTTGAATTAAAAAGTTCCGGTGCTTCTTCTACTCCGAAATTCTCTAAGCCGTTAGCTAGATTAGTTTCTCCATTACTTGTTTCTAAGGCTTCCTCAGTAAATGATTGTTCATTTGTGTTAATTACACTTTCTTCAACAATGCTTTCTATTTCTGCTAAATTTTCATTATTGATGTTTTTATTTGTAACCTCCGTTGTGTAACTTTCCATGTGATTTTCTTCTGATACCTCATTATCTAATTTTAATGCATTTGCACCATCTGTAATCGGGCTAGTTGTTGTTGTTGCAAAATTAAATGACTGTGCTGAACCTGTATTTGAAAAATCTGAATAACCAGGATTTCTATTCTGTATTCTGTGAACCATATTAATTACAGATTTAGCTTCAGGTTGTTGTCCATCTAATGAAGTTGCAACAATTGAAACTCTCATAGAGCCATCGAGTGATGAGTCTGTAATTGCACCAATTATTAATTCTGCTTCTGGATCTACTTCTGCTCTAACTTTATTTACAGCTTCATCTACTTCAAAAAGTTTCAAATCCTTACCACCAGTAATATTAATTAGTAAACCTTTTGCACCCTTCAAAGTGTAATCATCAATCAATGGGTTACTAATTGCCATCTCTGCTGCTTTAGCGGCTCTTCCTTCACCTTCGGCTTGCCCTGTTCCCATCATTGCTTTTCCCATTGAAGCCATTACTGTTTCAACATCAGCAAAGTCTAAGTTGATTAAACCAGGTCTAACCATTAAATCTGTAATACTTTGCACTCCGTGTAATAAAACTTCATTGGAAAGATTAAAAGACTCTTCAAATGTAGTTTCTTCACTAGCAATCTTAAATAAATTTTGATTAGGAATTACTATTATTGTATCAACATGCTTTCTTAGCTCTTCAAGACCTTGTTGAGCTCTTCTCATTCTTGAAGGCCCTTCATATAAAAATGGCAACGTAACCACACCAACAGTTAAAATATTTAATTCTTTTGCTGCTCTTGCAATTACATGTGCAGATCCAGTTCCTGTTCCACCACCCATTCCAGCAGTAATAAAAACCATGTTAGCACCTTGCAAAGTATTAATAATATCATTTAAAGATTCATCGGCGGCAGCTTGACCAATATCTAATTTTGCGCCTGCTCCCAAACCCTTTGTTAAGTTTAATCCAATTTGAATTTTTGCTTTTGCTTTACTTAATTTTAAATCTTGCGCATCTGTATTTACAGCAATAAATTCAACTCCTTGAAGGCCTGCATCTATCATTCCATTAATTGCATTTCCTCCCGCTCCACCTACTCCTAAAACTAATAACCTTGGTTGTAATTCTTTTATCTCTGGTGCTTTAAAATTAATTGTCATTTTTATTCCCCTCATTGTTATTAAAATGTTTTTCCCATTTAAGACTTGCACGATTTAGATTTGCTTTTTTTTTTGCATTGATCTTAAATTTTTCAAATAATGTTGGCTCCCATATTTGGAATGTTTGCCCTTGACCAACAAATAACATGCTTTTTTTAATTTTTGCATGTTTTAATAATTTTGTTGAAAGTGAAATTCTACCTTCACTATCAAATTGTAAATTCATACTTTCGGATAAAATAGAGGTTGCGAAATAATCTCTTTTTTCTTCAAATGGACTAAGAGAATCTATGCTTACTGAAAGTTTTTCAATTCTATCCTGCGAACAAGCTTCAACAGATTGATTATTAAATGATGGATAACAAATAATACCATTGTATCCTAAATTTGAAAGATGAGATCTAAAACTAGCGGGCACTGATACCCTTCCTTTTTTGTCTATTTTGTTCTCGTAGGTAGATAAAAACATATTTTTTATATTTCATAAATTCCATATTTGGGAATATATGGGACATTATGGGTATTTTAACCTTTAGTCAATATGTTGATTTTGCTAAATTTATCAACAATAGTGAGTAACTTTTACGTGTCTATATTGAAATTAGAGTCAATTTTTAGGTTTAGTTTAATACAATTTGAAAACGAAAAAAAAGAACAGAAATGATTCAATTATGAATCAAAAGGTGAACATCTAAATATTTGACAAACACTCATTGTGGATAAGTTTGCTAGACAAACTATAAGCCGGGTTCTGTCATTAAAACTTATCATTTCTCTAGGCTTAAGATCGCTCTTAAGCTCAAGCAACTAACCCTGATGACTAGCCAAAGACGGCTTTTAGCTTTGCAACAATGTCATCTCTACTTAGTCTTGCTCCCAGTGGGGTTTTCCAGCGTTCATTGTTACCAATAGAACCGGTGTGCTCTTACCACACCTTTTCACCCTTGCCATGTTATGGCGGTATATTTTCTGTGGCACTATCCCTAAGGTTTCCCTTGCCAGGTATTACCTGGCACTGTGTCTTTGCGGAGCCCGGACTTTCCTCTTTAAATAAATCTAAAGCGACAAGTCGTTCATCTAGCAACCTTAATTTATTACTAAACTATAGAACTTCAAGAAAAATTTAATTATATTTCTTGCAAAGGTTTGTGCTAATAAGTAAGCATTCCCTATCAATTTTACCATCTACCAACTCTTGCCTAAATCTTCTTTGAAAAGCTTTGGTCACTTCTCTTAAGTATTTATCTTTATTTATATTTTTTAGAATTTTTTTTGAATACCCAATTTTAAATAAATTATTGAAAAAAAGTTTTTTTTCAATCTTGTTAGTTTCAAGCTCTCTTTTTTTTATTAATCCACGTTCTTTTATTGTGTGCCATAAACCTATTTTTTTTTTAGATAAGTATTTCCAGGGAAATTTTTCTCCTGGGTCTTTCTTTCTTTCTGGAGCTATATCCGAATGACCTAAAATATTTTTTGAACTTATCTTATATTTTTTTATTAAAAATTTACTTAATTTCAAAAGAGAATTAATTTGTTTATTTGAAAATTTTTTATAACTGAATTCATGTCCAGGATTACTAATTTCAATTCCAATAGAATTTTTGTTTAAAGACTTATAATTTCTCCATGAAGATTTTCCTGCATGCCAGGCTTCATATAAGTCTGGTACTAAAGTGACTATATCTCCATTGTTTTTAATTAAATAATGGCTACTAACCTCAGATTGCATATTGATAAGTCTCTCAATTGCTTCTGATTCTTTCTTCATCCCTGTATAGTGAAAAATAATAAATTTAATCTGTTTTGTTTTTCTTTTATTTGAATTAAAATTTGGAGAATAATTTAAAATTGTTTTTAAAGCCATATTTAAGTCATATTTAGCACTAAATCTCGATTTACTTTATTGTAATATATACTATATAATTAACTACTAATGAAAAATTTATTAATAACATCTCTAATCTTCTTTATGCTTACACTGAATGTAAGCGGAGATACAGATGGAGAAAATAGTTTTTCAAAAAAAAAACCTAGTGAAGTTAAAGATTGTTTTGAAAGCTTAAATAGAGGTTCTTTTGCACTAAACCAGGGATTGGATAAAGTAATATTTAAACCAGTTGCAAAAGCTTATAGGAGCTTACCTTCACCAATTAGAAATGGAACGAGTAATGCTCTTGTTAATCTTTCTTCTCTAATAACCATTCCAAACAATATTCTTCAGGGAGAATTTAAAACTGCAGGAACTAATGTGGGAAGATTTGTTGTTAATACAACTGTAGGAATTCTTGGAATATTTAATGTGGCAAAAAAAATAGGTTTTTCTGAATATGTAAAAGAGGATTATGGTCAAACACTTGGAGCATGGGGAGTTGGTCCAGGTTGCTATTTAGTATTACCAGTTTTAGGACCATCGACTGTTAGAGACACAGCTGGTTCATTTATGAATATAGTGGGTGGTGACCCTTGGTATAACATGTCTACTCATGGCAATAATGAATATCTGAGCAAGTCTGATTACACAGTAACAAAAGTTTTAACAGGTGTAGATTTTAGAGCAAAAAATATTGACTCGTTTGAAAACTTAGAAAAAAATTCTATGGATTTCTATGCTTCTGTAAGAAGTTTATATTTACAAAATAGGCAACAAAAAATTGCAAATAGATCTGCAACTATTGAAATTATGTACGAGAGTGACTGGGAAGAAATAGAAAATCAATAGAATAAAGTTATGAAAAAAATTTTAACTTTGATAGCTTTTTCAATAATTATCCTTTCAAGTGTTAGCAAAGTTCACTCAATTGAAGCGGATGTTTTTATTCAATCAACAGTTAATAGAGCGGCCAAAACTCTTGGAGGCAATCTCTCTAAAGAAGAAAGGGTTGAAAAATTAAAGGATATAGCTAGAGATACAGTTGATCTTGAGGCGTTAGGTTTTTATTCTCTTGGAGCTTACAGAAAAAACTTAACTGAAGATCAGCTGAAAAAATACAAAGAAGTTTTTGAAGAGTATTTTTTAAAAAGCTTTTCAAGTAGACTAGCTGAATATTCTAATCCAGAAATAGAAGTAAAATCAAAAAAAATTATTAATACAAATTATACAATTGTATCGAGTGCATTAGTATCAACAGAAAGCCGACCTGAAGTAAAAATTGATTGGAGGGTTTATACGAAGAATCCTGATAACTTAGTAATAAGAGATTTAATAATTGAGGGCTTAAGCCTTGCCCGGACTCAAAAAGAAGAGTTTGCATCTATACTAAATTCTAATGATGGAAAAATCGAAGTTCTTATAAAAAATCTATCTGATTTTATTGCTAAATAACTTCTACTATAAATTAAAGAAATATAATCAAATAATAAAAATATTTATTTACTTAAGAGTTAGCTAAGATAAAAATCTTAAAACGATTTTTGGTGGGCCCACCAGGACTCGAACCTGGGACCAATACATTATGAGTGTACTGCTCTAACCAACTGAGCTACAGGCCCTTAGATTTTTCTCAATACGTACAATAAATTTAAGCAGCATACAAGCATGATTAATTTACTATATATACTTGATAAAAAAACTAATTTTTTATTTATTTAACTATAATATAAGAAAATATGATTACTAAAAAAATTAATAAAAAAAAATTTTACCCAGTTAGCAAACCTTACATTGTAAAAAAAGATTTATATGAAGTTAATAAAGCATTAAAAAGTGGCTGGGTTTCATCTGATGGACCTAACGTCAAAAGATTTGAGGATAAATTTTCAAAATACATAGGAAGAAAACATTCAATAGCAGTTTCTAATGGAACTGCAGCCTTAGAAATAGCAGTCAAAGCCTTAGGTCTAAAAAAAGGTGATGAAGTTTTAATACCTAATTTTACAATAATATCGAATGCATTAGCAGTAATAAAACAAAATTTAAAACCTATTTTAATTGATTGCACCCTTGAGGATTGGAATATTAAAATAGAAGATATTGAAAAAAAAATCACAAAAAAAACTAAAGCAATCATAATTACTCACATTTATTCCTTTTCCAATAATATGGATAAAATTTTGAAAATTTGCAAAAAAAATAATATTTTAATAATAGAAGATGCAGCAGAGGTACTAGGAATAAAGTACAAAAAAAAAATGTGTGGCTCTTTTGGTGACATAAGTACATTTAGTTTTTATGCAAATAAACAAATTACCACTGGTGAGGGAGGAATGATTTCTACAAACAAAAAGAATCTTTATGAGAAATGTCAATCATTAAGGAATTTATGTTTTGGAAAAAAGAATAGATTTGATCATGATGATATTGGTTGGAATTATAGAATGACAAATATACAGGCTACGCTTGGTTTGAGCCAACTTTCACGAATTAAAAACATTGTCAAAAGAAAAATGGAAATAGGAAAAAACTATTATAATAATTTAAAAAGAAACAAGAATTTACAAATACTACCTCCATCAAATAGCTCATCAAAAAATATTTATTGGGTCGTAGGCATAGTTATAAAAAATAAAAAAATTAAAGCAAAAGAATTGGCAATAAAGCTAATTAAATATGGAATTGGCACGAGACCTTTTTTTTGGCCAATGCATGAACAAACCATATTTAAAAAAATGAAATTGTTTAAGCGTGAAAAATATCCAAACTCATCTTACATGAGCCGTTATGGATTATACTTACCTTCATATTTTGAACTTAGTAAAAAACAAATTAGTTATATTTCATCAATAGTTAATAAACTAATTTAATAATAATTAAAATTTTTAATTATTATTATTTAATAAATATATTAGAAGATTTATTAATTGCAAACATTACAGAAAAATTAATAAAGAATAATGTAAGTGAAAAATCACCAAAAAAAGCGCCTGATGGCAATAAAGGTATAAATGTCATTAAGACTGATAAAAAAGCTGCACATTGAATTTTATTTCTTGTTATTTGAATTTCTTTTAATATCTGAAACAAAAGATAAAAAATTATTGATAAAATAATTAAAGCACCTACAAGGCCATGTTCAGATAAAAGCTCTATATAAATTTGATGAGGGTGACTAGCGCATAAATAAATATCATCGTGCCTTTTTTCAGTACAGGTTTCTACCCTGTAGTTTTTATTTCCCACTCCAAATACTGGATTTTTTTTAAATACCTCAATTCCTGAACGATATAACTGAAAATATATTACACGGCCATTAACTCTACTATTTAGGCTTTTTTCAATTGCATCTTTAGAGTTAAAAAGTTTTATAAACTGATCATAATATCTCATTTTTAAAAAACTTGAATTTAAAAAAAGCGTCAAAAAAATACTCACTATTAAAATTAATGAAATTACTTTTTCTTTAACATTAAAATTATTAATAAATAAATAGAAAGCAAAGAAGACAATTAATATTTTTATAGTTATTGATCTTTCTCCAGTCAAAATTATAGCTAGAATAAAAGTACATGACAATAATAGTATGCAGTAATTTTTGATTTTTTCATTATTTCTGCTAATTTGAAAAAAATAACTAACAATTAATAAAAAGAAACTTGACATAAAACTACCCACAACAGGTTCGTCTTTAAAGAAACTAAAAATTCTATCTCCTTGCCCATAACCAAGGATGTTTGAGCCTCGGGCAGACTCAAGAAAAATATCAAAAGTTAAAATAAGAAAAAAAACAAACCAAATAAGAAATATTTTTTTAAAATATTCATGTTTATTAAAAAAATAATTTATTGCTGCAAAAAAAATTATAAATCTTATAAATCCTAAATTTCTTACCCAGCTAAAAGAGGGTTCTAAAGCAATAAATGAATTAAATATTAAATAAACATATAAAATAAACAATAGTTTAATAGTTTTATGTTTGAGCCACCCCCAATCATTTTCTTTCAAAACATAAAATAAAAAAGAAAAAACAATAATCAAAATATTAATTAATGAGACTGTTGCCCCTATAACTATAGAGATTGGTATAATTGAAAAAAGAAAGAAAAAATATTTATCTACAAAATTTTTGTACATTTATGCTCTCTCTATAAATAATAATATTGTTATCTATTTAACTCTCAAGAAAACTTTTGAGCTGCTTTGATCTGCTTGGATGCTTAAGCTTTCTAAGAGCCTTAGCTTCAATTTGTCTAATTCGTTCTCTAGTAACAGAAAATTGTAAACCTACTTCTTCCAAAGTATGATCTGTATTCATACCTACACCAAATCTCATTCTTAAAACTCTTTCTTCTCTAGGTGTTAATGTGGATAATATTTTTGTTGTAGCTTCACTTAAGTTAGATTTAATTGCTTGTTCTAATGGTGCTAATGCTTTTGTATCTTCGATAAAATCTCCTAAGCTAGAATCTTCTTCGTCTCCGACTGGCTTTTCAAGGGACACTGGTTCTTTTGAAATTTTTAAAACCTTTCTAACTTTTTCTAATGGCATTCTTAATTTTTTTGCCAGTTCTTCCGGTGTAGCTTCTCTTCCAAATTCACTTAAGATTAATCTTTGGGTTCTTACAATTTTATTAATTGTTTCAATCATGTGCACTGGTATTCTGATTGTTCTAGCCTGGTCAGCAATTGATCTTGTTATTGCCTGTCTAATCCACCAGGTTGCGTAAGTGGAAAACTTATAACCTCTCCTGTATTCAAACTTATCAACAGCTTTCATTAAACCAATATTTCCTTCTTGAATAAGATCTAAAAATTGCAGTCCACGGTTTGTATATTTTTTTGCAATAGAAATTACTAATCTTAAATTTGCCTCAACCATTTCTTTTTTTGCAATTCTAGATTCTTTTTCACCTTTTTGAACTCTACTAACTAATTTCTTAAAATCAGTTACTGAAATTCCAAGTTTATAACTAATCTCAATTAGTCTTTCTCTAATATTTTTAAATTCATCTTTATTTTTCTGAAAAAATTTTTTCCATATTGGATTTGTATCTAAGAACTTTTTCAAATTTGGATTGATTTCATTTCCAATATAAAATTTAATAAATTCATTTCTGGGTATTTGATCGTTCATAGCTAATCTCAAAAGATTACCTTCTAGTGAAACGATCTTTTTATTTTCAATATAATGTTTTTGAACTAACTCTTCTAAAACTGAAGGGGATAATTGTAGAGACTCAATATTTATTAATATATCTGAAACAATTTTCTCATAACCTTTTTCTTTTGCTGGGGAAAATATTGTTGAATTTAAAATGCATTGTAATTTTTCGTTTTGGTATTTAGTTAATTTATTATATTCCTTTGTAAGATTAATTACAGTTTGTAAAATTTTAGGTTTAATTTCACTTTCCATGGCAGCAAGTGTTGGGTTAAATTCATCGTCTGAATCATCATTGTTATCTCCTCCATCTTCCAATTTGCCTTTAGGTTTGTCACCTGAATTTTTTTGTTTAGCACTTTGCCCTGTGCTTTCATCTTCCATATAATTAGTATCAATATCAATTATTTCTCTAACTAAAATTTCATCATTTTGTAATTGTAAATTCCAATCAGAGAATTGTTGTGCTGTAATTGGACTTTGTGAGAGTGCGTTAAGCATAACATCTTTCCCCGCTTCAATTCTTTTTGCAATTGCTATCTCTCCTTCTCTAGATAATAATTCAACACCACCCATTTCTCTAAGATACATTCGAATTGGATCATCACTTTTTTCAATTGTTTTACCTTCTTCTTTGGAAGAGCTATCTTTTTTTCTAAGTACTTTGAATTCAGATTTTTTTTCAACTAATGATACATTTTCATCCAAGATATGCATGAAAGCTTGTTCGAGATTTTCATCAGAGAGATTTCGTTTACCTAGTGATTTATTTAATTCATCAAATGTAATAAATCCTCTATGGGTACCTCTACCCATTAACCTAGCAAATGATTTTGTAATTATTCTTTCCACAATTTTATATCTGAGAAGACTTATATAAGCACAATTTTATAAAAATCCACGTATTTTTTTGAATGATTTAATTGATGTTTTTTTGTTTTTTAAGCTCTCTTATTTCATTAAAGGTACTTTCACTTAAATCCTTTGAAAATTTTGATTCTAATTCCTCAATCCTGAACTCTAAATCATAATTTTTAAGGTCTCTAGAGATTTCTTCTAATAATTCAAACATCTTATCTTGGTTATTTTGGTTGTTATTTAAAATATGTTTAATTGATGCAAATTTGTAAATTTTCTCTATCAATTGAGGGTCAATATCGATTTCTTGCACCGTAAATTTTTCACCACTTTCTAATTTTGACAAAAGCAATTCAAAAACTAATTTGTTTTCATTGCTAAATAATTTAATATTTTCAATTAAATGAATATTATCTTGAAAAGTTTCCAGGTTATTCATTACTAAATATAATAATGAAAATTCTTTCAATTCTACACCACTTAATGATTTGCTCTCATTGAAATGTTTTTGCGTAGATTCTAATGATTTAATTTTTTTATTATAAAATTGTTTTCTGCCAATATTAGAATGTGGGGTTAAAGTTGAAATTTTTTCTAAAAAATATTCTAATACATATTTTTTGATAAAATCATCTTTGATAGTACTTGCAATAGATCTTAGTTTCTTTTCAAAGATTGCCATTGATGATGGATTATTATCAGTTTGTTGTTTGTAATGATTAAATATGAATTGATGAATTGAAATTTTAGATTGTTTAGTAAGGTCAATAAAATTTGTTTTACCATTTTTATTTACATAACTGTCTGGATCTTCCCCTTCTGGTAAAAAAAGAAATGAAATTTGTTTTTCTGGTTGAAGTTCTTTAATTGAATTTTCTGCTGCTCTAAGTGCAGCTTTATAACCGCTTTCGTCTCCATCGAAGCAAATTATTATATCTTCAAAAAACTGATTTAAAATTAAGATCTGTTTATCAGTTAACGACGTTCCTAAATTTGCGACAACATTTTCAATTCCATTTTTGCTTAAACCGACAACATCCATATAACCTTCAACGAGATATACATGGTCAATCTTATTAGATAATTTTCTAGCTAGGTCTAAATTATATAAGTTTGAACCTTTTTTAAAAAAAGGTGTTTCAGGAGAATTAATGTATTTTGCCATATAACTATTCTCTTGAATTGCTCTTCCTCCAAATCCTATGGGTTGACCCGAAATATTATTAATTGGAAATATAATTCTATCTCTAAATCTTTCTATGTATGTATTTTTTTTCTCATCTAGATAAAAAAGTCCACTTTCAATTAAAACTTTTTCACTAAATTCATTTTTTAATTTTTCATAAAAGTTTGAATTTCTTTCAACAAATCCAATTTTAAAATTTTTAACTTCATTGCTGCTAAGGCTTCTTTTTTTTAAATAATCTCTAGCGATAGTTAAGCTTTCATTTTTTAAAATTTCATCATGATAAAACTGAACATATTGATTATAAATAGAACAGTACTCTTGCCAATTTTTTTCTCTTTCTTCGTCTTGCTTTGAAAATGTATAAGGTCTCATCCCAGCAAGATTTGCTAAAGATTTTACCGCTTCACCAAATTTTAAATTTTGGGTTTTCATAACAAAATCAAAAATATTTCCATGTTCTGATGTTGCAAAACAATGATAAAATTCTTTGTCGTCATTAACTGTAAATGATGGTGTTTTTTCTGTTTTGAAGGGTGATAAACCTACAAACTCTTTTCCTCTTTTTTTTAAGCTAACAGACTTTGAAACAACCGTTGAAACCTTTAAACGAGTTTTAATTTCGTCTAAATACTCTTTTGGATATTTCATTATTTATTTAATAGTTCTTTAAGTAAGGGACCTGCTTTAGCAAAATCTAAATTATCTGGATGCTGTTTCTTCAATTCATTCATAACCATGCCCATATCTTTAATAGATGCCGCACCCAACTTTCTTATCGTATCAGTGCATATTTTTTTGGTATCCTCATCATTTAGTTGCTGTGGTAAAAAACTAGATAAAAGATCAAATTCATTCTGCTCAACTTCTAGCAGATCTTTCCTGTCATTCTTTGTATAGATTTCAATTGATTCTACTCTTTGTTTGATCATTTTTTTTAAAAGCTTTTTAACATCGTCATCGTCTGTTTCTTTTTTGCTAACTCCAGATCGATTAAGAATATCCAGGTCCTTTATTGCAGATAAAATTAACCTGTAGGTTGAGATTTCCATCTTATTTTTGGATTTTAAAGAACTTTTGTAGTTTGTTTCTATTGTTTCTTTCAATGTCATAATATTTTTTAATGTACTTCAAAGACAAAATTCTTCAAAAGAAAAATTGTATTTTTATAATTTTATAATACATCTCTGTTGCGATAATTAAGGTTTTATTGTATTAACCTTTAACTCATGAGTTGTAATTGATCAAAAAAGCAAAAAAAATTAACTCTCACAAAATCTCACAGATTCACACAGGCATTTTAGTTCTTGAAAATAAAACTATCTTTAAAGGAGTTGGTATTGGCTATCAAGAAACTGCCACAGGTGAAGTGTGTTTCAATACTTCTCTAACCGGATATCAAGAAATTATTTCAGATCCCTCTTATGCTGGGCAAATTATCAATTTTACATTTCCTCACGTTGGCAACGTTGGAACTAACGAGGAAGATTTGGAGTCAGATAAAGTTTGGACCAAAGGTGTAATTTTTAACTCTGAAATAACAAGTCCTTCTAATTATAGATCTTTAGTTAATTTAGACATCTGGTTAAAAAAAAATAAAATAGTTGGGATTACTGGTTTAGATACCAGAAGTTTAACCAATTATATTAGAGATAATGGAGCACCTAAAGGAACTATTTCTTTTTCTAATAAAGGCAATTTCAATATTAATAAATTAACAAATATTACAACAAAATGGAATGGATTAAAAAATCTAGATTTAGCAGAACAGGTTACAACAAAAAAAAATTATGTGTGGTCCGGCTTTAAAACTTGGAAAAAAGAAACTGGTTATTTAAAAAATAAAAAGCATTCTTTACATGTGGTAGCGATTGATTATGGAATTAAGAAAAATATCCTAAGATATTTTTCAGATCTTAATTGTAAAGTAACTGTGGTCTCATGTAAAACTAGGGCAAAAGACATAATAAAATTAAAACCAAATGGTATTTTTCTATCTAATGGTCCTGGTGACCCTGCTGCAACTGGAAAATATGCAATTGAAATTATTAAAGAATTAATTAAAGATAACTTACCTATTTTTGGTATTTGTCTTGGTCATCAAATACTGGCTTTAGCTCTGGGCGCAAAAACAAAAAAAATGAAACTAGGTCATAGGGGAGCTAATCACCCAATTAAAAATTTAATTAAAGATACTGTAGAAATCACGAGCCAGAATCATGGTTTTGAAATTGTAAGAGAAACATTACCAAAAAGTATTAAAATAACTCACAAATCTTTATTTGATAATTGTATTGAGGGAATTAGATTAAAAAACAAACCCATTTTTTCAGTACAGTATCACCCTGAATCAAATCCAGGACCACAAGATAGCGTTTATTTATTTGAAGAATTTATTAATAATATAAAAAAAAATGCCAAAAAGAAAAGATCTTAAAACTATACTAGTCGTTGGTGCTGGGCCAATTATCATAGGTCAAGCATGTGAGTTTGATTATTCAGGTACACAAGCCTGTAAGGCTCTTAAAGATGAAGGTTATAAAGTTATTTTAATTAACTCTAATCCAGCAACCATCATGACCGATCCTGGTGTTGCTGATAAAACCTATATTGAGCCTATAACTTTAAATGTTTTAGAAAAAATTATAAAAAAAGAAAACCCAGATGCAATTTTACCCACAATGGGTGGTCAGACTGCTTTAAATTTAGCAATGGATGCTGTGAAAAAAGGAATTTTAAAAAAATATAAGATTGAATTAATTGGTGCAAATTCTAGAGCTATCTCAAATGCTGAGGATAGAAAAAAATTCAGAAAAAACATGATAGATATTGGTTTAGACTTACCAAAATCTAAAGTGGTAAATCATGTTAGAGATGCTGCAAAAGCTTTAAAGCAAATTGGTCTACCTGCAATAATTAGACCTGCTTTTACTCTAGGAGGATTGGGTGGTGGTATTGCTAAAACTGAAAAAGAATATCTTAAAATAGTTAAAGATGGTTTACACGAGTCCCCTGTTAGTCAAATTCTAATAGAAGAGTGTCTTGAAGGCTGGAAAGAGTTTGAAATGGAGGTTGTTAGAGACAAAAAAGATAACTGCATAATTATTTGCTCTATTGAAAATATTGATCCAATGGGAATTCACACAGGAGATTCGATTACAGTTGCTCCCGCACTAACACTTACCGATAAAGAGTACCAAGTAATGAGAAATGCCTCAATTGCTTGTCTTAGAAAAATTGGAGTAGAGACAGGTGGTTCAAATGTTCAATTTGCAATTAATCCTAAAGATGGCAGAATGGTTATCATTGAAATGAACCCAAGAGTATCAAGATCTTCAGCTCTTGCTTCTAAAGCAACAGGATTTCCAATTGCAAAAGTTGCAGCAAAACTAGCTGTTGGTTACACACTTGATGAATTAAAGAATGAAATTACCAAAACAACACCTGCTTCTTTTGAACCTAGTATTGATTATGTTGTAACTAAAATA
>Ga0209709_10001380_pt1 | contig 22482 bp, 13 predicted proteins | sample ArcticOcean_MG_C_2_FD_187435 | JGI IMG/M metagenome (GOLD analysis project Ga0209709, IMG submission 187435) | Marine microbial communities from western Arctic Ocean - ArcticOcean_MG_CB4_136 (SPAdes) (version 2) | ecosystem: Environmental > Aquatic > Marine > Oceanic | place: Arctic Ocean...
TATAAAACCCACGAATCACATCATCATTGCCACGAATAAATACAAATGACTCTTTACCTAATTCATGGGTATAAAATGCTCCAGCTTCTTGTAACACATCAGCACGATGAACTAGCTGCCAGGTTTTCTTCCAAACACTTTCCCACTCTTGCTGCATGAACGCAGGCGAAAAATAACGTTCACCCGCTATAGCTGCCGTACCAAGATCAATATTTTTCAATCTTGGCGAAAATGGAGGCGCCTTATATTTACCTTGCCAATCTACCTGTCGTTCTAGAAATACTTTTTCAATATCAGCCATAGTTTCTACTCTTGTTAATTCAGCTAAGCGCGCAGGGTACTGTTAAGCCGAAGGAATATTGGTAACGGTTAGTTTAGCTATTTTCTAGTCTCATTCAACCTTTATAGTAGCCAGTTCATAGAAGCCCCAGAGAACGGCAGAGAGCGCATCAGGGTGTCTGAACCTATATATCAATCTTAGTGACCTGTTAGCCTCAGCGCTAGCTTAGAGCTAGCGGAATGATTCCAAATCCAGCCAGTCCCAAGACGGAGGTAAATACTTTGCTTTCATGCTATCAAAATAGTCTCGCACCCTGGATCCCAGCAAGCTATCAAGGCACATCTACCTTAACCTTAGTCTTCAAACCCTCCAAGTGCTCCTGCCATGTCTCAAGCATAACTTCCTTAGCCCAGTACTGGCGCTGTTGCTGAACTGCTATGGCTATGTACTCTGTCTTATTATCATTGCTGGTGACTATAGGCGTCTATTGCTGACGGTGACAGGTTTTACTCTGGCGCACTCAGTGACATTAAGTCTGGCTACGCTCAATATATTTCGCCTGCTCAGCGAATTGGTTGAGTGCCTAATTGCCCTGAGTATTTTATTGTTGGCAAAAGAAATTATTAAGCGTAGTCGAGCCGGCACTGGCGTCCAAGATAAACTCACCTGGCGGCATCCTGTGAGTGCATCCTCTGTCTTTGGGCTATCGCAGACTTTAGTTTGGCGGTGGTATTGCAAGAGCTTGGACTGCCTATCTAAATGAAGATTCAGACGTTGAGGTTTTTTAATATTGGTGTGGAGATCAGGCAGCTGATATTTATTGCTCCAATTCTAACACTGGCGATGTTTGTTCTGCGGGCGGTCCCTCCTTTAAGCGCGCGTGCAGCAATGCTTACGGAGCTAGTGGTTTACGGGGTTGGTATTATGAGTTCGTATTAGCTGGTGGAGCGCACGGGCTTTTTTTTATAAGCGGACAGGTTTACTACAACTGTATGGAACTAACTACTCTTATTAGGGCTATCGGCATTAAGGGCGCTATCACTAATGAGACTAATCCTATCCTCAAATTCAATTACTAATCAATATAGCGTCAGTCAACTCTTTTATAGGGAAAGCCAAGCGTTGAATTACTGTTTGACGTTATCATCTCGTTTGATAGTTAATAATAGATTTCGACTCGGATTTGACTAACTAAAAAACTAGCTAAATTTTTTTAATTAAGTACCGCTAACCTCCGATAGTTTTTTCTGCCTAGATTGAGGTGGGGTAAAGTAATTTCGTTATGTGCGTTTGATGAATACTACTATTTTATTCTCCACCCTTGGAAAATATGGGCTAGGCCATAGAGATTGATATTATGACTGATCGTCAACCTCCAGGACTACCTCTTAAGAGTAACCTCCGACCTGGGGAGGAAGCCGCATTTGATTTTATGGTGACCAGAGTCCGTGGAGCAGATCAAGCAAATATTGGTTCGATTCGCGGTGAACCATACGCCTCTGACTACTTTCGAGCGCTGGCAAATGCGCCTATTCTTGGTGAGGCGTTAGCGAGGATGGGGCAAGCTATGATGGAAGTATCTAAATGCGAAGATACTCTTTCAGATGCTGATCATGAGTTTTGCGATGTCGTAATCGCCTTTGATTCTGGATACCACTGGCTCATGGCAGGCCACGCATCCCTTGCTGTTCAAGCTGGAGTTAGAATAGAAGCAATTAAAGCTGTGCGCGAAGGTCGAGAGACAGATTTAACTGATGATGAGTGCCAGCTAGTAGAGTTTACTCGCGCCGTGCGAGATGGAACCATGACAGCTGACATATGGGATAATATGATAAAGCGTCTTGGAAGCGAGCGTGGTGCAATAGAGTATAGTTACTTTATTCTGGTCATACTCTTTAATCATTTACTGGCAAAAGCAATCGGAATTCGGGATATACCCGAGCCGGAACTCGATTTATTGTTGTCCAATCTAGAGGATGAGGGAAGTAAGGTCTCCTATCGAGACTACGTGAAAATATTCGGTGACGCAGCATTTACAACCCAAAAAGATAAGTTATAAGTCTACGGTGAACTGATGGTTGAATTCGCAATTAATACGGTCGGACATGAGGATGCCATTCCTCCCTGCGAACTAGGTAAATGGGCCGAGGAAAATGGGTTTTCGGCTCTTTATTATGGTGAACATACACATTTTCCGGTTGCAAGTATTATTCCCTCCTCTGTTTTTCCTGACGGAATGCCTCAGTGGTACAAGGCATTTTACGATCCATTTATTACTTTGGCCGCAGTGGCTGCGGTAACGACATCTTTGAAGCTTGGCTTGGCAGTTTGTCTTGTTGCGCAACATCATCCTCTGGAACTTGCAAAGAGGCTGGCGACACTTGATCGAGTGTCTGGAGGTCGGCTTATCTTTGGTATTGGTGGTGGATGGAATCGACATGAAATGGCTGATTATGGTGTTAAGTTTGGATCTCATTGGGGGGTTATCCGTGAAAAGATCGAAGCCATGCGTGAACTATGGACTAATGATGAGGCAGAATATCATGGTAAACATGTAACCTTTGACCCCGTCTGGAGTTGGCCTAAACCTCTTCAATTTGGAGGTCCTCCCGTTATCATGGGCGCCGGTGGAAGCGCTACTGCGCGAAGAGTAGCTGGGTATTGTGATGGCTGGATGCCACTAGATGGAGCCCATGACATTAAGACTATTTTGGAGGAAATTCGGCGAGAGATGGATGACGCAGCCCGCTCAATGACTGAACTTGATCTGGCTATTATATCGGGGTATGTAGGCACCGTACAAGAAAAGCGTCTCATTGAACTTTTTGAATTAGGGTTCCATAGAATTTCGTTCTTTGTGCCCCCATGTGAGCCATCTGAACAGTGGGCCATTCTCGAAAATCGAGCGAAAATTGTCCAAAGTTTTATTAAATAAACAGTTCGGACTTTACCAAAGATGTTGCTCATTCGATATTACAGCAAATCAGACCAACACTTAATGAAGCCCTAACGATAAACACTGGCAATACCGCAGACTCAAGCGATTTCTGACCTGAACTAACGGATTATTACCAATTTTTACGGGTCCTAATATAAGTGTACTTTATAAAATGGTCGGATAATAAAAGGAAAAATGATCTATGAAGCTATCCGTTATATTATTTGTTATCTCGCTATTAACTCTAGCAGGGTGCACTGAATTGGACGACAACCTCGGGAGGACAGAGGGGCTTCAGCTCGACACGATACGCAAAAGCATTAGCAGTGGCGAGCAGGTATATAATAAAAATTGCCAACACTGCCATGACGGAGCAGTTGGCAAAGCGCCTCATCGCGTTATGCTCAGTATGTTAACTGCAGAAACTATCGTTAACGCATTGGATGAAGGCGTCATGGAATCTCAAGCCATTACCCTATCAGCTCAACAACGCCTAGCAGTAGCCGAATATATTAGCTATGAGACAGCCTCGCCGAGAGATAAGGCCGTTACAATTGCCTGCAAAAAGGGCTCCAGTCACTTCGACTATCAAGCGCCACCTGACGCGGTTGGTTGGGGATTTAGCTATGACAACCAGCACAGTATTCCCGCTGAGGTAGCCGGAGTCGATGCTGGTAATATTTCAAACCTGCAGCTCAAGTGGGCGTTTGAATATCCAGATGCCATTCGAGCACGTTCACAGCCTACCACCGCTGCTGGCGCCATTTTCGTTGGCAGCAATGATGGTACTTTGTTTGCTTTAGACCAAGACACTGGTTGCATGCGGTGGTCATACAAAGCCAGTGCAGAAATCAGGACCGGCATTGTTGTAGAGCATTGGCTCAAAGGAGATACGTCCCAGCAGCCCAAGTTATTTTTCGGTGACGTCATAGGATATGTCTATGCGGTTAATGCCGTCACGGGAGAATTACATTGGAGAGACCGCCCTGTAGAGCATCACAGCCTGACCATAACAGCGGCACCTCTTTTATACGAAAACCGGCTATATGTGCCCCTGTCATCACATGAAGCTGCTGCTGCTGCCAACCCAGAGTACGTGTGCTGCACTTTCCGAGGAGGTATTGCCGCTTATGACGCTAGTAGTGGTAAAAAACTTTGGCTCACCCACACTATCGAAATACCGGCTGTTGAGGTCGGCAAAAATTCCATCGGTACTCCGCAGCTGGCTCCCTCTGGGGCCCCAATTTGGGCGGGTTTATTACTCGATGAAAAACGACGATTGATTTATGCCGGCACGGGTGAAAATTACTCGTCCCCAGCGGATGATTCTAGTGACGCCGTAATCGCTTTTAATATTGAAACTGGTAAAATAGTTTGGAAAAAACAACTTACGGCTAATGATGCTTGGAATATGGGCTGCGAGACTGAAGACAGAATTAGCTGTCCATCTGAGGATGGCCCAGATTCTGATATAGGGGCAGCTCCCATACTTGCAACGTCTAGAGCTGGCGTTGAGATTATTTTAGTCGGACAAAAGTCCGGTATGGCTTATGGCCTAGACCCAGAAAATTCCGGCAATATTGTTTGGCAAACAAAGGTAGGTCGAGGGGGTATACAGGGGGGTGTGCACTTCGGTATAGCCGCGCAAGGAAATTCTCTATTTGTACCTATAGCGGATTACGCCGCAGGTTCTAGATGGCCTGGCGTGGCCAAACCGGGTATATCAGCGGTTGACATAGGGACAGGCGAAATTCTCTGGCAAAACGTAGCTTCCGGAGAACACTGTGACGGTATTGAAGGCTGTTCCCTCGGTATTTCTGCGTCCCCCTCAGTAATACCTGGGGCTGTTATTGCAGGCTCTATTGATGGGCATCTCAGGGCCTATGATATTGCTGACGGCAATATAGTTTGGGATTACGACACCACACAAAGCTACACAAGTCTCTCTGGTTCTGCGGTTCATGGCGGCTCCATTGGAGGCGCTAATAGTGCTGTTTTTAAAAATGGCATGATGTTTGTGAACTCTGGTTATGGTATGTATGGCCACATGCCGGGCAATGTACTTCTGGCTTTTGAACTGAATAAGTCTAGTCGCCAAGATCCAAATGATTATGACCAATAGGTGATCGAAATGTTATAACAAACCCCTCCAAGGACTACGTAAATATATATGTACATATATGACAAAAGTGTTGCATACTGGTTTCCGGCTTTTTTTTTCCTTTCAAATAAATGAGGGAAGTATGAAAAAATCGATACTGCACACAGGACTAAGTGGTTATCAGAAAGCGCTCTCGCACTACACCCCGATCACACTTGTATCAGAGAGAAGTGATTCAGACTTTAAATGGTCGGTGGCTCAACATAATTTAAATCCACTTGTCTTAGTGCGCCGCTATGCAGGTGGAAGTTTCAAAGCCCACAGACCAAGTAGAATTTCACCTAATCACTCCACAGATATTATTCTTATTTTAGTGACCAGAGGGTCTTTCAGCCTATCTCAGGGTTCGGGAGTAACACACTGTGGCGCTAATACTATGGTGCTTTTAGATAACAATAAATCCGTTGAATCGGAAAATTTTGAGGAGTCTGAGACACTATCGATTAGTCTCCCTCGCGAGGCGCTCACATTTAGGCACAGTGAAATAACTGAACGATGTAGTATCGCCATCGACTGCAAGAAAGGATGGCCATTAGTATTAAACCACTTTTTGAGAGACTTATGGAAACAGCGATTTAATTTTTCGCCTATAAGTCCACAAAAGATTTTAGAGACTCTAGATAACTTAATATTAGCATCCTTTACTCAACAAGATGAACTTTATACTAACGTCGATACTGGTTTAGGTTATCTCCAAGCCGCAAGAAGAATTATTGTCAATAATCTTGGACACACCGATCTTTGTCCGACATATATTGCGAATAAACTAGGAATCTCTCTCAGCTATCTTTACTCATTGTATAAGCAAACAGGGAAGACCATTAATAATACTATTATTGATGAGCGATTAGATCGGTGTGGCGAAGAACTAATATCTCATGGTCTTAGAAATATCTCAGTGACAGAAATAGCATTTGCCGCTGGGTTCAATGATTTATCTCATTTTAGTAGGCGATTTAAAGAGAAGTTTGGATTGTCGCCACGGCGATACAGGGATGCGAACAAAGCCTGCTTTACTCGAGATGTCGCAACAGAAATTTTTCACTGATCCATATCGATTATGTCTTTTGGCTTCTGTATCAAATGAGTCTAAAGCTGACTTTATGGAATCCATAGCTTACAAAACATCATGCATATGATTTAGGGATTAGTGTTCCCTTTGAGGTTTATCTACAGCCCTAATTAACTCCCTCCCCATCAAAAACCCATTTAATACGATTTAATGTAAAATTTTAACTAATCCCTCATATATCTAATGTTAGCCGGTTCATCAATACGCTCAGCCATTAATAATGGAAATATCAGAAACTCTGTAGAGAAAACAAAATTACAAATATTATTAAACAAGTCTACCATATCTTTCATATGTAAAATGCAAGGGAAATGACCTTATAAAAATTACATCTATTCTCTAAGAAAAGACTCATTTCCGGAGACATTTTAGATGACTATACCAATTTCATTATTAATATTTCTAACAATATTTACAGCGTCATGCGTTCAAAAAAAAACTGATTTTATTTCAGGAAAGGTCGAGAATAAAGACGGTTCCCTCGAGGCTGGTGTATGGGTCATTGCCCAAACACAGGACTTACCGACCGAATATCGCAAGGTGGTCGTGACAGACGAAGTGGGTCGGTTCCTCTTGCCCGAAATGCCAGCCGCCCAATACGAAGTATGGGTTCGCGGATATGGTTTAACTGACTCAGCCAAGTTCAAGGCAACACCCGGTGATGAAATAGATATCACAGTTGCGTCGGCCAAGAATGCAATCGAAGCAGCCAAAATTTATCCTGCTTCCTATTGGCTTTCTATGCTTGAAGCACCTCCCGCCGCCAAATTAGCCGTGGCCGAATATCCCTATACATCTCAGTCCGCTTGGCTTAGTCAATTCAAGCTCTCATGCATACTTTGCCATCAGATTGGGAATGCTGCGACCAGACTTAGCGACCGGTCAGTTTATGATTATGGTCTACAGAAAGCGGGAGGCATGAATCTTATGTCAAAAGAAGTTAACCGAGAGTTGTTGCTGGATTCTCTCGGAGCATTGGCAGCTCGTATTGCCACTGGGGAAATTCCGGAATTGGCTCCCTCACGCCCGGCCGGGATTCAACGGAATTTTGTGATTACCCAGTGGAATTGGGGAGAAAACTATACGTGGGCGCACGATATGGTTTCAACGGACAAACGTAACCCACATCTGTATCCCAATAAACCGGTCTATGGTGGTGATATCGGTAACGACCATATTTTGGTACTCGATCCTATCAGTCACACAGCGGACCAAATAAAGCTTCCTCCAGGAAAAAATGCGCAACGATGGTGTGAGCAGACCTATAAGCCACTAGGCTCTGACGAAATAATAACATCTGTCGCGGCTAGAGGTCTTGGTTGCCCTGAACCTGGCATTATATCATTACATAAACCGGGCTATGTGAACCCCGTTAATCCTCATAATCCGATGATGGACGACACGGGTAAGGTGTGGTTGACGATGCAGATCCGTCGAGAATGGGGAGAAGATCTGCCTGAGTTCTGTCAAAAATCCGCGGTCATTGCCAATAACTACCATCATCGCCAGTTAGGTTATTACGACACATATACGGGTGAAATTGTACCGGTCGATACTTGCTATGGCACACATCATCTGCAGTTCGATGATAATGGTGTCCTATGGACAAGTGGTGATGCGAATGTTGTTGGCTGGCTGGATACCAAGCAATTAGATATAAATGATCCGGCATCCCTTGAAGTTGCAATGGGATGGTCAGAGGGAAAAATAGACACGGATGGTGATGGGGCTGGGGACAAAACAATCGTAGGTTTTAGATACGGTGTTATACCAAATCCAAGCGATGGCAAGGTTTGGTGGGCAATGCCTGCCGGAGTCTATTTTTCAAAACCGGGAGAGCAGGGTTATATCTTAAATTATGATCCGTCAACAGATAAACACGAAGCCTATATCCCTCCATTTCCTGGTAACGGACCACGCGGAATAGACGTGGATACTAATGGGTTAATTTGGACAGCTCTTGGTGGTAGCGGCCATCTTGCCCGTTTTGACCGTGGTCTATGCAAACAAACCTGGGGTTCTGGAGACCAATGCCCAGAAGGTTGGCGTTTGTGGAAAACTCCCGGGCCACAATTTAAAAGTGAACAGATAGTAGCCGGCGGCGGTTCCAATGACATGCATTACTATATCTGGGTTGATCGATTCGATGCTCTCGGTATGGGAATAGACACAGTCATTATAAACGGCACTTCATCTGATTCCTTGATTGCATTTAGTCCGAAAACCGAGGCTTTCACAGTTATCCGTATTCCCTATCCACTAACCACATACACCCGAGGCGTTGACGGACGTATCGATAACACAGAACTAGGTTGGAAGGGAAAGGGACTGTGGTTCACAAATGGTCAATCTCCTGTATTCCATTCTGAAATTCCAGTCTCATATGTCGGGAAAGTTCAGCTAAGGCCTCATCCATTAGCATATTGACCAGCAGGTGAATGTTTTACTGGAAACGGATTTTAGTGTCATTTATCAATAGAGGGTAAGCTAATGCCTACAACCACAACTCCCGTGGATTTCCATAAACGGTACCCGCAGCTTGGGACTGATGCCGTCAGTACAGATATTTACTGGAAACCTGAGATATTCGTAAAAGAATTAGAAAGTATCTTTCGTCCGGCATGGCACTACGTCGGAAGAGAAGAACAAATAGAAAATGTAGGAGATTTTTTTGTAAAGGAGCTTGTCTCATTTGCGACTTCGGTGTTGATCACCCGAGATAAAGAAAAACATGCGCGTGCTTTTCTAAATGCCTGTGTCCATCGCGGGAACCAATTAGAACTAAAGGATGAAGGCCGTAGAAGTGCTTTTTACTGCAAATTTCACGGTTGGAGTTATGGGCTAAATGGTGAAATTGAGCATATTCCCGATGTTGAAGGATTTCCAGCATTGGACTGTAAAGACCTGAGATTAAAAACACTGAAAATGGATGTCTGGCAGGGCTTTCTATTCGTATGTTTAGAAGATAAGCCCGAACAAACTTTGCAAGAATATCTTGGGCGTCAAGGAAAAGACTTAGAGGGATACCCATTTAATAAGTGCACAACTAAATTTAAATTTGAGGCGACCATCAACACAAATTGGAAAACAATGATCGACTCTTTTTGTGAATCCTACCACCTTCCGGCCCTGCACAATAGAACCATAAAAACAACTATGGCCGGACCAAATAATCCACTTGGTCGAGCGGGAGATATTAAGATAAAAGGCGTTCATCGTGCGCTCGCACAACATGGAAACCTTAAGTATCAGCCAAAACCCGTTCAATCGCTAGGTATGAGATATTCTCCTGGAAGCGCTATAACTAGTGGTGGTAAAGGTGGTAAGGAACAGCCCAAGGGCATAAATGAGAATCAGTCATCTGACTGGATATTCGACGTCAACATTTTTTTTCCTAATCTCATGTTAGCAATGACTCCTAGTATGTATCTGGTACATCAAGTGTGGCCACTAGCCGCTAACAAGACAAGATATGAGCTCTCAGGCTACCTGCGGCCGGCAACTAACGCGGCGCATCGTTTTGGACAGCAACAAACTATTGTTGAGCTTCGAGATGTTGTACTTGAGGACTTTCGATTGCTCGAACGTCAACAAAAAAATATTGAAACGGGCATGATTAAGGAAATTTATTTCCATGATCACGAGATGCTTTTGCGTTATCATAACTACACCATTCAATGCAAAATTCAGGGCGTGGCCAATAATCTGGAAGAGGCTACTCGATGACTATTGTGACCTCTCTGATGTTGCCGGCCGAGTTTAGTGATCTAGAAGTTTGGTGCGACAAGTGGTGCTTGCCTAACTTTAAAGATAGAAACGATCGGCGTTATGAAACCCCTTTTAGCGAAATCCGTGCATTTTATACCTGCATGATTTGTCGTGCAGACGATGCTCTTAGTTATCTATCTAAATTCCAACTCGGAGAGTTAGACTTATATCAAGAAAATCTACTAAGACTAATGCTAGCACTTGCTGAGATAGGGCCGGCGGTTGAATGGTTTGGTGAGTCTCAGGTTCCAGATGGTTACGATCCGCAGAAAATCCCACTAGTCGTGCACATCCCTGAGAACTATCCGCAATAAATGGGCTTTACATATAAGTCGCAAGGATATTGATTATAGAATATTTGGAACTCTGTGCCTTATACGTCATTAAAAATTATATAGTATAAACGCAAATTCTCTAATCTCCCCGATTGCTTTGAGAAAAAGATTGATCATCCAAATCTAAAAACTTAGTAAAACGATATTCTTAGACAAGTCTAAACGACGTAAATACAAGAATAAGCTCGCATGTAAGTTTATTCTTGTAACGGTTTGAAAATCCAAAAGAATTCATAAAAGCATATACAACTATGGTCATAGGGGTAATGAGCATGATTAAGTTCATATCGATAATTTTATTTGTTGGCGCATTCGTTAATGGATTTGGTATTTCAGCAGTTTATGCACAAGAATCTATGGCTGAAATCGAAGAGATTACCGTTACCGCTAGGAGACGTGTTGAGTCTATTCAGGATGTACCAATAGCAGTAACGGCGGTGAGTGGGCAGCTCATTGAAGATATACATCTTGCTAACTTAATCGACATCGGTAAGGTTTCTCCAAATGTGGTTTTTACCTCCCAGAGTTCCGGAGGCCAAGCGATGGGCGTCTCGATTAGAGGTATTGCTTTTGATGACCTCGAGAAAAGTTTTGAGCCTACGGTTGGCATCTCGCTAGATGGTATGTTCATGGGAACGAACTCTGGTATGAACCTTGATCTTTGGGATGTTGAGTCTGTTGAGATTTTGCGCGGTCCGCAGGGCACCTTGTTTGGCCGAAATACAATCGGCGGTGTTGTGAATATACGGCGTATGAAACCAACTGGTGAACTTGGCTTCAAAGCTGAGGTTGATGTTGGCCGCTATGATAGAGAGGACGTAAAAGCGGCGCTCAATTTTGCGATAATTCCTGGAAAGGTCGCGGGAAAAATTAGTCTGCGGTCCCTGCAGGGAGGCGGATTTCAGCATAACATTGCAAGAAACGAAGATGTTAAAGGAAGAGATCTTATCGGGGGTAACGTAAGTGTGTTATTGACACCCACTGATGCATTCGAAGCTTTATTGCGTATAGATTTTTATGATGATAAATCGGAGGGGCCAGAAAACCTAAATATGTCGGGTCCCAGTGAGGCTCTTTGTAGCGCATTTGGCCTTGGGCCTCTCGGATGCAGAGATACATCTTACGATGTAGCTGCGGCAGACAACTTTAAAACTAGTGTGGTCCCCCAAAGACATCTGAACTTCATTGATGGGCAAAATGCTACTTTAGAAGTCAATTGGGATCTGGGTAACTATCAGCTCACTTCGGTCACAGGGGCGCAGGATTTTGACGAACTGCTCGACGTTGGCTTTGAGGGCGCTTCTATGGCCGTTACTCAATTTGTAAGACCGCAAGAATATGAGCAGCTCAGTCAGGAATTTCGAATTTCTTCGGACGCCTTAGATTCTAAATTGGATTATGTAGTAGGACTATTTTACTTTTCTAATGAGTATACCACCACCCAGAATTTTGTATTCTTTGGTAGCACAGCCCAACTCTTTACCTCCAATCAAGAGCTTGACGCAATTGCAGTTTTTGGTGAGGCTAACTATCAGCTATCTGATGCACTGTCGTTTACTATTGGGGGCCGCTATACGGACGAGGAAAAGAAATTTGTCCATGATCATCCCATAGAGGGAACAGGACCATTTTCATTTGAGGGGACTGAAAGTTGGAGCGAGTTCACTCATCGCCTTGGTGTGCAATACAGTTTCAGTGGGGATTTAATGACCTACGCGAGTTGGGGAACCGGATTTAGAAGTGGCGGTTGGAACGGAAGGCCAGCGACGATAGGTGGTGTCGGCCCTTATGATCCTGAAACCGTAGAGAATTATGAGATTGGGATACGCTCCGAGCTGGCAGACGGAAGACTAACCTTGAATGCCACCGCATTTAAGATGGATTACGATGATAAGCAGGAGTTTAACGTTGTTGCAGATCCCGTGACTGGTCAATTTGATACTAAAATTGAAAATGCAGCTAAAGTGAGTTATGAAGGTTTGGAAATTGAAGGTCTTGCTCGGCCGTCAAGTAACCATGACTTAATATTAAGATTTTCACTTGGTCTTTTAGATTCGAAATTCGACACAAGAATGCGAGATGGAGTGAATGTAGCGAATCAGACAGCGACACTCTTTGCTCCAGACAAGACCGCAAGTATTGGCTTTTCGTATAACCGACCGTTGTTTGCTACATCCAGTCTCAACCTAAGTGGCGGTTTAAATTTCGTCGATAAGCATCGGGGTAGAACAGAAATACCCATGGAGCCGATCGCTGATGGTAGAGATGTTGTGCCAAGTCGCAGAGAACTTGATCTCTCAGCCACTCTGGAAACTCCCATCGGTAGCAAAAGTAAGTTTTTTGTTTCGGTCTACGGCACTGATCTTTTAGAAGACGGAGGTTTTGCTGATCGTCCAGTCGAAATTCGACCACTTTTCTTTGTTGCAGGAATGCGCGTTCGGCGCCAGTACGGAGTCAGATTTGGGATAGAGTATTAATTTCTGCGTCGGATATATAGTTGTGGGGCTCTAAAACTAACAGTGCACCATACTCGTACTTGGCATACTGACTAAAACTTAGTAACACTGTTTGTGTTTGCCGCCATAGGTTCATCAAATTAGAACAAACATGTTACACAGTTGATTGCCAGTGCTTACGATTATTCAAACGACATGTACTACCTCAGCTCAGCGAACGCTGCAATAGTGTGTTCTCACCGAAGAGCGCCGCCCAGAGGAGGGCTGAACTGCCATGTTAAGCAACGACTATCTGCGTGATGTACATGAAATTCGTAACCTCAAGCACACCTATTGCGAAATAGCTGATCGCTGTTGTTCGCAGTCGGGAGCGCGACTGGCCGCGGATGAGATCATTCAGCTATTCGTGGAGGACGGCGAGCTGGAGGTGCCGATCGAGTATGGCGGCCGCCAGGTCGGTCGGCTGGCGATTCATGCGTTCTGGATGCAGCAATCTGTTGTGTTCAGCTTTGCAGATCATCTTGTTTTAAATGAACGGATTGATGTAAATGGCCTTGAGGCCCTTGGTCTATGGAAGAACGTAATTCCGGTTACGACATTCGTCGAGGGCAAGCCAATCGCGCAATGGATACTCGGTGACTACGCAGATGAATACGTCAAAGTCGATGGGCGGTGGCGAATCAGGACTGTCAAAGTTAGTATCAGGCGTGTTTTTGGTCGCGATGAAGTCGGCATCTACTGAAGCGGTATTCGCTGATGGACCAGTAAATACTTAAAATTTGCTTCATCAGTAAAACCGTAAGCTAAGACAAACCAATAACGTTCTGAGGCAAGAATAGCCCCAATATTCATCTTATTCTTGTGATATCTAAAGAACTCAGAAGATTCCAACAAATCATCAAGAACCAAGGCAATAGGACGATTTACGATGGTCAAGTTAATATTATTTGTTATCAGTTTTAGTGTATACATTAGCGCAATTACTATGGCGGAAGCCGCCGAACCAGAGATTTCCCTGCGCACGTCAGAATCCAATATAGAGGAAATTATCGTCACCCAGGCGCGAATGCGTTCGGAAGTGGTGACTGAGACCCCCGTGGTACTTCGTGCTCTATCGGGCGGGATACTTGACAGTAAAGGCGTTACCGACCTAAGTGGTTTGCGCGATCTACTTCCTAATGTCCATGTCTACCCCAACTACCTTACTCCCGTCATTTACATTCGCGGTATCGGGAGCAATGGTCAGGATGCAGGACTAGAGCAGCAGGTAGGGCTATTCATCGATAACGTTAACTACGGTGCGGGACACTGGGTGAGCGGAGCCTATGTAGACCTGGACAATCTTGCAGTACTAGAGGGCCCGCAAGGGGTGTATCTCGGCAAAAACACCATTGCAGGCGGGATCCAGATCAAGACTAAAGATCCGGGAGACGAGTTCGAAGCCTACTTGAAAGCAGGCAGCGAATTCGAAGCCCAAGACCTCTATTTGGAAGGCATGATCTCCAGTCCGATCAACGATTTACTTGGGGTTCGCCTAGCGGCGCGTACTTCCAATATGGAGGGATGGGCCAACAATGTCGTCACTCAGGAAAGAACTCCTGAACAACGCGATCGTTTCGTTCGCGCAACGATCCTCTGGTTGCCTGCGGAGAATGTCGAGGCAAATCTGAAACTGACATATAATGACTACGAAGACAACGGCTCAGTTGCCTCGCGTATGACCTTGCTGGGTTGTGGGCCCAGTAACCAACCAGGGCTGACTGCCCTAGCACCGGGTTTTTACATCTGGCCTGGATTCGCATTCGGTACGCCAGACGCGACCGTCAGTGGAGGTGCGGCCAATTGTGGGCGCAATTTCGATTTCTCGAACGCGCTCTTGCCCAAAAATCGTCAGAAGCCCTTCGCTAACATTACAGGCAAGTCGATGACCTTTAATCTGAAATGGTACACAGGCTATGGTGATTTCACATCGACAAGCTCGTGGAACGATTTCGTGATGGATAACCTGTTGGTCGTTGGCGGAACCACGTTCGAGGATGGGACTGGGGCTATTCCCGCCATCGAAAACAGTGCGAACGAAACTTGGTCCCAAGAGTTCCGATTCCAGTCTCGCTTCGATTCTTCGGCGGTAAATTTCCTGGCCGGCGTGTACTTCCAGAAGACTGACCTGAAGCTCAAACAGGCCTTCGCTCTGGTACCTGGCTTAGTCAACGGTAATTTTGTCGAATCGGAACGGTGGAGCACCGTAAACCATAGCGGTTCACCTGGCGACAGCCAAGCGGTCTTTGGAGAAATTCAATGGAAGCCGTTCGACACGCTGGCAGTTGATTTCGGTGCTCGGTACTCGATCGAAAATAAGGATTTTTACTGGGTTAACGATTTTGTTGCGCCAATCTTTACAGGAGCGTTCGAGCCATGCTGTGAGCCGTTGCTGGGAAGCCAAAGTAATCGCGACTTCTCTCCGCAAGTCATCGTATCGTGGATGCCAGACGAAGACTTCATGTTTTTCGCCGCATACAAGACTGGTTTTCTTGCAGGCGGATTTCGGGGTACCGGCGTCCGGTCGGCCAACCAATCGGTCAGTGATTTTGAGTTCGGCTCGGAGGAAGTAAAAGGTGGAGAACTCGGAGCTAAATTCTACCTTTCTGACCGACAGGCCCAAATTAATGCCTCGGTCTTCTACTATCGGTACACCGATTTGCAGGTGACGACATACAATCCGGAGACGACGGCCTTCTCGATCCAGAACGCAGGCGTGTCGATCAACAGTGGGGCACAGATCGACGGGGTATGGAATTTGGTTTCCGGCTGGACCTTGAGTGGCAATGTGTCATTCCTGGATTCCTACTACGACGAATTCCTCGGCGCCTGTCTTCCCATCACTCCAGAGTTGTGCACGGTCAAGGTGACAGGCACCGGTTTAGGAACCGGGGTACCGCAGGCATTTCAGCAAGATTTTTCCGGCGACGCGACCGACAATGCTCCACGGTGGTCAGGTCGAGCGGCATTGGATTACGTGCACTATTTCGACAATAAAATGGTCCTACACATGGGCGCCGGAATCAACTTCTTTGAAAAGTACCGCGTCAACCAATTTCCCATTCAGCCCAGCCATAACAAGGTGAACGCGAATATCTCTATTGGAGACGGACAGTGGTCCTTGGCATTAATCGGGGTTAACCTCACAAATGAATTCACCTGCGGACAGGCCGCGGGGAGAACTCTCGCGACGGTATCGTCGGAGTTCTTCTGTTTTGTCGATCGAGGCAGACAGGTTAAAATGGAGGCCAAGTATCAATTCTGATGTATCGCCGGAGGCGCTTTCGGTCGGGCATGTACCTGCGATATGTATATTTGCTCTCGCAGTATTTTTTTTCACCTTCGATCCTCTGTTGAGGCTTGTCCCTGAGTTCGGCACCACTTTGAGCTAAATTGTGACTGCTTCCGCGCTACAGGAAGCGGTCGTGGTGGCTCATTATGTGCGTGGTATTGTTCCTATATCGATGGCGCATGAAATAATTAGTTAGACTAGAACGCCAAAGGGGTAGTTTGTACGTTATAAAAATCGAGGAATGACCCTCACCGCGTGCGGAAAATTGGTACGCGTCGTTCTCGGTTTTATTGACACAAGGACAACCCAGTCCATCTAAATAAGTTGCCATCTATGAAAAACCCCACCCCAGAAAGCGCTACGCCGAGTGATCGCAATTCTTTTCATCAGGGAATTTATAGAATCGGCGGGTCGTACGCAAAATATGTACTGGGCATGCTTATGGTCATGTACGTGATAAATTTACTAGACCGACAAATTCTAGCAATTCTCGCTGAAGAAATAAAAGCAGACCTCGGGATCAGTGACTCCCAAATGGGCTTTTTATATGGCACCTCTTTTGCGGTATTTTATGCGGTGTTTGGCTTGCCTCTGGGGCGCCTGGCCGACCTGTGGGTCCGTAAAAGCCTTATATCTATCGGCCTAGTCGTATGGAGCGGTTTTACCATGCTGTCCGGCACAGCCGGCGGCATTGGAAGCCTAACCCTATACAGGTTTGGGGTTGGCGTCGGTGAAGCTAGCGCAACACCATCAGCCTTTTCGCTATTGTCTGATTGGTTCCTCCCCACACAACGGGCGACCGTGCTAGCACTCTATTCAAGTGGCGCATACATCGGCATGGGGCTGAGCATGTTCGCGGGTGGCTGGATTGTCGACAACTGGAACCTAACCTATCCCGACATCGCCGACGCACCATTCGGCATTAAAGGCTGGCAGGTCACCTTTTTGATCATTGGCATCCCGGGAATCCTGCTGGCCGCTTTATTCAGCACCGTAAAGGAGCCAGTCCGAGGGTACAGTGAAGGCATAGTCGGCCAACAAACTCATCCACATCCCTTTAGAGAAAGCTGGCAGGACCTAACGGCCATTATTCCCCCGTTTTCCTTCGTTAGCCTATATAAAAAGGATAATGGTGGGCGAGTGTTTTTAACCAACGTTATGGTTGCTGTGGGACTCATCTGGACTTGCGGCTGGCTGATTTGGGCGACCGGCAGCATTTCACAATGGACTGTCATTGGCATTGGTGTCTATACAGTTGTTAGCTGGGCTCAATCACTGAAGTTACGCGACCTGCCGACTTACACACTGATTTTCCGCAGCCGTGCCATGATCTATGCCAATATAGCCTTTCCGACAGTAACCTTTATCACCTTTGGCTATGCGCTTTGGATGGCGCCTTACCTTATACGAAGGTTTGATGTAGATCTGTCTGAAGTGGGCATGGTACTCGGGCTGTCCACTGCCATCGGTGGCGGCCTTGGGGTTGCCTTTGGCGGCATTATGGCTGATTTTCTCAGGCGCCAGGTTAGCCCAGACGCGCATACCTACATGCCGATTGTCACGGCGGTATTAACCTCGGCATTGGCTCTGGTGGTGTTGAATACCGATGATTTGAACACAGCTTATATGGCCAATGCGGCGCTGCAATTTGTCGCCGTGCTCTGGAGTGGGGCTGCTTCCGGTATTATTACCAGCTTGGTATTACCTCGGATGCGAGCCTCAGCGGCTGCATTTTATTTAGCGATGATCACCTACCTAGGTCTTGCATCAGGGCCCTACCTAATTGGCTACCTTAGCGACAGTTTTGCCGCTAACGGCATGTCCAGTGCGGAAGCTTTAAGGCAAAGCTTACAGTTAGGGCTATTAGTTTTCATCGTCGTTATCGTATTTTCCGTTTTAATGAAACGGCATTTGCTGACAGACCTTGAGAGCCGGCAGGAGCGAGCCCACGAAGTGGGGGAGCCTATATAAAAGAGGTAATTTTGATTGGCAATGTCGCGATCTATACAGCAAGATCAGTGTTCAGAGCGGCAGGCTGCGGTGGTGACCACGCCCTATGACGACATACATCGGCGTTAGCCTCTGGTTGAGGTCAACGTCCTCAGAGTCACTAGTTGGCTTCATGGCGCTAGGTGTGCAGCAAAAGACAGTTGTAAAATTCTATCGTATCAAAAGATTATTGTTGGTAAATGTTTTATGAGTCAACATCCTATTCAGGAGTAGGTATTGGAATTCGATGTACTCAATAGATTTTTGGCATATACAGACAACATTTAAAAGGGTTTTATATGATATTGTCTAAGAAATTCGCTAGCCCTTGGATAAGTGGTTTCAATTGAGAAACTATCCACAGCAGCGAAGTTTATGCAACTTAGGTTAGGCTGCGCAGGTGGGTTATGGGGCAGGCTTTGAAATGGGTCTACTTTGTATCTACGCAGGAACAGTAACAACCATAAGAACTCAGCAGACTCCCCCGCCCGCTATGCTAATTTGTAGGTGCAGAAAAACGTGGATTGACTAAAAAGGGAGATATAGAGGACAATTTTGCTACAAAGCAGCTACAAAAAAGCCCCTACAAGTCAGTACCTATAGGGGCTCTAATGATTGGCGGAGAAAGAGGGATTCGAACCCTCGATACGCTATTAACGTATACACCCTTAGCAGGGGCGCGCCTTCAGCCACTCGGCCATTTCTCCGTAAAATTATAGCTCTGATGCAAAAAAGCCGATTCAAAAACGCTTATATTAAAACTGATTATGCCGCCCTAGACCAGCGGCGGCATAATAACACATCAGTGGGAAAATCAAAGACCGTTTTTAGTCTGAATCACCAGAATCTGGCGTATTTTCTACCCCTTTTTCTGTTTGGATTCTTTGATAGATTTCTTCGCGGTGAACTGAGACATCTTTAGGCGCATTGACACCTATTCGAACCTGATTACCTCGAACGCCCAACACTGTAACTGTAACTTCATCACCGATTATGAGAGATTCACCCACTCTTCTAGTAAGTATTAACATAGCTTGCCTCTGCTGCCCCTCTATTAATTTATGTGAGCACGTCTCCATAATCAGCCGACAAAAACCACCGGCTTTTGTAAGTAATCCCTTTGCACTTAGCTATGATTACTATCATTTTAACTTAACAGCTTTCTGGGTTGTTGTCCAAGAATTAGCGTTCCTAAACCCCTTCGGTTTCAAGCCCAAAGCCAGAGTGCAAGGCTCTTACAGCTAACTCAAGATACCGTTCGTCGATAACCACGGTGATTTTAATCTCTGATGTGGTAATCAATTGAATGTTGATACCCTCGTTAGCCAGTGCCTCAAACATCTGTGAAGCAACCCCAGCATGTGATCGCATACCAACACCTACAATAGAGACCTTAGCGATACGATCATCACAATCCACTTCCAAGGCACCCATTTCGACAGCCAGTTCTTGGAGTAACGCCTCCGCTCTGGCCAACTCATTGCGATGAACCGTAAAGGTCATAGTGGCCGAATTGTCTTTGGCGACGTTTTGCACGATAACATCAATCTCAATGTTGGCAGCACTGATCGCACCCAGCACTTTATAAGCGACACCTGGCTGATCCGGTATGCCTCGGATGGTAAGTTTTGCTTCATCTCGGTTAAAGGCAATGCCTGACACTAAGGGTTTTTCCATCTGATCGTTATCCTCAAGAGTTATCAACGTGCCCGGGCCCTCTTCGAAGCTCGACATCACACGCAGTGGTACATTGTATTTTCCGGCAAATTCCACGGCGCGAATCTGAAGTATCTTTGAGCCCTGACTAGCCATTTCCAACATTTCTTCAAAGGTAATGCTATCGAGTCGGCGAGCGTCGCTTACCACTCGAGGGTCGGTAGTATAGACACCATCAACATCGGTATATATTTGGCATTCTTTGGCTTTAAGTGCCGCGGCAAGCGCCACTGCAGTGGTATCTGAACCACCACGCCCCAGCGTGGTGATATTGCCTTCTTCATCCATACCCTGAAAGCCTGCCACCACAACAACACGGCCGGCATCCAGATCCTCGCGGATACGATGGTCATCAATTTCTCTGATTCGAGCCTTGCCGTGAGCGCTGTCAGTAAGAATCCTTACCTGACCGCCGGTATAGGAGCGGGCTTCAATACCGCGCTTTCGCAATGCTATGCAGAGCAGCGCAATGGTCACCTGCTCACCGGTGCTCACCAACACATCCATTTCACGCAGGTTGGGCTTCTCATCAATTGCTGTGGCAAGCGTAATAAGGCGATTGGTCTCACCACTCATGGCTGACACGGCAATCACAAGCTGGTCTCCGCGCTGCTGGCTCTTGGCCACCTTATCGGCAACCGCTTGGATACGCTCCACAGTACCCACTGAGGTACCGCCATATTTTTGGACTATTAAACTCATGGCTCTCTTTGTCTGTCTCGTTATGTAAACATCAAGAATGCTTTGATGAAAAAGTGGCGTAAATTAAACAATAATTTACGCATAAAGTTAAGCGCTTTAGCTAGCTAAGGTTATCCTCTACCCAGCAATATACCGAATCAAGCGCCTGCGGCAGTGCTGTAACATTCCCCGCCGCGCCCTGAGCCATATCGGCTCGCCCACCACCTTTGCCGTCAACCTGCGAAGTAACAAACTTAAGTAGGTCGCCCGCTTTCACCTTGTCGGTAAGATCATGGGTCACACCAGCTACCAGTGCTGCCTTGTCGCCTTCGATCGCAGCTAGAAGAAATACGCCAGACTCAAGCTTGGACCGCACTTGGTCAGCAACGCCCCGTAAACTTTTAGCATCTGCGCCCTCTACTACCGTGGCTAATACGCTTACGCCGTTAATATGTTTTATCCCCGCCATGAGGTCAGTACCCGACGCATTGGCCAACTTGCTTTTTAGCCCATCCACCTCTTTCTGCAGCCGGCGATTATCCTCCAGCATCTGACGAACCTTATCCGCCAAATTGTTGCCCGATGCCCTTATGATCGAGGCCACCTCGCCAATGGTGTCTTGTAGTGCATCGCAGTGAGCTATCGCTCGCACACCAGTAACCGCTTCAATGCGTCGCACGCCTGAGGCAACACTAGACTCGCTCGTGACCCGTACCGAACCGATATCCCCAGTCCGCGCTGCATGCGTGCCGCCGCATAGTTCAACGGAAAAGTCACCGCCCATACTAAGCACTCGCACTTCATCGCCGTACTTCTCGCCAAAAAGCGCCATGGCCCCTTTGGTAACCGCATCGTCCATGCTCATCACTTCTGTGGCAACAACGGTATTCGCCAGTATCTGATCATTAACGATATGTTCTATCTGACGGATCTGCTCTTCGGTCACAGCTTCGTCGTTTGAGAAGTCAAAACGCAGTCGTTCGCTGTTAACTAGCGAGCCCTTCTGATGCACATGCTCGCCTACCACCTGCTGCAAAGCGGCGTGTAATAGATGTGTTGCAGAGTGATTTAGCGCTGTCGCTTGCCGCACACTGGCATCCACCGAGGCAGAAACCTGCTGTCCTACTTTTAATACACCCGACATCAGGCGACCAATATGTAGATGATGCTCACCCGCTTTACGACAATCAATTACCTCTACTTTGGCACTGTCTGTGTGCAGGTAACCGCTGTCGCCTACCTGACCACCCGACTCTGCATAAAATGGGGTGTCGTCTAAAATAATCGCCACTTCGGATTCAGAGGCAACCATTTCTGAGGCCTCTCCAGCGACATACAGAGCTAGCACAGTCCCAGTATTTTGCAGACTATCATAACCACTGAACGCGGTACTGCCATCAACGCGGATACTCTCGTTGTAATCGACACCAAACTGACTGGCTGAGCGCGCGCGATTACGTTGCTCTTCCATACAGGACTCATAGCCCTCCATGTCGAGGCTATAACCTCTCTCTCGGGCCACATCATTGGTCAAATCTGTGGGGAATCCAAAGGTGTCATAGAGCTGGAAGATCAACTCTCCCGACAATCGATCGCCAGATAGGCTCTCTAAGGCGGCATCCAGCACACCCATACCCTTATCGAGCGTACGCGCAAACTGTTCTTCTTCTTTTTTAATGGTCTCACTGATGTCCGCCTGCATGCTAATCAGTTCTGGGTACGCATCACCCATAATTTCACCTAGGGATACAACCA
>Ga0209709_10001381_pt1 | contig 22465 bp, 25 predicted proteins | sample ArcticOcean_MG_C_2_FD_187435 | JGI IMG/M metagenome (GOLD analysis project Ga0209709, IMG submission 187435) | Marine microbial communities from western Arctic Ocean - ArcticOcean_MG_CB4_136 (SPAdes) (version 2) | ecosystem: Environmental > Aquatic > Marine > Oceanic | place: Arctic Ocean...
GCTATAAAAATTCATACCCATTTCTTTAGCTGCTATACACCCGTGATCAGATTTTGTAGAATTGAAACTAACAAAACCTTTTGCGCCCTTACTAAGCAAATTAGATATTATAATTAAACTATCTGAGGAAAGAAAATTTTTATTAAATAAAGCAATGTTATTTTTTTTGAAATTTTGTATATCAGAGTAATTATTTATAACTTTTAAAATGCCAGATGTTAAAGTGTTCAGTCCAAAATTTTGTGCTTTGCAAATTAATTTCATTAAAATCAATAATAATTTGTTATAATTTTACAACATATGGTTGTGTAAAAAAACTAAATACATCATATAGATCAATTTACCATTTACGCAATAATGCATTAAAATCCACTTTACTGTTCAGTTATTGAACGGTATAAATGTTCAACAATTGAACATATTTATGCAAGATAATCAAGATCATTTTAATGTACTAAGAAAAATCAATAGTAAGCCAAAATCTACGCAAAGAGAGCTCGCTCAAGAATTGGGCTTTAGCTTAGGTAAATTAAATTATTGTTTAAAAGCATTAAAAAATAAAGGCTTAATAAAAATGAAAAATTTTGGAAAAAATCCAAATAAAATCAATTATTTGTACGTGATAACTCCAAAAGGAATTACAGAAAAAACACAACTTACACTTAATTTTATGAAGCGCAAAATGCAAGAATATGATGAGCTGAAAAAGGAGATCAAAGATTAATTATGTGGATAGTAGCTAAGATAAAAATGAAAAACATCAATATTTTTAAAAAAGATATTATTGACAAAGTTGATAGCAATATTCAATTTTATAATCCTAAAATCGAATATGATAAGTATCATGGAAGCAAATTAAAAAAACAAGAAAAATTTATATTGGAGAATTATGTATTTTGCTACCATGAAAATTTCAAGAAATCTAATTTTGATCAAAACATAAAATATTTAAAAGGTTTAGAGTATTTTCTAGAAGGGTGCACGCAAAACCAAAAAGATATTTTAAAGTTTATAAAATATTGTAAAACTTTTGAAAATGAAAAAGGTTATATTACGCAGTCTTTTTTTAAGACAATAATATCAAAAAAAGCGAAATTTATATCTGGCCCATTTACAAATATGATTTTTGAAATAATAGAAAAACAAAAAAATAAACTAAAAATTTTAGTAGGAAATATAGTTACAACAATACCAAATAAGACAAAATATTTATACCGTCCTATTTAAATAAATTTTTATTTATATGCAGACTTCAAAACTTAAAAAGAGCAAAGTGCGGAGCATTGCTTAAACTTTAATCAAAATACATAAATGTTTTATAATAATTTGAAAAAAATTATTAAAAGATCTAAAAATTTATGGAAATTTTTAACTTTCATTAAAAGAAAGTTAAACAATTTTTTAAGATTAAAAGATGTTTTGATGATGATGTTATTACTTAATGTTTGGCCTGAACAAGCATATAGGTTTTCAACAAGAAAGTTGCTGCCTTGCAAAAAAAATAGACTCCCTAAAACAAAGGAACCAATTTTTCCTTATGAATTATTAAAATCTAAAAGTAGCGACATCCCAAGAATGAAAGAAGTTCATATTGTAGCTAGAGGATCTAGTTTTGATTTAAATAATTTAAAAAAATTAAATGGCCCTATATTTCTTACTTCATTTTATAGTCCAGTAAAAACCGATAGTAAAGGAAGGTTATTTTATGAACATTATAAAGATGATGAAGCTGGAAAATTATTAAAAGATTATAAGGAAGATTTTTCTGAAAAAGTAAACAAAGATTATAAAAATAAAAATATAATATATGTAAACAGCAGACACGACTTGCTAGAAATGCTTAAAAAAAATGGTCACGAAATAATGTCTATAGAAACCCATTTGGCAGATGAAAATGGCGATTTTATATCAACACTTGAACCAACTTCTTCATATCTTGAATTAATTAATTCAGGGAAATGTAAAAGAATATCAATTGCTGAAAAAATTTATTTAACTCCAATGTTACCTCCATATGCTAATTGGGCTCCGACAGGATCTTTTTTGCAGACCATATGCGCTTTATCATACTTTGCGGACAAGATTAATGTTTACGGATGGGATAGTTATTTAAAAAATTCTCCGAAAACTCTAAATAAATGGTCTCTCTTATTGAAAATGTATAAATATAATTTTGACAAGAATTGGAGAGCACAATTTGAAAGTGCTTTAATAAACTTTTATTATGGTTTTTCTTTCTCTAGACTTTCGCATATAAGTATTTTCGGACATGTTGGACAACTAGGAAATCATGAAAAATTAATAAAAAAAATAGAAAGAGTTTTATTCAATTAGTTATGGAGTATTAAAAACGATAATTGCTTTATTAGTCGGAAGAGGAGGTAGTGTGGGTATGCCAAATAAAAACGTTTACCCGGTTCTAAAAAGACCTTTAATGTCCTATCCTCTTATGGCAGCACTTAACTCTAAATTTATTAATGAGGTTTATGTATCAACAGACTCTAAAGAAATAAAGAATGTTGCTATTCAATATGGAGCAAAAGTAATTAATCGCCCTCCTGAGTTGGCTACAAGTGAAGCAATACTCGAAAATACTCTTGAACACGGTTACAAACATGTAAAAGCAGAAACAAAAAAAGAAATCGAATTAGTAGTTGTTCTTATGTGTAATGCAGTAATGATATTACCTGAAACAATAGATCAAGGAATAGAAATCTTAAAAAAACGCAAAGAAATAGATTCTGCCGTAACAGTTTCTGATTATAATATGTGGAGCCCAATAAGAGCTAGAAAAGTAGGAGAAGATGGACTGTTGCACCCATTTATACCATTTGAAAAATTTAAATTTAAGGTGGATTCAAATCGACAAAAGCAAGATACAGTTTACTTTCATGATTGTGGAGCTTCAATTGTAAGATCGAAATGTATTGAGAATATTAAAGATGGATTGCTTCCACAAAAATGGATGGGGAATAAAATATATCCTCTAAAACAAAAGGGTGGGCTAGATATTGATTATAGTTACGAAATTCCACTAGCGGAACACTGGCTTAAAGAAAAAGGTTTTACAGAACAAAAAATACCTTACAAAAAAAATAAATGACAAGTAGCACTAGTCAAAAATTATTTTCACAACTAAGAGTTCTTAAATCGAAATATGGTTTAGAAGGAATAAAAGCTGAGTTTGAAGCCGAAGGCAGTAGTTTTAATGATGTTGCAAGATTAAGAGTCATTCTGTCAAAATTGAATATAAAAATGTTTGTAAAGATAGGAGGAGTTGAAGCGATAAATGACATTTACAATTGTTTGGAATTAGGTGTTGATGGAATTATAGCTCCAATGGTAGAGACAAAATTTGGTGTAAAAAAATTTATTGATGTATTTAAAAAATTGAAACTTAAAAAAAATCCACACTTAAGCATTAATATTGAAACAAAAACTGGTGTAAGTAATTTAAGCGAAATTTTGAAACTATCGGCAGAAAAAATTGATAATATCACAATAGGAAGAACAGATTTATCTTCAAGTTATTTCAAATCAACAATTAAACCGAATAGTCAATTTATCTTAAAAAAGATTGAAAACATATCAAAAGTTGCAAAAAAGTATGGAGTTACGACTACTGTAGGTGGTAGTGTAAATTTCGAAACTATTAAAATTTATTCAAAAATAAAAAATATGAAATCTTTAGTAAACAGAATGGAAACAAGAAAGGTAATTTTGCCAACCAAAATTTTCTTGAAAAGAAAGAATGCATTATCAGCAGCTTTGAAATTTGAAGAATTATATATTCTCTATAAAAAAGAAATGACAGATTTAAGGATTTCATCTGAAATATCAAGACTATCAATTTTGAAAACTAGAAAATGAAAAAAAACAGCAAAATAATTTGTTTGATCCCCGCGTTGGATAAAAACGTTTACTCTGAAAAGGGTGACCTTGTTTCTTGGGGAGACACGACTCTTTTAGAGTGGAAATTAGCACAATTAAGAGATTTAAAATTTCCCAAAGAAATAGTTGTTGCAACACCAAGTAAAAAAATCATAAAAATTTGCAAAAAATATAATGTTAATATTTTATTTAGAAAGAAGAAATTACAATTAAATCAACTTCATAAATTAGTCGGTAAAAAATTTAAAAATAGATTAATATTGTGGCTTAATACAACATCACCCTTTTTAGGAGAAAGTGAGCTTGAAAAATTTGTAAAAAAATATCTAAAAAGTGACAAAAGACACGATAGCGCATTTACATACTTGGAGTTAAATGAATATTTTTTTAAAAAAAAAAAACCAATCAATTTTGACCCAACAAAACCTACTGTATCAAGAAGATCTATTATCCCTCTTAGACAAGTAACTGGTTCAGCCTATCTAATTCCAGCTAATCTCCTACAAAAAACAGGCTCACTATTTGGTTACAAACCATTAATGTTTAAATTAGATTGGTTTTCTTCATTGGAAATAAAATCAGTTTCAGAGTTGGAAAATTACAGGTATTTAATTTCTAAATATTTTAAAAAATAAAATTAATGAAACAATATTTGATTACCGGAGGCTGTGGTTTCATTGGTTTAGCTTTAGCAAAAAGATTGATTCAAAACTCAAATTTTGTAGATATATTGGATTTACCGCAAAAAGCAAAAAAAATTAGAATAAAATCTAAATTTATAAAATTAATTAAGGGAGATATATCAAATAAGAAAATTTTCAATAAAATTAAAAAAAAATATGATTGCGTCTATCATTTAGCCGCGCAGACATCGACCAGATTAAGCGAAACTGAGCCTCGTATAGATATAGATACTAATGTAATTGGAACCCTAAATTTATGCAATTGGGCAAAAATTTTTAAACCTAAAAGAATAGTTTTTACATCTTCCATGGCCGTTTATGGAAAAATAGCAAATAAAGTAAAAGAAAATTCAGAATGCAATCCTTCTTCAATTTATGGTTTATCAAAACTTTATTCAGAAAAAATTTTGGAAAGATTAAGAAAATTAGGGCTGAATGTTAATATCTATAGACTTTTTAATGTCTACGGTCCCGGGCAAGATTTAAAAAATTTAAATCAAGGTATGTTTTCAATTTATTTGGCACAAGCGATTAAATCTAAAAAAATTAAGATTACGGGCAGTTTAAATAGATATAGAGATTTTGTTTTTATTTCCGATGTTGTTGATGCTTTAATTTTACCTCCCAAAAACAAAAAAATTTGGATTTTTAATATAGGTTCTGGAAAAAAAATAAAAGTTAAAAAGATTATAAAGTTAATACAAAAAAATCTTAAACCAAAAAAAATAAGATTAAAAGTTATGAAGGGTTTTTATGAAGATACTTGGGGAAGTTACGCAAATAATTCACTGATGTTTAGCAACAATTGGAAACCGAAAGTAAGCATAGAAAAAGGCGCCCAAATAACAGTAAGCGATGCTTTAAAAAGAATATCATGAAGTCACTAGTTACAGGAGGAGCGGGTTTTATTGGAAGCAATTTGGTTGATGAACTTGTGAATAAGGGACATAAAGTAATTGTTCTAGATAATTTCACTACAGGCAAACGTTCAAATATAGTTCATCATAAAAAAAAAATGTAACAATAGTTAATATTGATATAAAAAAAAATAAACGATTAGGTAAATATTTTAAAGGAGTTGATTATGTATTCCATTTCGCCGGAATGGCAAGTTTAACTGAAAGTTTGAGATATCCAGATAAGTATTTTAATACAAATGTAATTGGTACGCTAAATGTTGTTCAAGCTGCAAGAAAAGAAAAAATTAGAAAATTTATTAGGTTAAATAGCATAAATGAAACAAAAAATATACTCACTAGACAAGTTACAAAGAATTATTTCTGAAAAAAAATCTGTAGGAAAAAAAATAATTCTTTGTCACGGAGTATTTGATTTATTACATATAGGTCATATAAAGCACTTCAAACAAGCTAAAGAGTTAGGTGATATTTTGGCAGTCACACTAACTCCTGATATTTATGTTAATAAGGGACCAAAGAGACCTGTATTTAAGGAAAAATTAAGAGTTGAAGCGGTGGCTTCCTTAGATGTTGTAGATTATGTAGCACTAAATACATCGGTTACATCAGTCAATATAATTCAAAAATTAAGACCCAATATTTATTGCAAAGGGCCAGATTACAAAGACCATAACAATGATATTTCGGGACAAATAAAAAAAGAAATTAGAACTATTAAAAGTGTGGGAGGAAAAATCGCATACACCCAAGGTTTAACATTTAGTTCAGGCAATCTTATTAATAGCCATGTTAATTCATATTCTAGCTTACAAAAAATACTGATTAAAAAGATAAAGAAAAATTATACATTTAAAGAAATAAAAAAAATTATTGAAGATTTGAAAAAAATAAGAATACTTATAATTGGTGAAACAATTATAGATCAATATATTTTTTGTGAAGCTTTAGGAAAATCTGGAAAAGAACCAATTCTTGTTTTAAAAGATGTAAAAACCGAAGAATATATTGGTGGAGCTGCAGCTCTAGCTAGGCATCTATCGGCGTTTAGCAACAATATCTCATTGCTTTCAATGGTTGGAGAAAAAGGGGAATATGTTAAAGAAATAAAAAAACAGTTACCTAAAAATATAAATTTTAAATACATAAAAAAAAATAATTCTCCAACAATTTTAAAAAGAAGATTCTTAGATTATATAAGTTATAATAAAGTTTTAGGTGTATATAAAATAAATGATAGCAGCTTAACAAATAATCAAGATGAGATTTTTAATAATATTTTAAAAAAAGAAATATCAAAATATGATTTAGTAATAGTTTCTGATTACGGACACGGATTTATTTCGAAAAAAAATGCGAATTTGATATGTAAAAAATCAAAATACTTAGCGCTGAATGCTCAAATTAACTCTGCAAATATTGGAGCACATAGCATGAGAAATTATAAAAATACAGACTGTCTTGTTATTAACGAAAGAGAAATACAACATGAAATGAGAGATAGAAATACTAAAACAGAAATTTTAATGAAAAAATTATCAATTCAACAAAAAACCAAAAATATAATAGTTACTAGAGGTAAAGAGGGAGCAATAATTTATAATAGGAAAAAGAACAAATTTAATTTTTGCGAAGCATTTGCGCATTCTGCTGTTGACAAAATAGGAGCAGGCGATGCTATGCTTTCATTGGTTTCTTTGTGTTTGCAAAATAAAATTTCAAATGAATTATCATTATTAATTGGCTCACTAGCTGCTGCCCAATCTGCAGAATCTATAGGTAATAAATATCCTGTAAGTAAAATTAAAATTCTTAAAACTTTAGAAAATATGCTTAAATAATTTTTACTTAAAATCTAAAAAAAAATTTAATTAATATATAAATGAAAAAAAATACACTTGCGATCGAAGGAGGCGAACCTGTAAGACAATCTCCCTTACCGCCACGTAAAATTTTCGGCGAAACTGAATTAGAAATGGTTAAAAATGTTTTTAAGGATAGTTGGGAAAATGGTGTTGACTTTGGATTTCAAGGTAAGTTTGAAGATCAATTTACAAAAAATTTTTCTGAATTTTTAGGTGAAGGAGGATATGCAGATGCTGTTAGCTCAGGAGGCGCAGCAGTCTATATAGCTTTAAAAGCACTAGATATAGAACCAGGAAGTGATGTAATAGTTTCTCCAGTTACAAATCCAGGTGGTGTAATGCCTGTTGCGGTACAAGACGTAAAACTTATAATTCCAGATTCTGATCCTAACAGTTTTAATATTTCTCCCACAGAATTTGAAAAGTCAATAACACCCAAAACTCGTGCGGCAGTTTTAACTCATTTAGGAGGACACGCCATTGATATAGATCCTATATTGGAGATAGCAAAGTCAAAAGGAATAAAGGTTATAGAAGACTGTGCCCAAGCTCATGGCACACTTTATAAAGGAAAAAGAGTTGGAACTTTTACAGATATTTCTGCTTTCTCAACAATGTTTTCAAAAACCCTTTCTACCGGAGGTACGGGAGGTATAGTTTACACAAAAAACAAAGACCTATATTGGCGTATACGTTCTTTAGCTGATAGAGGAAAACCATTTGACAAACCTAATTTTAATTTCAGGATGACAACTGATTTCATGTTTCCCTCATTTAATTTTAATTCTGATGAAATATCTTGTGCAATAGGAACTTCTGTGCTTACCAAATTACAGAAAATTATTGACGCTCGACATGAAATAGCTAAAAAGATTGATAAATCCTTAGAGGCATCATCAGTAGTAAGCCCAGCCAATCTAGAACTTTCTGGTTGTAAATCTTCAATATATTTTCATACTGTTTTAGTAAATTTGGATAAGATAAAAGTGTCAAAAGTACAGTTTGCGAAAGCTATTGCAGCTGAAGGAATTTCAATAAATCCTGACTATAGAGATATTACATGCGAATGGAAATGGATACCAAAATATACTAGAGAATATAAAAAAACTCCAAATGCTATTAGTTTAAGAGACAAGTCTTTTAATATTTTATTTAATGAAAATTTTGGTGAAAAAGAAATAAAAGATATTATTAATAGTATATTAAAGGTTGAGAAACTTTATTCGAAATAAATTTTTTTAGATAATTATGAAATTAAATCACAAAGATATTTTAAAAATTGGAAAATATAAAAATATTTCATTAAAGAATATTAATAGAAACTTAGCAATAAAACTTTATACTTTTATGTTAAGGCTGAGATTATGCGAAGAAGCTATTGAAAAAGAATATCATCCAGCTGATGAAATGCGTTGTCCCGTGCACTTCTGCACAGGAGAAGAAGCTGTTCCAGCTTCTTTAAATAATATTTTAAAAAATGGGGATTACTTATTTTCGCATCATAGATCTCACGGATACTATTTAGCAAAAAATGCACCAATGGAAAAACTTTTCGCAGAACTTTATGGTAAAAAAACTGGTGCCAATTCTGGATTAGCAGGCTCGCAAGATATTTCTTATCCAGAAAATAATTTTTTTAGTGGAGCGATATTGTCAGGGGCGACTGCCATAGCAACCGGGACAGCTTTAAGTTTAACAATGAAAAAAAAGAATAATAACATTGTAGTAGCTGGGTTTGGTGATGCGGCCACTGATGAAGGCATATTTTGGGAAAGTTTAAATTATTCAAGTTTAAAAAAACTCCCCATTTTATTTGTTTGTGAAAATAATAATTATTCTACTTTTTCACCACAATCAAAAAGACAAAGTGGTAGAGCTATAGCAGAAAAAGCTAAAGCATTTGGTGTAGAAAGTAAATCTATCTTTGGTAACGATGTTTGTTTGGTATATCGCGAAATGGAAAAAGCCATATCTAACGCTAGAAAAGGAAAAGGTCCTTTTTTACTTGAAACATTTACTTATCGTTATAGTGGTCACGTTGGACCTCTAAGCGATGAATTCGTAGGTTATAGAAGTAAAAAGGAAATAGCTTTTTGGAAGAAAAATTGTCCAGTTCAGTTATTCGAGGAAATTTTAATTAAAAAAAAATACTTGAATAAAAATGATATCAGAAATATTAAATTAAAAATTAATAATGAAATAAAAAATTCATTTATTTATGCCAAAAAAAGTGACTTTCCTACTATAGATTCTTGGGAAAATTTAAACTTAAGTAAAAAAACAGTTTTTGCAGATAAGATATTAAAAGAGCTTGATGAGAAAAAATTTGATTCAGATCAAGAAATTATTTTACCAAAAGGTTATTAATAAATGACAAAATATAAAAAAATATCGTATGCACAAGCTATTAATCAAGGCATGCATCAAGCAATGCAAATTAGTAATGATGTTATGGTGATGGGCCAATTAATTGATTATAAACCAGGTATATTTGGTACCACAGTAGGATTAGTTGAAAAATTTGGAGAAGAAAGAGTTAGAGATTTTCCTGTAGCGGAAAGTTTTATGACTTCGGCAGGAATTGGAGCTGCGGTAGCTGGTAAAAGAGTAATTTTAGTTCATATCAGAATAGATTTTATGATGTATTCGCTTGATGCAATTGTAAATTGGCTTTCTTTATGGAGGTTTAAATCAAATAATAAATCTAATGTTCCACTAGTTATAAGAGCGATTGTCGGTAGAGGCTGGGGTCAAGGACCACAACATTCTAAAAGTTTTCACTCATGGTTTGGGCATCTACCAGGAATAAAAGTTGCTATGCCAGCAACAGCATTTGATGCCAAAGGACTTCTTTTAGAAAGCGTATTTGGAGAAGATCCAGCCATAATTATTGAACATCGATCTTTATTTAATCTTGAAGATCAAGTTCCAGTTGAACCATATAGAGTAAAATATGGGAAGGCTATTATAAGAAAAAATGGAAAAGATTTAACTTTAGTCGGTATTGGTTGCATGGTTGTTGAAGCTTTAAAAGCTGCAAAAACTTTGGAAAGTGAAGGCATAAGTGTTGAAGTAATTGATTTAAGAACTATTACTCCACTAGATAGAGAAACAATAAATAAATCTGTGCAAAAGACAAAACGCTTAGTTGTGGTTGATCCAGGATGGAATTCTTTTGGGGCATCTTCAGAAATTATAGCATCAGTTACCGAAAAAAATTCAAATATAATGAAAGCAAATCCGGTACGTATTACATTACCGGATAGTCATACCCCAATGAGTGCATCATTAGAAAAACAATATTATATTAATCAACAAGATATTATCTCTGGAATAAAAAAATGTTTTTAAGCGATGTAGAAAAAAAAACAAGTGAAGAATATTTAACTCAAGGTTATGTTGTTAGAACAATTGAAGATTTAAGTACCTTAGATTCCATTAGCAATTTGCTTTGCAAAGATATCATTAGTAAGTTTCCCAAATTAAAAGAAAGCAAGACAGAAAATATTTTAAATAATGTTCACAAACATATTGCAGTAACGGAGTTAAACAAATTTAGATTAAATCTAATTGATAAAATTAATCTTTCAAACAATTTTAGAGAAAACTACTATAAAATTTCAAAATCTTTAATTGATATTATTGTAGGAAATGAGGTTGCTATGCAATTAAGAGTGGGTTTAAGCATACAGCTTCCTGGAGATAATAGTTCATTATTACCAGTTCATGCTGATACCTGGACAGGAGTCTCTCCGTTCGAGTCAGTTGTTTGGTTACCCTTGGTTGAATGTTTTAAAACTAAATCAATGTTTATACTTCCTGCTAATAAAAGTGAAATATTGCATGAATTATTTTTAGATAAAAAAATAAAAAAAAGTGAAGATATTTATAAAGTAATCGAAAAAGATTTGATTTGGTTAGATGTTAAATATGGTCAAGTTGTAATTTTTGATCACTCATTACCCCACGGCAACATTGTTAACGAAGAAGAAGAAACAAGATGGTCTATGAATTGTAGATTTAAAAGTATTTTTACACCATACGCAGATAAAAGAATAGGTGAGTATTACGAACCTATAACTTTAAAGGCAGCTTCTAAAAGGGGAATTGCTTATAAATATCCAAATTCATCAAAATGAAATTAAAAAAAGTTAGAGGTTATATATTTTCAAGATCTTTTATGGGAGATAGAGTTCCTCAACATGTTCAAAATATTGTAATTAGAGACTACTGTCAAAAAAACAATCTTTTTTATTTGTTAAGTTCTACAGAATATATTATGAAAAATTGTCATTTAATGCTGGAACAGGTTTTAGAAGAATTAGACCCTATAGATGGCATTGCTTCTTATAGTTTATTTCAATTACCAGAAAATAAAAAATTAAGGGAAAAGGTATACAAGAAGATTTTAGATCTAAAAAAAGAAATACATTTCTCCGTAGAGGGGCTTAAAATTATTTCTGATAAAGATATAGAGAAAATTGAAAATATTTGGTTGATAAAACAAACTCTTCCAGATTGTTTAAAAACAATTTAATAAAAATAATGCATATATTAATTACAGGTGGTTGCGGCTATACGGGTACATTACTCACTAATGATTTAATTAGTCTTGGACATAAAGTTACCGTTGTCGATATTCAATGGTTTGGTAATTATTTAATACCAAGAGACAATTTAAAAGTGGAAAAAATGGATATTAGGGACTATCAGAAAATATCTTTAAAAGGAGTAGATACAGTTATTCACCTTGCAAGTGTAGCTAATGATCCTAGTGTTGAACTAAATACTAAACTTTCCTGGGAGGTGAATGTTCTTGCTACTCAAAAATTAGTCGAAAATTCAGTTAAAAATAAAGTTAAACAATTCATATTTGCTAGTTCGGGCAGTGTTTATGGCGTTAAAAAAGAAGAGGAAGTTACTGAAGAGTTATCTTTAGTTCCAATCTCAACTTACAATAAAACTAAAATGATTTCTGAAAGAGTTTTAAAAAGCTATGAAAATGATATTAAAATTCACTGTATAAGACCTGCAACAGTGTGTGGTTTTTCACCAAGAATGAGATTAGATGTAACTGTAAATATGTTTGCTTTTCAAGCTTTAAAATTTAAATCAATGTCAGTTTTCGGAGGAAATCAAATTAGACCCAATATTCATATTCAAGATTTAGTGAATGTATATAAGCATTTTATTTCTAATCCAAGTTTACCAGGTGGTTTTTATAATGCCGGATTTGAAAATTTAAAAATTATTGAAATTGCACAAATGGTTGCGGAAATAATTCCTTCTAAAATTACTGTAACTGAAAATAATAATGATCCAAGATCTTATAGACAAAATTCAAACAAATTACTATCAACCAGTTTTAAAAAAAAATTTTCCGTTTGTGAGGCAATAAAAGATATAAAAGAAAAATATGAAAACAAAAAATTTATAGAATCTAACAAATGCTACACTGTTAAATGGATGAAGGAATTAAACTTGTAATTAAAATGGGAAAAGAAATTAATCTACTTGCAAATTATCCAAAATCAAAAAGAAATCTTGTTGAACGCGTAAAAGAAAAAACCGAAGAAGTTAGAACTATAGCTCGTAGATTTGGTAAAGAATTCTTTGATGGTGATAGAAATCAAGGTTACGGGGGTTTTACCTATAGTCCTAAATTTTGGCAGCCAGTAATTCCAGATTTTACTAAATATTGGGGATTAAATTCCAAAAGTTCAATATTGGATGTAGGATGTGCAAAAGGATTTATGTTGTATGATTTGTCTCAATTAATTCCTGGAATAAAAATAAGAGGTATTGATGTTTCCGAATATGCCATTAATAATTCAATGCCGGAAGTTGGAAAATTTATTCAAGTGGCCAATGCAAAAAAAATACCATTTCCCGATAACTCATTTGATGTAGTAATTTCAATAAACACAATTCATAATTTGGAACGAGCTGAGTGTGGACAAGCGTTGCGTGAAATTTCTCGGGTAAGCAAAAAATATTCATTTATTACAGTTGATGCGTATAGAAATGATGAAGAAAAAAAAAATATGTATGCTTGGAATTTAACAGCCAAGACAATTATGTCTGTAGATGATTGGAAATTATTCTTTAAGGAAGTTGGATATGTTGGAGATTACTACTGGTTTATTCCCTAATAAAGTTTATTTTGTAGAGACATAAGCGAAAGCAGACTTAACAAGTTTATTTAATTATGAAAAATTTTTTAACAGCAAATTCTTTTTATAAAAGACAAACAAAATATGCAAAGATGGCATTTGAAAAAGATAATTTAATGCCACGAAGATATGTGTTTGTATTAACGAATTTGTGTAATTTAAAATGTACATTTTGTTTTCAAGAAAGAAAGAAAAGAGAAGACAGAATGACTACCGAAGATTGGCTTAAAGTTATTAATCAAATCCCAAAAAACTCTCGAATTACTTTAACGGGAGGAGAACCTCTTGTTTATAAGGATTTTGATATAATTTTTTCTAAGACAAATGAGTTTTCTGAAACAAATATTGTTACCAACGGTTTGCTTTTAAGCAATCAAAAAATTGAACGGCTAATTGAGCAAAAAAATTTTAAAGTACTGGCAGTTTCTATAGACACTATTGGAAATGTAAATAGAGATTTTAAAAAAAATCAATGGCAACAATTAGTTGAACAACTTGATAAATTTATTAGTTTAAGAAATAAAAAAAACCACAAAGCTGCCCTTGACATTAAAACGGTAATATTAGATCAAAATATTGAAGATCTTTTTAAAATACATCAGGTAGTTACACAAACTCTAAAAGCTGACACGCACAGTTTGCAATTATTAAAAGGTGCAGAAATCCAGCATTCAGATCTAATGTTTGATTTCCAGAAAATCGATGATAATTATGAGGCATATCATTATCAAAAATTTAACAAGCTTATTGATCAGCTAAACTTAATAAAGGATTTTGATTATAAGCATGGTTATAAAACATATCTACATCCGAATTTAATAAATTTGTCCAATAAAGAAAAATTAAAAAAGAACGATTTAATATATTTAAATAATAAAAAACATGACCCGAAATATTTTTCAACTTGTTATGCTCCATGGAGCAGTGTTCATATAAATGTTGATGGCAATTTATTTCCTTGTATGGCGGTGTCTATGGGAAATGTAAAAACTACTAACCTCTCTAAAATAGTTTTTTCTGATAAATTTAAAAAATTTAAAAGTATAATTAGACAAAAAGGTACAATAAATGGGTGTAATAGATGCGGCTATCTTAAGCCCAGAGAATTCTAAATAAAGTTGAGAATATTTGACTAGTTAAACAAATACTTCACAATTGTTTAAAAAACACAAGCTATAAAAATGCGGATAATGATTACAGGTTCCAATGGTGTAATTGGAAGAGAAATTGTGAATTTATTAGTCAAAAATATTAATAATAAACTTATTTTATTAGTTAACAAAAGGACAAAAAGAAGAAATAAGATTAAATTATTTTATCACGATCTAACACGCCCTATAAATTTTAATGCAAAAATTGATGCCATAATACATTGTGCCTCAAAAAACCCCGCATCAGACATAAGCAATAATCCAAAAAAGATATATTCAATGAATATAAAAATGACAAAAAATTTAATTAATTTTTCCAATAAAAAAAAGGTAAGAAAAATTATATTTTTTTCAGCTATGGATGTGTATGGAACAATTAAAAGTAAAGTACTTTTTGAAAATCAAAAATCTATAAATTCAAATTTGTACGGAAAGTCAAAATTTGTATCCGAAAAACTTTTTTGTGCAAAAAAAAATACATTTAAAGCTGTATGTATTAGAATACCGGGAATTTTAACATTAGATCTTTCAAGAAATCGTCCACTCATAATAAGAATTATTAAAAAAATTATAAACAATAAGGACATACATGCTTATAATTTGGATAAAAAATTTAATAATATATTAGATACGTATGAAATTATTAGGTTTATAAATATCGTTTTAAAAAAAAATTTTTCCGAAAGTAATGTTTATAATTTTTCAGCATCTAGACCTATAAAACTTATTCATGTAATAGGCCTAATTAAAAAAATATTTAACTCCAAATCAAAAATAATTAAAAACAATTTAAATAAAAATTCATTTATAATTTCGAATAAAAAAATAAAAAATGATTTTAATGTTAAAATTTCAACAACAAAAAAAATTATTACTAGATGTTGTCAAAATATTTTGGCAAACAAAATTGACTTTCGAACTCATTATTAATGCAAGGATTCATGGACAATCGTAGGACATTGTATGCTAGGCCTAAAAGTTTACTAAGAGAGTTAATACAAAAACTATTTTTGAAACTCTTAATAAAATTCTTTCCAAAGAAATTTTTGTCTTACAAAAATAAAATTAGATTAATAATGAATAAAGGTGGATTCTATATATATCTTTATTTAACCGTTATTTGTTTGAGATTCAGGTATCCGTTTTACTATAGTTTACCTTCTAGACAACTTTATGCACTTCACGTGACAATTAAATTTTTGAAAATTTTAAAACCACAAAAAATTGATTTTTTTTTACTCGAAGGATGCCTTTTGGGAGCGATACGCCAGGAATCTTTTGCTGGTAGACCATCTGATATAGATTTTGGGATTAAAGAAGAACAGCTTCAAAAACTATTAGATGTAATCCCCTTATTAATAAAGGGTGGTGCAAAAACTATAAAAACAGAAACAGATAACAAAATTGAAAGAATCCACATTTTGTTTCCCTGCATTCTTGTTGATATAACGGTTTTTAGAAAAAAAAATGTGGAAAAAAACGAAATGTGGGACGGACCAGTCACAGAGCATTATGGTCAGAAATTTTATCGCATAACATTTCCTGTTGCAGATTTGGAGCCTTTAATACCCATTAAAGTTTATGGAAAAAAATTTCTGGCCCCAGATAATTCAGAAGTATATTTAGAAAAAATATTTGGAAAAAGTTGGGGAACACCCGATAAAAAGCAATTTTTTTGGAATAAAAATAAATTTAAATAAAAACTATAATTATTTCTGACATTCAAATGAAGATAATTATTAAAATAAACGCTTTCATTAAGAAACAAATTACTGACGTTAATACCTATGGAATACGGGAGTTATTTCGAAAGTTCTATTTATTAATAAAATTTTTGGCAGTAATTTTAATGGATATAATTGCTATTGTACCATGTTTAATAATTCGCCTAATTAGCCCATGGCTCATCATACGAATAGACAGAATACCTGCGGGAAATTTTGGTGATTTTGTCTGGCAAACCGGATTATATTATTGCAAAAAGAAATTAAATATAAATACACCAACCAAGAAATATCTAGATTTAGTATATATTCATTACAAAGAAAAAGTTTACAACAAACAAATAGCTAAAATGTGGAAAAGAAAGCTGAACTTACTTCCTGGCTACTTGTTAGATCCAATAAGACGAGTTAATACATTAATTCCAGGTTGGAAAAAGCATATAATAGAAAACCTGTCTACTACACAGAGAGATATTAATAATTTATTTGAAAAATGCCAAGTACTGGATTTTACAAACGAAGAAGAAATTTATGGAAAAAAAATACTGAATAAATTTGGATTAAAAGATAAAGATAAATTTGTATGTCTTGCTGTTAGAGATGGAGCTTATCAATTAAAAAAAATACCAGCGCGATATAGAAATTGGGCATATCATGATCATAGACATACCGATATAGATAAATTTATGTTAGCTGCAGAGGAGCTTGCAAAAAGAGGATATTTTGTTTTTAGAATGGGCGTTGTTGTAGATAAGCCATTTAATTCAAAAAATTCCAAAATAATTGATTATGCAAACTCAAATTTACGTAGTGATTTTATGGATGTATATCTCGGCGCTAAATGTTCATTTTGTATTTCAACAGGATTTGGGTTTGAAGATTTGCCATGCATTTTCAGAAAACCTTTAGTTCAATTGCTTCAACCACTTGGATGGGCTTATACACACAACGAAAAATATTTACTTATGACAAAACACCATGTTCTTAAAAAAGAAAAAAGAAGATTAACTCTTTCTGAAATTTTTTCACACGGCGTAGGTTATGTAAACGATTCGAAAATTTATGAACAAAAAGGAATTGAATTAATTGATTACACTTCCGATGAGATAAAAGATATAGTATTGGAAATGGTTGAAAGTCTAGAGTCCAAGAAAAAATCAAATCCTGAAGATGCAGAATTACAAAAAACTTTTAAAAATTTATTTGCTTCTAGCATTAGGCGTTATCCTCATGCTGAACAAGCATACCATGGAGAAATTAGATCTCGTTTTAGTACTAGATTTCTTAGAGAAAATATAAACTGGCTGAAATAATTTCACTATTTAAGAATTTTAATTAAATATTATGATGTACAAAAAATCTTGGTGGCTATTAAGTCATAACCAAAAAAGGTATGCAATTTTCATATTTATGTTGATGTTTTTTACAATGATTTTGGAAAGTTTAAGTGTGGGAATTGTACTTCCATTAATCTCTATTTTACTGAGAGGTGATATTGATACGAGCTTTTTTTCTTATTTCTTTACTTTTGGAAAACCAACTGGAAAAAATTTAGTATATATTGGATTATTAATAACTTTAATAATTTTTTTAGCCAAGAATCTTGCTTTAGTTTTTAATCTTTGGCAACAAACAAAATTTTTACGAAAGCTTGAATTAGAAATTACCAACAGACTTTTTAAATATTATTTAAAAAATGATTATATATTTTTTCTTCAGAACAATTCTGCTCATCTATATAGAAATCTCACAGCCATAATTGCTTCATTTATAGCTTATATCAAAGCACAAATGATTTTTGTGAGTGAAATTATAATTTTATTGGGTATTGCTACTATATTATTTTATGTGGACTTTTTAGGAACAACAATTATTTTGTTTTCAGTAAGCGTTGTTTCTTTTGTAATTTATATTTTAACGATAGGAAGAATATCTTTCTTTGGAAAAGAAAGAAATATAGCTGGTGGTGAATTAAATAAACATTTGCTTCAAGGAATGGCATCCGCCAAGGACGTTAAGATTTTAGATAGAGAAGAAGACCTTATTTATCAAGTTAATAAAAATTTATTTAAGATGACTAGACTTAATCAAATTGTTCAATTTATTAATGGACTTCCCAGATTTTCATTTGAAGTGCTTTTGGTTTGTATTTTTTCGATCCTTATATTTACAATGATCGAAGCCAAAAGGGATATAGTTGATATAATCCAATATCTAGGTATATTTGCAGTAGCTTCTTATAGAATTATTCCAGGCGCTACAAAAATATTAACTTCTTTTCAGACGATAAGATATATGGAACCATCAGTTAAACTTTTGTTACAAGAATTTGATTCAAAAGATAGTTCTCACACAGAAAAAAACTATCAATCAAAAGATTCCAACATGCCTTTAAAATTTCAGAGAGAAATTAATTTAAAAAATTTATCTTTTTCATATCCAGCAAGAAAGGAGTTTTCTTTATCAAATATATCAATGAATGTTCGAAAAGGGGATTTCATAGGTATTATTGGTGAGACTGGTAGCGGCAAAAGTACATTAATAAATTTACTTATCGGACTTTTAAAGCCTTCAGAAGGCAAAATAGAAGTTGATGAATTAAACATTAATTTAAACTTACCAGAATGGCATAAAAAAATTGGATACGTTCCTCAATCGGTGTATTTGACAGATGATACTATCAGGAAAAATATAGCTTTTGGATTGCGGGATGATAATATTGATGATGATTTAATAAAAAAAGCTGTAAAAAAAGCAAGTTTAGATAAGTTTTTAAATGAACTTTCGAATGGTTTGGAGACAATTGTTGGAGAAAAAGGTATTAGACTCTCGGGCGGTCAACAGCAAAGAATAGGAATTGCTAGAGCTCTTTACCGCGATCCTGAGATTTTGATATTAGATGAGGCAACAAGTTCATTAGATCAATCTACAGAAAAAAAAATTATGGAATCAATTCAATTTTTAAGAAGGAAAAAAACATTAATAATAGTTACTCATCGTTTATTTACAGTTAAAAATTGTGACAAAATATTTTTTATCGAGAAAGGAAAAATCATAAAACATGGTCTTCCCGAGGAAATATTAAACAATATTTGAAAAAATTAAATTTTTAATATTTAATTAAAATTAAAATGAATAATAAAAATATTTTAATAACTGGTGGAACAGGCTCTTTTGGAAACCTCTTCGTTGAGACTATTCTTAAAAAGTTTAAACCAAAAAAACTTATTATATACTCACGTGATGAGCTAAAACAATCACAAATGGCTTTAAAATTTTCACCAGATAAATATGATTGTATGAGATATTTTATTGGTGATGTTAGAGATTTGGATAGACTAAAACTAGCTATGCAAGATGTAGATTATGTCGTGCATGCGGCGGCTTTGAAACAAGTAAATATAGCAGAATACAATCCAATGGAATTCATTAAGACTAATGTTGGGGGGGCCGAGAATGTTGTTAACGCAGCTCTAAGTGAAAATGTATCCAAAATAATAGCTCTTTCAACAGATAAAGCTTCTGATCCAATTAATCTTTATGGCGCCACAAAGTTAACTTCAGATAAAATTTTTGTTTCAGCAAACAATATAGTGGGCTCTAAGCATAAAACAAGATTTTCTGTTGTTAGATATGGTAATGTCGCTGGATCACGTGGTTCAGTAGTGCCAATATTTAAAAAACTTATAGATCAAGGAATTAAAGAACTGCCTATCACTAATGACAGAATGACAAGATTTTGGATTACTTTAGATCAAGCAGTAGATTTTGTTCTAAAATCTTTTGAAAGAATGCAAGGTGGAGAAATATTTGTTCCAAAAATACCATCAATCAAAATAACTGATTTAGCAAAAGCCATGGGACCAAAATTAAAACAGAAAATAACAGGAATTAGGCCTGGGGAAAAACTTCATGAAAAAATGTGCTCAATCAATGAGTCGTATTTAACATTAGAATTTAAAGATCATTTTGTGATTAAACCGAGTATTAAGTTTTATGATAATGACATTAATTATTCAAAAAACAAACTTAAAGAAAACGGAAAATTGGTTGATGGAGAATTTGAATATAGATCAGATAATAACCCTCATTTCTTAACATTAGAAGAAATTATAAAATTAAATAAAAATTTAACGTCTTAAATTTTAAAAAAATGATACCTTACGGAAAACATCATATTGATGAAGATGATATAAAGGCTGTTATTAAAGTATTAAAAAGTGATAATTTAACGCAAGGACCTTTAATCAATGCTTTTGAAAAAGAAGTTTCTAAATTTGTAGGAGCAAAATATTCAGTAGCACTTACTAGTTGTACCGCAGGACTTCATCTTGCTGCAATGGTATCAAAAATTACCAAAGGTAAAAATTTATTAACTTCACCTATTACTTTTGCTTCTACCGCAAATTCATCATTGTTTTGCGGGGGTGAAACAATATTTGCTGATATTGATGCCTCAACAATCAACATTTCAGTTGATAGTATTAAAAAAGTAATTTCTAAAAATAATGTTCACGCTATAGCCCCCATCCATTTTGGTGGTTTGCCTTGTGATATGAAAAGAATTAGAGAAATTGCAAATGAAATAGGTGCAATTGTTTACGAAGATGCAGCCCATGCTTTTGGAGCCTCTTTTCCAGATGGTTCAAAAGTTGGTTCATGTAAATATTCTGATATGACTGTTTTTTCATTTCATCCAGTAAAATCAATAGCCACAGGAGAAGGTGGGATTGTTACCACTAATGATAAAATTTTGTATGAAAAATTATTAAGATTAAGGAATCATGGAATTGAACGAAATAAAGATAATTTTAAATTTAAAAACAATTCGCAGACAGATGGGATAAGTAATCCTTGGTATTATGAAATGCAAGAATTAGGTTATCATTATAGAATAACAGATATTCAGTGCGCTTTAGGATTATCTCAGCTCAAAAAAATAGATAAATTTATAAACAAAAGAAAAGAATTAGCAAAAAAATATGATTCAGCTTTCAAAAATTTGAAAAATTGTGAACCAGCCCAAAAAAATATGAGAGACTTGAGTAGTAACCATTTGTATATTTTAAAAGTAAATTTTAAACAACTAGGAAAGAGCAGAGCAAAATTAATGGTAGATTTAAAAAATGCAGGAATAGTGACGCAAGTTCACTATATCCCAGTAACTTCACATCCATTTTTTAAAGAAAAAAATTACGATTTAGATAATTTAACAAATGCTTATAGTTATTATGAAAAAGCTTTATCTATACCTTTGTTTTATGATTTAAGCGAAGAACAACAACAATATGTTATAGAGAAAGTAAAAAAATTAATTGGTTAACTAATGATAAGAAATAATTTAATAGCCATAATACCTGCAAGAGGAAACAGCAAAAGAATACCAGGAAAAAATTATAAAAAATTTAATGGAGAACCAATTATAGAAAATACAATTAAAAAACTAAAAAAAAGTAAAATCTTTAATAAAATAATTGTTTCAACTGATAATGCAAAAATTGCCTCTATCTCTAAAAAATGTGGTGCCGAAGTCCCTTTCAAAAGACCCAAATTTTTATCAAATGATTATGTCCCAGGTTCTTCTGTTATTTCGCATTGTGTAAAATTTTTGATTAATAAAGGTTATAAACCTGAATATATTTGCTGCGTATATGCTCCAAATCCTTTTTTACAAATATCTGATTTAAAAAAAGGACTTAAAAAAATTAAATCAAAGCGACTAAACTATGTATTTTCTGCTACAGAATATCGTTTCCCCTTTTTCCGGTCATTTACTTTTTCCTCTAAATCTGGAGTTAAAATTATATTTAAAAAAAATATAAAAAAAAGATCACAAGATTTGAAAAAAATTATATGTGATGCAGCTCAATTTTATTGGGGAGATAAAAAAGCATGGTTAAATGAAAAAAAAATTTTTTCAAGTAAATCTGGGATAATTACGATTCCACAATCAAGGTATTGTGACATTGATACATTAGATGACTGGAAACATGCAGAATTAAGATATAAAACATTAAATAAATAATAATGAAAAAAAAAAAAAAAACAAACCATTACCTGA
>Ga0209709_10001385_pt1 | contig 22427 bp, 22 predicted proteins | sample ArcticOcean_MG_C_2_FD_187435 | JGI IMG/M metagenome (GOLD analysis project Ga0209709, IMG submission 187435) | Marine microbial communities from western Arctic Ocean - ArcticOcean_MG_CB4_136 (SPAdes) (version 2) | ecosystem: Environmental > Aquatic > Marine > Oceanic | place: Arctic Ocean...
GCTCTGCTTCCGGGAGACCCTGATCGGCGGCCTGCTTATACCATTTCATTGCCTGCGTGTAGTTTTGTGAGACGCCATAGCCCTCTTCGTACATATTGCCGGCATTGTTTTGCGCCTCAGGGGCGCCCTCTTTAGCGAGATGCAGCCAGGCACGCATGGCAGTTGAATAATGGCCGCGTTCAAGCGCGCTGAGGCCGGCCTGAAAAGGGTCTGTTGCGGCAAGCGTTGGCCACAGACAGCAGCAGGTAAGGGCGATGCATAGCAAAGACTTCATAAGGGGGTACTCGTATTATTAGTTGCGTTCCAGATTGCGCGCCTGAGCCTGCACATCAATCACTGCTTGAAATAGAGCCCCTTCGGCAATACTGCCGTGGAGCTTGCCACTGACTCTATCGACCACCGGGAGGCTTTCTCCGACAAACTGGCTGACTTTCACCATACTCGCGTCCAAAGGCTCGTCAGTAAAGAGCGTTATGGGCTTGGTATCCATTGAAGATCCGATAGCGTTGGCGCCGGCGCCTATGGCCAAGAAAATGCTCACTTTGCCCTCCAGCACACCATCCCGGTCCACTACATAGGCCTCGGTGTGGCCACGTTTTTTCATTTCCAAAGTCAAAGCCTCGCCGCTTCCGCCAGCCCCAACACTGATATAATCGTCACTGGCAAAGGGGCCTATCACCTGGTGTGACAGCGCGATAGCTTCGCGACCCTTGGCCAGATCAATTCCTCGATCCAGCAGCTGACGATCAAAATAGGATTGACCAAAAACACGCGCAGTGATCAAACTGCAGACCATAACGGCCATCATGGCGGCCACGGCATATTGATATGACTGTGTGAGCTCGAGCACGATTAGCACCGCGGACAGTGGCGCCCCAATCACCGCTGAACTGACAGCAGCCATAGCGGCGACACTTATGATGCTGGCAATGTCAGCAAACCCCATCAATGTTAAAATTTGCCCTGCTAGAGCGCCAGCGGCGACACCAACAAACAGCGAAGGTGAAAATACACCGCCAAACAGACCGCCTCCGAGACACACCGCAGTCATCAAAATTTTCGCGAGCAACACAGTTATGAGGAGTGAAACTACAAAGTTACCCGCGATCATCTCATTAATGCTGCCGATCCCCAGACCTAAAACCTGTGGTACCCAGACTCCAACCAAGCCGCAGATGGTTGCCGCAACAAAAGGCAACACTAATGGTGAGACCTTTGGGGAGCTGTTAATCTTTGCTGCGGCCTGCGTTGCGTAGCGCAAAGCAAGCATGAACAGTATTGCCACCAGAGCAAAAAACGGCGATAGCACCACTAAAAAAGGGACCACCTCGGCTAAACTTGGCACCGCTGAACCAATATCAAAAGTTGTGGAATGGGGGAACCAATAATTACTTAGTGTACTGGCGGACACCGATGCCACCGTGATTGGCGCAATAGCGCGGACGGAAAAATGACGGAGAATAGCCTCATGCGCAAAGATGACCCCGGCAATAGGCGCATTAAACCCCGCGGAGATGGCTGCGGCTACGCCGCAACCGAGATAGATTTCGTGGGTTAACCGGCTGGAGACAAAGCGCTTTACCCAGATGCCCGTGGTCGCACCAAAGTGTACGATTGGTCCGTACTGTCCGACCGAGGCGCCACCGCTGGCCGAGGCAAATGCTGCTAGCGTAGAGGCAAAGCCCTGTTTAATATTTAGAGGTTCGTGGACCTGATGGGCCGCGTACATTGAATCTGCCGGTCCTGACCACCGCTGAATACCGAGGCCCGTTTTAATAAAGACTACCGCTGCGGCTGCGGCCCAGAGAAACAAAACGCTGGAAAAGGAGACTGTTTGCTCACCAATAGTAATAGACAGAAGCGTGCTTACTTCGCGTTGCTGGCCGAAATACTGCACACCCATAACAAAGAGGTTGGACACGATTGCCAGAGCCGCGCCAATGAGTCCGCCAACGCAAAAAATGATAAACACTTCCACCAACGCCTCGCGTACTCTATTCATATTTCCCTCTCACTGGTACATTCTTCATTAAAGATGATCAATGTACCTAACAGCGCGCCTGGTGTCAGCAGTTTTAACCAGTTAAGGTAACAGCGGTGAGGCAAGGAAACAGTATAACTACTGGATTTTTGGCTTTATACTCATTAACTTACCATAGGAACGTTATTTGCCGTTCAACTCTGCATAGGTGAGGCGTCAAACAACAGCGCTGCGTCATCGGAAGACATGGCACAAATTATCTAGGACGCTGTCGAGAATATGTTTTTGTCTGAACTAAAAACCATCGTCGGGTCGAGCCGAGAGATCAATGAGCTGCGCGCCTTGATCCAGCTTGTCGGGCCCAGTGATTCGACCGTTCTAATTCTAGGGGACAGCGGTACTGGTAAAGAACTGGTGGCCAAAGGCCTTCACAGCTGCTCAGAACGTGCTAGGGGACCTTTTATTCCGGTCAACTGTGGCGCCATCCCTAAAGATCTTCTCGAGAGCGAACTGTTTGGTCATCGAAAGGGATCTTTTACGGGTGCAATTTCTGATCGCAAGGGGCGTTTTGAGTTAGCCAATGGAGGCACGCTATTTCTCGATGAGATTGGCGACATGTCCATGAATCTTCAGGTCAAGTTACTGCGTGTGCTGCAGGAGAGGACTATCGATCCGGTGGGCTCAACTGAGGCAACGCCTATTGATGTAAGAGTGATAGCCGCCACCCATAAGAATGTAGAAACGCTTATTCAGAAAGGAGAATTTCGAGAAGATCTCTTTTATCGTCTTAATGTTATGCCTGTGGAAATTAAAGCCTTACTGGAGAGAAGGGAAGATATTCCCGTATTATTTGATCATTTTGCACAAATCTATGCGAAAGACGGTAACGCGCCAATTAGCCTGGAGCCGGCGTCCATGCAGTTATTTCTTCAGTATGGCTGGCCCGGCAATGTTCGTGAGCTCTCCAATCTAGTCAATCGCTATAGTGCTCTTTATCCCGCTCAGCGGGTCGATCTTCGCAGAGTCCCAGCCAGCATGGTTCCTGCGGGTATTCGCAGTATCACCGATAATGACAGCGCCGATGCGCTAAGTGCCTTGATGGCGGGATTTGCTGAGGGCGTGGATCTAGGGCCGGCCAATATTGGTGGCAGGCCAGTATCCAATTACAGCCAAGAGGTTGACGATTCGCAGCCCGTCGATGAGGTTCAGCGTTTTATTATGTTAGCTCAGGGAGGCCCCACATTTCCGGAGGAGGGCTTGCAGCTAAAGCAACATATGCTGGAGATCGAACGCAGCTTGATTAAGCAGGCACTGGGGCGAGCCGAGGGCAATGTATCCAAAACAGCACGGCTGCTCAACTTACAGCGCACTACATTGATAGAAAAGATTAACAAATATGGGCTCTCTGACAGTCCATAAAATCTCCTCAGTGGACAGAGGTTGCCGCCATTTTTGCCGGTTTTACCCGCGGATGCTCTGTCAGGTTAACGACTGGTTGCCACTGGCAGATTATTGACAGTTCCTTGCCGCCTTATACCTAACGCCGTGTTTTAACTGACTTATTTTTTTTGGCATGCATTTTGCAAACACTTAATATACAGCCCTAAAGTGGCAATTAAGTAAAAGGCAAATAATGTGGCAAATAATAATATGACATCAGTGCTTTGGATTGACCCCTCTGAGCGAATGAGTGCGGAAGAGGTTAGGCTATTCAATGAACAGGGTATGGCGATTAGTCAGGCGGACTCTGCAAGTCTTAGTGACGATGATTTTATCGGCGCCCAGGTGGTAGTCGTGTGTCTCAATCGCTGTACAGGATTGCTTGCAGAGGTCCAGTCCCGTCAAGCGGCCTGTGACACCTCCGCGTCTGTAATTGCGCGTGTTCACCGTGACCAGTTCGAGCTAGGCATTCAGGCCATGAGCCAGGGTGCTGTTACGGTGGTGCAAGCGGAGGAAAAAGACGCCGCAGTTTGGCACCAGAAAACCTCTGAAATGCTCGTTCCAGATAAGAGCGCTCAGCCCTCATTTGTGTTCGTCGACCCCGTCAGCCGCAATCTTCTTGCTCTGACCGAGCGTGTTGCTCAGGTTGATGTCACCGTTCTGCTTACCGGTCCCACCGGAGCAGGAAAAGAAGTTTTGGCCCGCATAGTGCATGACACATCTCCTCGATACCAGGGTCCTTTCATTGCGTTTAACTGCGCTGCCATGCCAGAAAATTTGATTGAAGATATGTTATTCGGTCATGAAAAAGGTTCATTTACAGGCGCGAGCAAGGTACAACCCGGGCTGTTTGAACAGGCTCAGGGTGGCACTATCTTTCTGGATGAAATCGGTGAGATGTCTTTTCACCTACAGGCCAAGCTACTTCGAATATTACAAGAGCGCAACGTCGTTCGTCTCGGTGGCCAAAAGCCAATAGACCTAGATATTAGAGTGGTTGCGGCTACCAATCGTAACTTGAAAAATGCGATAGCCCAACGCAACTTCCGAGAAGACCTTTACTTCCGGCTTAGTGCGTTCAAGTTGAGCATTCCACCGCTGCGCGAACGGCCCTTGGATATATTGCCATTGGTAGAGCAGTTTATGCGCCAGCAAATCATCCCAGGTCAGGCAGTCAGCCTGACAGCCGAGGCGCAGCAAAGGTTAGTTACTTACAGATGGCCAGGCAATGTAAGAGAACTACAGAATGTAATTGTTAGAGCCATGGTGCTGTGTAATCAGGGCCCTATTGATAGTGAACATCTGATATTTGATGATATGCCTATTGCCGACGAGTTTGAACAACAGCGAGCTGTAACTCAGGCCAACAGCTTTATCTCCAATGCGCCAAACGTGACGCCCGATCCATATAATCACGGTGGTAGCTCAGCAACAGACCAGCCGCTTAATCAAGCGGTCAAGAACAGCGAATGTCAGAGCATTATGGCGGCATTACAGGCGACACGCAGTCGTGATCAAGCGGCCGAAAGATTGGGCATCAGCCCCAGAACATTGCGTCACAAATTACAGAAATTGCGAGAGCAGGGTATGTTTGTGACTCGGGCATACGCACGATAACTGGCAGAGGAACAAATAATGATAAATCCAACCAATGCCGGCAACATCGAGTCGATGTTAAGTCAAATTCGTCAGTATCAGGCCCAGGCCTCCGAAGGTGTAAATCTGTCGCCTGGCGCAACAGTAGACACTCAGTCCACGGGAGTGAGTGGCTTTGCCGACAGCATTAAAAGTGCGGTCCAAGAAGTAAATGCTACACAGCACACCTCAAAAGCTTTAAAAACGGCCTATGAGCGCGGGGAGGATATCCCTTTAACTGATGTAGTAATGAGTATGCAGAAGTCATCGTTAGCCTTTGAAGCAACACTTCAGATAAGAAATAAAGTGCTAAAGGCTTACGAAGAAATCATGAACATGCCAGTGTAAGAACTGATAAGAGAAAATTGATATGGCAACTACAGTCGCAAATCCAACAGACCTGAACCTGGCTCCCGAGCCGGTTGCAAACAGTCAGCCTCCCGTCTTGGCTGCGGGCCAGGGGCAATCTATGCAGACGACAGCAGCGCCCGCACTAACCGCTTCCTCACTGCCCAGTGTCAGAGACGTCCTTGCACAGCCTGCCGTCAGGAAATCCATGCCGGCGATTATTGGTCTGTTGACCCTCGCAATCTTTATCATTGCCTACTCTTGGGTTAAGGAGCCTCTCTATCGCTCGGTGTATCCAGGACTATCCGAGACTGACCGCCAGGCCGCCTTCGAAGCACTATCCGGAGCTGCATTTAGTGCGAAAATTGACCCTAAGACGGGCGAATTAAAGGTGCCAGATGGGCGTTATCATGAGGCCAGAATATTTTTAGCTGCACAGGGATTGCCCCAGGGCGGCGCTACGGGGGGGATTGATTCTCTCAGTGATGATGCCTCTATGACCACCAGTCAATTTATGGAACAGGTCCGTTATGTTTCTGCCATGGAACATGAGCTGGGACGCTCTATTACACAGATTTCTACGGTCAAGGCAGCGCGAGTTCATCTCGCCTCACCCAAGCAGAGTGTCTTTGCGCGCAACCGAACCCCAGCTAAGGCCTCAGTGGTTGTCACTCCCTATCCAGGCAGGCTGGTATCGGCCTCTCAGGTAGAGGCAATTGTTCACATGATTGCATCCAGTATTCCTTACTTATCGGCTGAAGATGTGGTGGTAGTTGATCAGCGCGGCAAGCTCTTAACCGACGCCAATAATTTCGCATCTATGCAGCTAAACTCTGTACAGATGGAGCATAAGCAACGCCTGGAAGAAAACTATCGCAATCGTATTGACGCACTTTTAAGCCCTGTTGTGGGGTCTGACAACGTGCGATCAGAAGTTGATGTGGTCATAGATTTCACTGAAACTGAATCCACTTACGAAGAGTACGATGGCAACGACAATGGTCCGCGGGCGCGGTCCGAAATACTCACCGTTGAGAAAGGCGCGAGCCGAGACGCTATTGGTGTTCCAGGCGCGACGTCAAATACGGCGCCTGCGACGCCCACTGCAATACTTGACGGGCAGCTTGTAGAAGACACCGAGGGTGATTTACTCAACACGCTCAGCAGTAAAACTACAAGAAACTATGAAATGGATCGCGCAGTCCGCCATGTCAAAAGGCGCGGCGGCATCATGGAACGTATTTCCGTGGCGGTGGTAATCAATCAGCCTGCTGCTCCACAAAGCATCGGTGAAGATGGCGATATAGCCAATGGCGATGCAGTTGCTGAGGACTTTACTGAGCTTGAGCTCGAGCGCTTTACCAACCTCGTGAAGGGTGTCGTGGGCTTTGATGAGCGCCGCGGTGATGTGGTGACTATCGTGGCCGCCAAATTTGAAACGCCTCTGGTACTAGATAGCTCCGGTGAGTGGTACGAAAACACTCAAGTGACTAGTATGATTAACAGTCTAGGGGCTGCACTGGTGTTTATCGCACTGCTGTTGATTGTTGTGAGGCCAGTGATTAAATCCTATCTACCAGATATGGTTCTTGTCGAGGAAGATGGCCCAAGTGCACCTAAAGATGGTGAGCTGACACAGGAAGAGCTAAATATGATTGAGCTGGGTGATGGTGAGTCCCTCGAGGATATCAAAGCCAAACTCAAGCCAAAAAAATCGACGATATCGGCTGACATGCTGGATACCGCCAATACTTACGACGACAAGGTTGCCCTGGTCCGCCTGCTGGTTGCAGAAGACTCTGGGCGCGTTGCCAATGTACTGAAGAAGATGATTCGACCTATTTAAATAAGGCGAGGAGATAAGAAAATGGCAAAAGCAAAAGACCAGGCCCCGGCGGAGCAAAAAGTAGAGGTTCCGATCTCGGAGGCGCTGCAGGCTGAACTGGATGAAATGACCACCACCGAGCGAGCAGCCGTTATTACTCTGTTGCTTGGTGAGCAGCAGGCCGCGGATATTATTCGCTACCTCAACCCGCGGGAAGTGCAGTCCCTCGGCGCCGCGATGGTGGGGGTGGCCGATCTCTCTCAGGAAGCAGTAAATATTGTATTGGATGATTTTGTTGCCACTATAAAAAATCAAACTAATCTGGGTCTAGGTACGACCGACTACGTTGAGAATGTACTAAAAAGAGCATTGGGCGATGACAAGGCTGCCACTGTTCTGGGTAGAATTATGCCAGGCTCGTCTAGTAAAGGTCTTGAGATATTACGCTGGATGGATGCGCGCTCTATCGGTGAAATGATCCGTGAGGAGCATCCTCAGGTGGTCGCCATTATCCTGTCGGTCCTTGAGTATGATGTTGCAGCAGACGTACTTAACTTCCTGCCCAAGGAGAATCGCCCGGAAATTATGCAGCGTGTGGCGAGCCTGGAAACTGTCCAGCCCTCCGCGATGGAAGAGCTTGAGGGCATTATGAAACAACAGTTTTCTAGCAGTTCCTCGGCTAAGTCGTCCAGTTTTGGCGGCGTCACCACGGCTGCGAAAATCATGAATTTCACCAAGGACGAGTCAGGAACGGCGATTATGTCCGGTGTTACGGACCTGGATGAAGCTTTGGCCATGAAGATACAGGACAACATGTTTAAGTTCGATAACCTGTCTGGTGTCGATAACCGTAGCGTCCAGGTGATGATGCGGAATGTCGAACCCGATATGTTAATGACTGCACTGAAGGGCGCTGATGAAATAGTTAGAGATAAGTTTTTAGACAATATGTCTCAGCGTGCCAAGATCATGTTCCTAGATGATATGGAGGCCAAGGGGCCAATTCGCATCACTGATGTTGAAGACGCACAAAAAGCTATTATGCGAATCGCACGCAAGCTGTCAGATTCAGGTGACTTAGTGCTTGCAGGCCAAGGGGATGACTTTGTCTGATCAATCGCCATCGGTAAGTTGGCGCCTAAATGATTTGCTCAAGGCCGGCAAAAAAGCTAAAGCTTTTGCCTCCGCCAGCTGGAACCATTCCCCCGAAGCTGCGACTGGAGGATCATTTACCCAATGGCAGCCGATCTTACTCAGCACGGTACCTGATGGCGCTAGAGAAACTGAGTCTCTTGAGGCGCCTGATCAGGAGGAAGTCGTCGAAGTCGAAGCGATTCCCGAGTTGCTGGACACCGAAGAGGAAATTGTAGAGCGCGAGGCTATGGTGGCTAAAACAGCCGCCGACCAGGCCAAGCGAGAATCTTTTGAAGAGGGCTATCAGCGAGGCAAGGACGAGGGTACTTATGAAGCTGAGGTAAATCTTGGTGCCGCACGAGACGGCTTTGTCGCACTCACTCAGACCCTTCGCGCCGCACAGGAAAATATGACGGAGTTCTATCAGCCACTAAAAAAGCTGGCCCTACATTTGGCTGAACAGCTAGTCCGTGGGGAGCTCACGCTCTCATCGTCGGCTATTGAACGTCTGACCCGAGAGGCATTAAAAGATCTAGAATATCAGGGCGAAGGCCCGATCGTTGTGCAGATGAATTCGGCGGATGTCATCAAATTTAGGACCTCACTGGATGGCGAGTTAGAGGGTCTCGATCTGCGAGCAGACGACGACCTACCTCAGGGTAGCGTCCAAATAAGCATTGATGACAGCGCCATTGAAGACTTAATTACTCACCGCCTGTCGACGCTGTCTGAGAAGTTGCTGGGTTACGCAAACGGCGCGGGCAAGCCGAAGGACTCCACTGCGTTTGACAGTACCTTTGCTAATCCAGTCATCGAAAAAGTGATTGAGGGTACGGTTGAGGATGTTGATGATCGATATCCACCGGTCGCTCCAGTCGAAATAGAAGCGGCCGATATACCGCCAGTAGGCCCAGAGACGTCCGAGCTCAATCAGGCCGATTTAATACCCCTAGATTCGGAGGGCCCAGGTATAGAAGCCTCAGATTCAAGTGGCTCAGATCCGGCCGTCCCTGACACAAAAGGTGGAGATACAGAGCCTCATGTTTGATTTTTCAACAGAGGTTGATGCCATTATTCCCAGCCTGCGAGCCCCCGATGTTTCCGCTAGCGGTAAGTTGGTGCGCGTGGTGGGACTGACGTTAGAAGCCAAGGGGATTATTGCGCCCCTTGGAGCACATTGCCAGGTCGAAAATATCGCGCTCGGCACCTTTATCGATTGCGAGGTCGTCGGTTTTCAAGACGATTTGCTATATCTAATGCCCTATACCGAGCCCGGAGGCGTTGGCCCCGGAGCGAAGGTGTGGGTCCGCTCCAATCATTCAAAAGCCTCATTGGGCCGAGATTTACTAGGCCGTGTTATCGACGGCTTGGGCCAGCCTATTGATGGCAAAGGACCTATTAACTATAGCGATCAGCTTGCCTTGGAAGGCTTGCCAATCAACCCCATGGAGCGCGGGCCAATCAAAAAGATACTCGACACTGGTATCAAAGCTATTAATACCTGTCTCACGATCGGACAGGGGCAACGTATTGGACTGATTGCAGGGTCGGGTGTTGGCAAAAGCGTGCTTTTAGGCATGCTCACCCGTAACACCGAAGCCGATGTGGTGATAATCGGTCTGATCGGTGAGCGAGGCCGTGAAGTACAGGAATTTATCCATCAGATCTTAGGGGAAAAGGGTCTGGCCAAGTCAGTCGTTGTCGCGGCGCCAGCCAATGTATCCCCTGTACTTAGGCTCAAAGCCACCAATCTAACGCATCTTATTGCCGAGTATTTTAGAGACCGTGGTCAGAATGTACTGATGCTCTGCGATAGCCTCACACGTGTCGCCCATGCCCAGCGTGAAATTGGATTAGCCATTGGCGAGCCGCCCACCGCTAAGGGTTACCCACCATCGGTATTTGCTCTGCTGCCAAGGCTTATTGAAAGAGCCGGGGTGGGGCGTAACGGTCATGGTTCCATCACAGCGGTCTATACGGTACTGGCCGAAGGCGATGATCGCTCCGATCCAGTTGTTGATATTGCCCGCGCCTCGCTTGATGGACAGGTCATGCTATCTCGACAGTTAGCGGATGCTGCACATTACCCTGCCATTGATTTAGCCGGATCAATCTCGCGAGTAATGAATAGCCTGATCACCCCAAAATTATTAAAATCCGCCAACCGCTTCAGGCGACTCTGGTCGCTGTTTCAGCAGAACCAAGATCTGATACAGGTCGGTGCCTATGAAGCAGGCACCAATCCTGATTTGGACGAAGCCATCCGATTGCGTTCCGCCATGGAGGCGCTATTGCAGCAGGAGAGTGATGCCTCAGTCGATATGGACCATAGCCAACAACTGATGATTCAGCTGACCGGAACACTTGATACAGGGGCAGTTTCATGAGTAATTCTCGGGCTCAGGGCGCTAGCTCGGTTTGGGATGTGCTGGCTAGCAAAGCACAGAACGCAGCGCGTCAAGCCCAACAGCTGTTGATTGAGGCGCAGCAGAGAAAAGAACTGGCCGTTGTTCGCAGTCAAAAACTTGACCAGCTACTGGCCGAGTACGCGGAACAGTTAAATGCCATTCAGCGTCGCAACCATAGTATTTTGGAGGCGGGGAATTACCGTAATTTCATTGTTCAGCTACAGATGCTTAAGGGCCGTTCAAAATCAGAATTTTTGGCTTTGGAAGCAGACTGCACTGACGCCAGAAAGAGAATGGTGACCGCAGATCAGGAGCGGCTCAAGGTTGAGAGTTTGGCTCGCCGAGCGCAGGATCAGGCGCGTGAGCAGCAGCTCGCCAATGAGACGCGTGCAACCGAGGCTCAGGGTATCATGCAGTACAACCTCAGGAATCGATCCCGCCCCTAGCCAAGTAAGACGTAATACCAACATCGCGAGCCTGTTGGCATGGCTATTGCAATGTATCTTATCAAACAGGTCCCTAGTTACTTAATTGAAAGGATAGTATTTGCGAATGGCCGACTTAAATAACTTACTAATAAAGACCCCTCCGGCTACTGGCTCGGCCGAAAAGCTAGGTACAGCGGTATCTGCGGAGAAAGGCATGTTCAATTCTGACGGTAACCCCAGTGCGTCAAGTGGTTTATTTGCCACGATATTTAAAACTAGCGTCGAACAAAGTGCGGCGGCCAAAAGTGGCAACACGCTGCCGAAAAGTGGCGATTCAGCGCAGCTAGACAGTGTTAGCAGCGGCGCCGAGCTAAAAAGTCGACAGTTTAAAAGTGGGCTACAAATTATAGTTGGTGGTGCTGAGCCGTCAACCGAAGGTTTAGATGCCTTTGCCCGAGCCCAGGGTATCGATTCCAGAGCCCTCGCTTACCTAATGAGTGATAGTGCGCCAGAAGTCAAATCAGCCACTGTTGAACTACCTAAGGATGCGCTTGAGAACAGCGAAGTTATAGCGGCCTGGCTATCCGACACAACGGTAACGGACATTGTTGCCAGGCATGCCGTTAAGGTCGGCGCAGAGAGCGCAAAACCCATCCCTCAGGTGGCGCTATTCCAAGAAATGCCGGCTAAATTCTCTGCGCAGGTATCCGCGCCTTCGTTGCAGCTTACTCCATCCACCCAGTCTAGCGCGGCAGATTTCGTCGTCTCTGCCCAGCAAATAGCGGAGGCGATCAGACACCAGGCTAAAGCCGGCGGCGCGCCCACATTAAATGCCGAGATGGCTGACAAACTGATATTGCCGGCTCACCAGCACGGTCAAAACAAAGCTGAGATGGCTGACAAACTGATATTGCCGGCTCACCAGCACGGTCAAAACAAAGCTGAGATGGCTGACAAACTGATATTGCCGGCTCACCAGCACGGTCAAAACAAAGCTGAGATGGCTGACAAACTGATATTGCCGGCTCACCAGCACGGTCAAAACAAAGCTGAGATGGCTGACAAACTGATATTGCCGGCTCACCAGCACGGTCAAAACAAAGCTGAGATGGCTGACAAACTGATATTGCCGGCTCAGCCCCACAGCCAGAACGAAACGCTGACAGCCGAAAAGCTACTAGCGGCGATCGAGAGGCAGCAACTTCCCCAATCGGTTATGACTAAAAACCCGGGATTACTGGGCAGTCGGCAGAACCAGAATACAGCTTCAATAGTTGAAAAACTGACCCTCAAAAGCGTCGTAGTCAAGACGCTGACTGACAATTTTAATAAACTCAGTAGAGGTCAACAGCAGCCCAGCATAAAATTAGAGGCAATTGATTTAACCCGATCAGCGCTGAATACAGGGCTGGAGAAAAAAGCGCAGGACTCGGTCTTGCTCGCCTCTGGCGCGGCCACGCCAACAGCACAGCTGTCTATCACGTCATCGCTATTGACGGCAGCGCCCACGTCAGTCGCCTTTTCTGAAGCCGCATTTACTGCTAGCCAGCAAAATTCCTTTAGTTCCGCTGACAAAGTTACAGCAGACACCTTGCCAGAGCAGCTTCAACAGCAGGCACTTCAAAAACAAGAAGAGCATTCAGAAATGTCTCGACGCCTAGCCGAGGCCCTGGGGCAGAGGCTGACTGCTCAGATAGCCCGCGGAGCATGGCGAGTGGAAATGGACTTACACCCCAAATCTTTGGGTCGAATTGAGATACAATTGGAAATGAAAAATGGTGAGCTAGAGGCCAATTTTGTCGCGGCAAATGCGGCGACAAGAGAGCTATTAAATGAAAGTATGCCAAGATTAAGGGTCGCGCTTGAAGAACATGGCATGGAAACTGCTTATATAGGTTTAGGGCAGGGAAGTCAGGGTAATTCTGACGGAAAATCGACAGGGCAAAATAAGCCTGACAATGGCGCAGTAACTCTGGAGGCAACAGACATAGAGCCTGGAGACATTGTCCGGCAATTGTCAAATGATGGATTGGATGTGTTGGTTTAGGCCGACACCCCGTAAAAAAATATCGAAGACTGAGGAATAGATGATGAGTGACGAGCTGTTAGAAGACGAAGAAAAGGCAAAGAGCCCTATACTAAAGATTATATTAATTGTCTTTGGTGTCATATTAGTTATTGCGATCAGCGTTGGTGGAACACTATTTGCGACGGGCTTTTTTGAGTCTGAACGTAATAAGGATGCTGAAGCTGCGATTGCAGCACTCGAAGCAGCGGCAACGGCTCAGGCTACTGCTGATGCAGAGGCGGCAGCGGGTCCGGACAAGGTTCAGCTGGACAGCCCTGAGTTATCAAAATTTCAACAGTCCTACTATCAGCTGGAAAAAGAGCTGGTGGTTAATATCGCTAATTCACGAAAAGTGATGCAGGCATCTGTGGCGATAATGACCCATTATGATGAGCGCGTTATCAGCAATGTTGAGAAGCACAGCTTCCCATTGCGTAACGCCATGTTAATTGTGATGTCCCAGCAGACTGAGCAAAGTATTGTCGATCCAGCGTTTCGAAGAAAGCTTGCAGAAGAATTAAAGCTCGTTATGAATGCAACGCTGGAGCAGCTCGAAGACTTTGGCGGTATTGAGGACGTGTATCTCACCGAGTTTGTGGTGCAGTAGTTTGCTCGATTGTGGCAGACATTAATTAATAGTGCTAAGTAATATGTGAGGGCCTCAATGGCTGGAGAAACAAATCTATTATCCCCTGAGGAGCTAGACGCTCTATCAGCAGGCCTTTCAGATGGCTCGATCGCCTCTGATACTGGGCTAAATGTTGAAGCTAAGGCGCGGAAACATGACCTCACGAATGAAGATTCTTCGTTGGGCGTCAATGTTGGTGCTGTGGATATGATCAATGAACGTTTTGTGCGGCAGTTTAGGCTGGGTCTCCTTGAGGTTTTAAGAACTACGCCCAAGGTTAATATGGCCAATGTAGAAATCGTGAAATTTGGTGACTATCTTAAAGACCTTACGCCACCGCTGGCCGTAAACACCATTCGCATGAACCCGCTACGCGGTTATGCAATGGTGGTGATAGAGCCGTCCATTGTTTTTTCGTCACTGGATAACTTTTTCGGAGGCATTGGCGGCGGGGTCAGAGGGCTGGCTCCAGGTCGTGTATTTACGCCAACGGAATCCGGTATCATAAAAATCATGATGAATGTGCTCTTTGGCTCGCTACAGGAAGCCTGGGCGCCAGTATTGCCGATTAAATGTGAGCACGTGGGCTCAGAAATTAACCCGCAGTTTGCGCAGATTGCCGACGAAAATGACCTGGTGGTGGTCAGTCGTTTCGCGTCAGAGTTAGGCGAGGATACCAAAGGCAATATAGATATAGTGTATCCCTATAACTCACTTAAACCGATCCGAGAATTACTGCGCAGTCGCGTGCAGACCGGGGATGATAATGATGCGTCGGACAAGGTGTGGAGTTCAGAGTTACAATCTGCTGCAATAGATGCAGAGCTTGATGTCAAAGTCACTTTGGCTGATATCGAAACCACTTTAAAAGAATTTGAAGCCATGCGTGAGGACGACATTATTTACCTTAGTAAGCTCGGGCATGCGCGGGTCTATATCAATGAGGTCCCGATTTTTGATGCTAATATCGGTAGTAGCGACTCCCATATGGCAGTACAGATAGTTAAATCTTTGTCGCCCTCAAAATAGATAAAGGCGACCCCTAACAGCGAATACTAGATAAGTGAGAAAATAAGATGGCCGATACAGACACGAATGCAGCAGAGGAAGAAACCACCGAACAAGTGGTAACGCCAGAAGCCGCACTAAAAAACAAAATTAATGCAGATGTTTTGCAAAATATTCCTGTTACTATCTCGGTTGAGGTGGGGCGCACGGCACTAAAAATCCGTGATTTGATGCGATTGACCCAAGGCAGTGTTGTTGAGCTCGATCGATTGGCCGGCGAGCCTCTGGATCTGTTAGTAAACAATACGCTGGTCGCTCAGGGTGAAGTCGTCTTGGTCAATGAACGCTATGGTGTCCGTTTAACCAGCGTTGTGCCGGCAGCAGATCGCGTCAAAAACCTATAAAACAGGCTGTCTTATGTTAGCTGAATTTGGATGGGTCGACTGGTTATCTATGATTGGCTCTTTTGTATTTGTCATAGCGTTGCTTGTAGCCACGCTCTTAATGCTTAAAAAAATGGGGCCACGAATCGGTGCCGTTAACAATAGACGGCTCAATATCATCGAAATACAGAACCTTGGTGCAAGGCAAAAACTGCTCCTGGTCAGTGTGAATAATGATCAGGTACTGATAGGATTGTCACCTCAAGGGATAACCCCTTTAGGCCGCTGGGGGGCTGATGAGCAGATTGGCGATTTGGCGTCAGTTGACCCTGAGCACGAGGGGGAAGCTCCTGATAGCCAGCTAAATACATTCAAACAGTTACTGTCGCAAACGATACGGCGATAATAGGATTCGATTTTGGCTCGATGGTTGATTACAAAGAAGCGAGCTTTTATTGCCGGCTCAGCGTTAGGCCTACTGACTCTGCTGTTGGCGAGCCCGGCATTTTCACAGGTCGGGATGCCTATAGTTAATATGGTTGATGACGGCAGCGGCGGCACCAAATACAGTTTGACGTTGCAGCTATTAGCGTTGATGACAGTATTAACATTACTGCCCTCACTGCTACTGATGATGACGTCCTTTGTGCGCATTATTATCGTTATGTCACTCTTGCGTCAGGCCCTGGGCACCGCCCAGACCCCACCAAACCAAGTTTTGGTCGGTATGGCACTGTTTCTTACACTGTTTATTATGTCGCCGGTACTCAGCGCAGTCTATGATGAGGCAATTACTCCTTATTTCGAAGAGCAAATTAGCTTTGAGACAGCATTGGCTAAGGCCGAGGCGCCTTTTCGGGTCTTTATGCTCAATCAAACGCGAGAAACAGATATCGCCATGTTTGTTGAAATTGCAGGAAACGAAGATATTCAAGAGCCTGCGGACGTGCCCTTTACGACATTGGTACCGGCATTTATTACCTCAGAATTAAAGAGCGCGTTCTCTATCGGGTTTCTCATCTATATCCCTTTCGTGGTGATAGATCTGGTGGTAGCCAGTGTTCTTATGTCGATGGGTATGATGATGCTGTCGCCGATGATGATATCCATGCCCTTTAAGTTGATGCTGTTTGTGTTGGTCGATGGATGGACATTAATTATGGGGTCTCTGACCTCCAGCTTTGCGGTCGCCTAGGAGAACTTTATGGATGCAGCACAGGTTATTGATTTAGGTCGAGAGTCACTTTGGGTTGCAGTGATGGTCGCGGCGCCCCTTTTAGGGGTTGCGCTAGCCATAGGTCTTTTCGTCGGAATTCTGCAGGCTGCCACCTCAATTCAAGAAATGACTCTGAGTTTTATTCCCAAGCTCGGCGCCATGGTTCTGGCGCTCGCGATTTTTGGTAGCTGGCAAATTGCCACCATGGTGGATTTTTTTAGGCGCATCTATGAGCGTATACCTGCGTTGTTTATGTAATGGATCTTCTGGTAGGCGAGATTGTTGAGCGATTTTACATGTTGCTCTGGCCTATGATTCGTATTTCGGCATTTCTACTGAGTGCCCCTTTCTTTTCCCTTCGTGTTGTTACAGTACGTATCCGTGTTCTGTTGGCTGTGCTCCTAACCTGGATGATCTATCCGTTGACCGAATGGCCAAGCATTGATCCGATTTCAGCCATAGGTCTGCGAGAAGTCTTCGCACAGGTATTTGTTGGCGTATTGATGGGCACAATACTGCAGGTGGTCAATGCGGCACTGGTAGTTGGGGGTCAGGCAATCTCTGCATCAATGGGCTTGAGTATGGCCAACATGGTCGATCCCAACATGGGCAATGTGCCTGTTATCTCACAGTTTCTAATTATTTGTTCGACACTTATTTTCCTTGCTCTTGGTGGGCATGTCTTAGTTCTGTCACTGGTTATGGAAAGTTTTAGGCTGTTGCCCATTGGTGAGTTGATTAATATCGAGCCGCTTATTGGCCTCTTTATTGAGTGGAGTGCCATGATCTTTTTGGGCGCGGTGCTGTTGGGCCTTCCAATAATGGTAGCGCTACTGTTTATCAATATCGGCCTGGGCGTTATTACCCGAGCTGCTCCAGCGCTTAATATTTTTGCTGTGGGGTTTCCTGCGATGATACTGGCAGGTCTGGTACTGCTATCTATGTCTATGACAAGCATTGGTTATCGTATTCAATGGCTGTGGCAACAGGCATTTGATACCCTTGTCCAAGTGATGGGGGCGGCCTGATGTCAGAACAAGACAGTGGTGAAGAGCGGGAGGAAGAGCCCACCGCGAAACGGCTTGAAAAAGCAAAGGAAGATGGGGAAGTAGCGCGATCCCAAGAGTTGTCGATAGCGGCTATGATGATTGGCATTGCCTGCTTTATGTATATATTTGGCGGCTATTTAATTGTTAGTCTCAGTCAGATATTTGCGGCCGCGTTCACCTTTGATCGCAAAGCTATTTTCTCCGATAATTTGCTTCCAGAAGCCTTCGGTACACAGGCCTTACAGAGCATAATAGTGGTGTCCCCGATTTTTTTGCTGGCCGTCTTTATTGCACTGGCGGCCGCGGGAGTACTCGGCGGTTATATCTTCTCTCTGAAGGCTCTCGCCCCCAAAGCCAGCAAAATTAACCCTCTGAATGGCTTTAAGAGAATGTTTGGTACGAAAGCCTTGATTGACTTAACCAAAGCGCTGACTAAATTTAGCCTTGTGGGCGGCGTATTGTATCTGGTGGTTAGTCAGAGCTTTGGAGAACTTGTTCAGTTGGGCTTTATGGCTGTCGGACCTGCTATGTCTGAGGCGGGGCAAATAATTGCCGGAGGCACGGTGTTAGTAACCCTCACGTTAATTATAGCCGCGGCCATTGATGTGCCTTATCAGATATACGAATTCAACAAAAAAATGAAGATGACCAAGCAGGAGATCAAGGACGAATTCAAAGACACTGAGGGTCGACCTGAGGTCAAGGCGCAAATAAGACGAAAACAGCGTGAAATGGCGATGGGCCAAATGATGTCTGCCGTAGCGGATGCTGATGTTATTATTGTCAATCCGGAACACTTTGCCGTGGCCTTAAGTTATGATCCAACTAGCAACGGTGCGCCCACCGTGGTTGCCAAAGGCGCTGACTTTATGGCTCAGGGTATTCGTGAGAGAGCAGCAGAAAATGGCGTGCCATTATTTCTGTCGCCGACATTGGCCAGGGCACTGTATTTTACTACGGATATAAACCAAAGCGTGCCAGAGGCTCTATACTATGCAGTCGCGCAGGTCATAGCCTACGTGTTTAGCTTAAATAGCTTAGGGCCAGGCTCTTCGGTGGCTGAAAAGCCCAATCCTGAAGTCCCCGTCGGCATGCGCTACAATACCGATGGCAAGTTAGTACCATAATGACTGCTATTATTGGGGATAGGAAAAGATGAGAGATAATCAAAAAGAGCCCACGTTTGAGTTTGAAAACTGGTTTGATGGCGGCAATATTTTTTATCGCAGCAAAGACAAGCAGCGTTTTCAGTTTGCCCTTGATGCAATTGTTGATGAGGGTTTAGGCCTCGCCGTGATTGGGACCAACGAAGCGGTGCTAGATCACTATTGCCGGATGCTAGTGGCACGGCTCCGCGATTTAAATATCTTTCAGCTAGAAGTATTTTTGCCCACCAATACCGACAGTCTTTTAAAGCGCTTTAATGAAATGCTGGCCACCATGAGCTTAGAAGTGGCTCGAAAGCCTGCTGACCCGAGTGCGCCCGTAAAGTTACTCGTGGTTAATGACGCCAAGTCGGTTAATGATGAACAGTGGAACCTCTTAGTTCGGCTAATAGCTGACTTTCCAGGGGTCAACGTTAGATTGGTCTTATTTCTCGATACGACAGGATGGCCGGGCTATGAAAAACCCCTTGGTATGTTCGGACGAAGACTGTACCGCTGGGTTGTTGAAACACCCAGCCTTGACGAGGCTAGTGAGCTTATGCAGGCGGCTAAAGAGCATGGTTATCAGAGTGAAACGGAAACCTTGCTTTTACATGCTGGCCTTGGCGCAGCGGTCCGTGGCGGACACTTAGAGGACGACGCCGAGCCCAAGCAGGATGAGAACGACTATTTAGGTGAAGACTATGGCGATAGCAACCCATTTCCCGATTTGGGTGTTGATTTTCTAGATGGAGAAGACCAGGGTTACGATGATGATGTTATTAAAAAGCGAAAAAAGTGGCCAGTGATAGCGGTTTTTTCGGTTAGTCTGCTGGTTACTTGGCTGTTGATTTCGACGCTTAATCCAGAGGTCACAGAACAGTATGAACAGCGTCTATCTGGTGCTCTGGCTGAGATCGCCGACACATCGAAAAACGCCCAGTTTACCGAGTCAATCACCTTGCCGGCCGAAGAGGCCGCGCCGGTTGACCTAGGCACGTCGGCGGACCGCGGCACTCAGGTTTTAGAAGCTCGAGCGCTAGTAGCGGCAATCAAGCTCAATGCAGACGTCGAGGCGTTGGTTAAAAATTCCGTTGTTAAAAAACTGACGATCAAAAAGTCGGAAATTGAAACGCCGAAGCCAAGCCCAGTAGTAAAAAGAGCGATTCCATTGGAGGTGCCTGCCTCTACAATTACTGCCGTCGTGCCGATAAAGCCCTTGCCCCGCCTCAACGTCGATGTTGCACTAGGTGGCCCACTTGCGATAGTCGACGGCGCTAAGCCGACGGATTTCTTTGTCCAGCACATAGTGTTGTCCAGCAAAGCGCAGTCTCGACCTTATATCAAGCGCTACTCAGGGCTCAACCAAGCATTTGTATTGCCCATTACCGCGGGCGCTGCAGTGAGTTATGCCGTGGTCTCTGGACCCTTTACTTCCCGACTCACAGCAACGAATTTTACTAAAGGCTATGGGTTACCTGCCGATTATTGGATTAGAGCTTCGCCTGCGTTGAGTGCTGCGGCGAATCGTAACTAACTTGATAATGTTAATGAGGGTAGACAGGTGGAAGATACTAGTGAAGAGAAGCTGTTCGATTCAAATGGCCTGCGTGGTAATGTGTCTGTTGCGGAGGGGCCTAATGTCGGATCAGCCCTAAAGGTACGCCCTGCCGTTCCTTCGTCAATTATAGAGCGTTTTAACACGGAAATTTCTGGCTCAGAGCCCGAGCTATCGGTATTCAGTATTGACGTTACTGATGCGTCAATGGAGGATGAGGCGACCCTATTTGACGAGCTGTTACGCCAGCGTATCGCTAAAGTTAGGCGCGTTTCTGCCGATGTTTCTAAACAACTACAGGCAATTAAATAGGCCTTCTAAATTAGATTCCGTCATGGTTCGATATCCCTATGAGTAATTCTGAAGACAATATTGAAAAAACACCAGGTGCTGATAACGCAGTGGAGAATACCTCTGCAGAAGCCACCGACACTGTCAGCCAAAATGCCGAAGAGATTGAGGCAACTGCTGACGCTTCTGAAGAGGTGCTGTTGGATAAAAGCCCTGAGGGCGCAGTGTCCAATGAGGGTGATTACGAGCGTTTCGCTCAGGTATTGAAAAATGCCAAAGAGATATCTGCGCGTCTAGAGGTGTTAGTGCCAGGTGTTCTGGACACAGCTGACGCCACCAATAGTGCTGCGGACGTGAGTCGTCGCGCCTCCTCTGCCCTTGAAAATGGCCTGGACCATTTACAGAAAAGGGTCAATGAATTAAGCGACGCCAGTGCAACTAGTGCTGTACTTTCCGGCCGTATTTTGATCAGCTCGATCACGGCATTATTCGTCGCGGTTGGGCTAATCGCCTTTATATCTATTGAGCTATCAACGCGAGTTACTCAGATTGATCAGATGATGGTTGCGTTGAGTAAACGCGTCGTAAAAATGAATACAGCACTCGCCACTTTTGAGCAAATGAATTACTCCATAAACCAGTTAGCGACTAATCAGGCCGAGTTTTCCGAGCGACAGATGATCCTTGTTGAGGCGGTGAGCAATGCTGAGAAAGCCACAACAGAATTAGGACAACAGATGCCCGCGGCAGCGGCAAAAAGTGTCAGCGTTGAAACCAATCGTGTCGCCAAGCAGGTGGAAGGCCTAAGTAAAGCACTGAAATCTCAAGGAAAACAGGTCGCCGCAGTAACCGGATCGGTCAAGACTTTGGGCGTGCAACTTAAGTCTTTTGATCGGCGTATGAAAGATGTAAAAAGGCTCAATGCAGACGTCGAGGCGTTGATTACCTTAGAGCGGGCGAAATATCTTGATGCTTTGCGGTCGCAGGTTAGCGAAGAGGGAACTGTTGTCGAGGAAGATAGCCCGGAAGATCTGGGGCTTGTCGTTTACCCTGCGGTTAGGACTCAGTAATTCGAGAAAGTATTAGATGACATCGTCATTATCGCCATCTGCAACGGTTTCAGAGAGATCGGGAAGTTCTTCCAATGAAGCGACACCCTCCTGCTCCTGAGGGAGTAGCTTTTCAGAAAAAGCTTGCCTAAGAGCAATGTCAGTTCTCGAAAATAAAAGCTCAGTGGAATCGTCTAAATAACTGGCGATTCTTGTTCTATCTATATCGGTTGCATCTACAGACTCGAAGCCAGCCTTATAAATCGCAGCCGCATGTTGCGGAGGGATCCAAGAATCAATAGTTCCGCGAAGGGTCTTTATCGATGCGGGGAGCTTGGGTTTTGCTGAGGCTTTCCCTTGTTGCCGGTCTGTAACTCCCTCCTTAAAGACTAATTCAATATGTTTTGTAAGCACGTGCTCGTAGCGGCTCTTCAATGCTACAAGATCATTATCGTTAAATCCTTCGGGGGTCTTTCCGGACATGGCATCCCACAGTATTTTCCCTGACAGCCCTAGAAAAACAGTATCAGCATTAGGATCTGTTTTTACAGTATCCTCAGGGGCGCTGGGCCGATTATCCATGGTCATCTTTTCCAACATATTGACGCGATCAATCAAATAAATAATAAGAACGATAGCCGCGGCAGTGCCGAAAAATACTGCTAAAAGTAGGACTGTAGTCATAACAGATTAGCCTATGTGTCAGTTAGATAGGGCTTAATTTCGATCCTCATCCTCATCCTCATCCTCATCCTCATCCTCATCCTCATCCTCATCACTCTCGGCAGCAGAAAATTCAGTATGCTCAGAGATATCAATTTCAGCCATGACTT
>Ga0209709_10001387_pt1 | contig 22410 bp, 18 predicted proteins | sample ArcticOcean_MG_C_2_FD_187435 | JGI IMG/M metagenome (GOLD analysis project Ga0209709, IMG submission 187435) | Marine microbial communities from western Arctic Ocean - ArcticOcean_MG_CB4_136 (SPAdes) (version 2) | ecosystem: Environmental > Aquatic > Marine > Oceanic | place: Arctic Ocean...
TTCCAAACTTAATTAATAAACAAAAAGGGAAAAAATTTATAATTGACAATAAAACTTGTTCAATTTTCTATGAAAATATAATTAAGAAAAAATTTAAAATTTTAGATAAAATTGATCCAATCTATAAATTAAAATCTATTAAAAATTCATGTGAGATTAAACATATGATTGAAGCTCATAAAAAAGACGGTTTAGCATTAACAAGGTTTATTTATTGGATTAAAAATGCTAATAAAAAAAATATAACAGAGTCAGATGCACAAAATAAATTAGAAAAATTTAGAAAACTCAATAATGACTATTTATTTCCAAGTTTTAACACTATTGCTGGTTCAGGTTCTAATGGTGCTATCGTTCATTATCGTGCTACAAAAAAAGCTTCTAAAAAAGTTAATAAAAATGATGTTTTTTTGTTCGATTCTGGTGGACAATATCGTTATGGGACAACAGACGTTACTAGAACAATTTGTTTTACTAAACAAAAGCAATACATAAAGAATATATTTACCAATGTTTTAAAAGGTCACATTGCTGTTGCTCTTACTGACCTGAGTAAAGATAATACAGGGAAAAAGATCGATATTCGAGCTAGAAAATTTCTAAAAAAAGAAGGTTTAGATTATGCTCATGGAACTGGTCATGGAGTTGGATTCTTTTTAAATGTACACGAGGGCCCCCAATCAATATCTAAATATAATTCTATCAAAATTGAAAAAGGAATGATTTTAAGCAATGAACCAGGATATTATAAGAAAAATCATTTTGGTATTAGAATAGAAAATTTAGTTTACACAAAGAAAATAAAAAATAAATTATTTTTTGAAAATCTTACAATGGCTCCAATAGAAAAAGAATTAATAAATTACAAATTATTAAATAAAATAGAAAAAGATTATTTATTTAAATATCATTTAAATATTTATGCTGAGTATTCTGATTCACTTAATAAAAAAGAAAAAAAATGGTTAGCTACTCTTATCTAGCATTTTCATCCATTCTTTTTGGCTTATAACTTTTATATTTAATGTTTTAGCGGTATTGATTTTTATTGTTGTTGGTTTTTCACCAGAAATTAAGTAATCAAGCTTTTTATTTACATTATTGATTATTTTTCCAGAGTTCATTTCAATTAAAGATTTTGCTTCTGCTCGGCTAATTCCACTCAATTTTCCTGTAAGCATAAAAGTTTTATTTTTTAATAATCCTTTATTATTTATTATCACCACATTATCTATCATGAGTGTTTGATCTAATTCAAATAAAACCTTTAAACTTGTTTTGTCTGAAAAAAAATTCTTAATTGATTGAATTTGTGTAATACCAATACCATCTATATTGGATAAGTTTTTTATATTATTATTATTTGTTAATTTAAAAAAATTTTCTGCAGTTTTTAAATGTCTAGAAATAAGTTTAGCATTTTCTTGCCCTATATGTCTAATCCCTAATGAATAGATAAATCTCTCAAGAGAAATTTTTTTTTTTTGATCTATTGAAAATTTTAAATTTTTTACTGACAGTTTTCCCCAACCTTCTAATTTTTCTAATTTTTTATAATCAAGATTAAAGATATCTTGTGGTAATTTAATCATTTTTAAATTATAAAATTTTTCTATAATTTTTTTTCCAAAACCATCTATATTGAAAGCCTCTTTTGAAACAAAATGTTTCATCTTCTCTATTGCAATTTTTTCACACTCATACCCTTCACTGCTACACCTTCTAACTGCATCTTGTTTTTTTGTTATTTCATTAAAATCTTTTATTGTTGTGCTACCACATGAAGGACAGTTCAAAGGAAAAATAAATTTTTTAGAATTTTTTTGTCTTTTTTTTAAGTTAACTGAAACTACGTGTGGTATTACATCTCCAGCTCTCTCTACGATTACAGTATCTCCAATTCTTATGTCTTTTCTAATTATCTCATCTTCATTATGAAGTGTTGCATTTGAAACTATTACACCACCAATGTTAACTGGTTTAATTTTTGCAACTGGTGTAAGTGCTCCTGTTCTACCAATTTGAATCTCTATATTTTGTATTTCTGAAGTTGACATATTTGGAGAAAATTTATGTGCTATTGCCCACCTGGGAGCATTGGCTGCAAAACCTAATCTTTTTTGTAGATTAAAGCTATTCACCTTATAAACGACACCATCAATATCAAAATTTATCTCTCTTCTCTTTTGTTCTAAATCTTTATGATTCAACATTAAATCTTTAATGCTTTTTATTTTTTTATTAAAAGGGTTCGTTTTGAAACCCCATAATTTTAGATTCTCCAAGAAATCTATTTGGTTTTCAATGTTCATTTTTTCAACATATCCATATGTGTATGCAATGAATTTAAGTGGTATTTTGGCAGTTACTATCGAATCTTTCTGTCTTAACGACCCAGAAGCGGCATTTCTTGGGTTGGCAAATTTTTCATTAATTTTTTTAAAATCATTGTTTTCTATAAATACTTCCCCTCTAATATCAATTTCTTTAGGGAAATTTTTCTTGGTTATTTCCAACGGTATATCATTAATAGTTTTTAAATTTTGAGTGATGTCCTCCCCTTCTGCACCATCACCCCTTGAAAGACCTTTTATAAATTTTCCATTAATATAAATTAATGAGGCAGATATTCCATCAATTTTAGGCTCCGCACTATACTCAATTGTATTTGTACTTTTTAAACTTAAAAAATTAATTATCTTTTTTTCAAAATTTTGAAGATCTTTTTCATTAAAGGCATTTCCAAGGGAAAGCATAGGCACTTTATGTTTTACTTTTTGAAAATTTTTTGATGGTTTAAATCCAATAATTTTAGATGGAGAATTAGAATTCTTTAAAAAATTATACCTGTTTTCTAATTCTAAAATCTCAATTTTCAGTTTATCAAATTCAGCATCACTGACTATGGGTTTGCTTTTTTCATAGTAATTTTTGTTGTAATCTTTGAATATCTTTATTTTTTTTAAATAATCTTTTTTAATTTCTTCATTTTGCATTTTTTAAAAAAAAGATTTTATTTTTTCTGTGAGTTTTTCTTTTTTGTTTTTTTGTTTATTTTTTTGGGTACTTTCATAATCTTTATTGAATACACGATAAGATTCCTCATACCATTTACTTGTCCCATAATTATAACCTAATGTTTTTGCATATTTTTTTGCCTCACTCTCTAAACCAATTATATAATGCACTTCAACTAATCTATGAAGTGCTTCTTCAATATATATTGTTTTATCGTAATCATTAACAATATTTTTCAGCCTATTTATTGCTGCAATCCATTTTTTCTTTTTAATATAATGTCTGGCTAAATAAAGTTCTTTTGCTGCCATAAAATCTTGAATTAATTCTATCTTATATTTTGCATCTAAAGCATAATCAGTGTTTGGGTATTGCTCTACAAGTATTAAAAAATATTTTTTCGATTTGATCAAATGCAACAAGTCTTTTTTTTCATCTACTATGCTGTCATAATAACACATCGCTAGAAGGTAATAAGCATAATCTAAATTTTGATTATTAGAATATAGTTTTATAAATCTTTCTAATTCATCTATGGAATTACTGTAATATTGTTGAGCCCAATAGCTATATGCAGACATCAAAGATGCTTTTGGAGCCCATTTTGATTGAGGAAATAAAATTTCAACTTCATTAAATTTTTTTGATGCATAGAACGCATCTCCTGATTTTAGAGCTTCAAGTGCTTCATTATATGTCTTTATCATTTCAGTTTCTAAGTCCTTATTTTCAATATAATTTTCAGATATTTCTTTATTATTTGAACATGAAGATAAAACTAAAAAAAAGACTGCTATTATTATTTTTATGTAAGACATATTATTTCTTAACAAATTTTTTTGAAAATTTATAGCTTTAAGCTATAGATTTTAATAAGTTTCTATTTAGCAGTGTATGAGGAAGATTTTTTTCTTTGATTTCAAACAAAGAGAAGTTGCTATTGTCAGATAATACTTTTCTTAAAAGCTGATTAGTAAGCTTATGACCACCTTGAGAACAAATTATTTTACCAATTATTTTATATCCAGCTAAATAAAGATCTCCCATGCAATCTAAGATTTTATGGTTTACAAATTCTTTTTTATTTCTAAGGCCTTTTTCATTTAATATCTCTTTGTCTTTAACAACGATTGCATTTTCAAGACTTCCACCCTTGGCTAATCCCATATCCTTTAATTTTTTTATATCCTCAAAAAGACAAAAGGTTCTAGAGTTATAAATATCTGCTAAATCTGACTCATATACTTTTATTAAATTTCTTTGAGTTCCTATAAGTTTATTTTCATATTTAAGTTCAAAATCTATATCCAAACTGACTTTGCTTGGTTCAAATGAAATTGTTTTTTTTCCATCAGTAAATTCTATTTTCTTTTCAATCTTAATTACTTTTATAGGTACATCGCTAATTTTTAATCCTAATTTTGAAATAGCCTCAACAAATAGTTTTGCTGAACCATCTAGAATTGGAACCTCTTGATTGTCAATTTCAATCAACGCATTATCAACACCTAAACCATATAAGGCACCCATTAAATGTTCTATCGTAGAAACACTGACGCCACTTTCATTTGATATAGTTGTACAAAATAATGCACTACTAACATTAAATACATTTGGAATTATAATATTGTTATCAATAAGATCAGTTCTTTTAAAAATTATTCCAGTATTTGGTTCTGCTGGCTTAATAGTCAAATTTGATACTAAACCACTGTGAAGGCCCACACCCTTAAAGCTAATACTTTCGTTAATAGTTTTTTGATTTAAAATTGACACAAGTTTCTTATAAATTCTTAAATTAAATTAAGAAAAACAAGAAATGTTACAGTAAAATACTATTTTACCTAAAAAAGTGAAACAATTTTTCAAAAAAACCCTGTTTTATTTGTTTTTTTGGTACGACTACAACCTCTTGTTTATTTAATCCTGTACCAAATTTAAATCCTGATTGGCAAACATCTTCCAAACTTTCTTCTAAAAAATCTATGTTGTTCAACAAGTTAATTTTATTTTTATTCTGACTATCTAGTATTTTTGACCCATCACCCATCAGAACCATCTTAAACTCACCAGGTATGAGTGAATTTGATTTTATAGATTTTCTGCATAATTCCAATATCTCTTCAGTTCTAGCAAAAATTATTTTTTCTAGTTTATTTATAGGAATATCATCATTTAATAATTTACGATCTTGATTAAAATTAAGTTTTATTTTTTCTGATTGTTTTAAATCTATTTCTAAAATTTTAGAAATATCTTTAGTGATATTGTTGCCACCAACCGGCAAAACATCTAGAAAAAGCATTTTTTCATTAAAGTATGAAATTATTGATGTTTTATTAAATCCAATATCAATGAATGATATATGCCCAGTTAAATTTAAATTACTCTTATAATTTATAGATTTAGCATAACTGGAACAAATAATTTGATCAATTAAGATATTAGATTTTGAAAAAACATTTTTCAAATAAAGCAATATGTCACCAGGTAGACATATAAAAATAATATCTAAAGATATAAAGTGAGATTCAATTTCGTCAGGTAAATAAGAGTAATCAATATTATCAATCTTATAATTATTGATAATAATATGAGTAATCTTATAATTTGTATAATATTTTAAAATTTGTTGTTTTGCTTCTTGTATTAAAAACTGAACATTCCCTTTTTTTAATTTAGACCCATCAAGTTTTTTAGATATTGAAATACCAATAGAGAGCATCTTTGAGCTATCTATCATTAAGCTTATGTTGTTAATATATTCATTTATATTTTTTTCAAAAGAGGCTGTTATCTTTTGAATTTTTAATTCTGAATTTAAGTGATCTGTAAAAAATTCACTTTCATTATAAAAATTTTCACTTTCATTATCTTCGTTTAGTACCCCAGCTCTTATTTTTGAAGTACCATAATCAAAAAATGTTTTAAATTTTTTTTTACCCATTATTTAATGACTAAATGCTTATTCACTCTTAAATCAATCAAGCTCTTATTTTTAAAGTGAGAACTGCCAATTACCTTATGAGCTAAATTAAGTGACTCTAAAAAATCGTCCTCAGACAACTTAATTAAAATATCATCATTAGTTAAAATATCCCATCTATTTGAAGGAAAAAAATATAATGTTTTAAAATCTGTAAAATTAAATTTAGATTTTTCAATATTTTTTTTAAAAATCAAAAAATCTTTAGAGTTAAACTTTCCGAATATATAAGGTAATCTTTCATTATTTTTTCTATCTTTTATAAGCTTACCATTTGCTCCAACTAATAATTGATCATCATTAGAAATTCTTGCAATAAATTTAGTTGGCTTTATGCTTATGTGGATTGATGATGGATAAATTTTTTTAATACTATATTCTTCTATAATATTATATTTGCTTATAACTTTTATAACTTCTTTTTTTCCAATGATGGATATATTCTTATAAAAAAGATTATCTAATTCATTTGAAATTTTTGTGTTTGTGGAATTTGAAAGTCCTTTTATAGTAATTTTATTAATTGCAGAAGAATAGGTATTTTGATCTTTTTTAAATTTTATACTCGTGGTGCTTAATATGATTAAAAATATTAAATATATAATTATTTTATATTTTTTATCTATTAATAGAGGCATCTTTTAAAATCCATTCAATTAACTTTATAAAACTTATGCCCGCATAATTAGCAATTTCTGGTACCAATGAAAGCTTGGTCATACCTGGTTGGGTGTTAACTTCTAGTAAATAAAATTTTCCTTTATAAAACTTAAAGTCAGATCTAGTAACTCCCTTACAGCCAATTAATTGATGAGCTTTACGTGTGATGGTTGTAATTTTTTTTAAATCTTTTATCCCAAGACTTACGGGAATTATATGTTTTGTTTTTGCATTTGAATTATATTTTGCCTCATAATCATAAAATTTTCTCTTAGGCTCCAATTCAATTACACCTAATGTTTTAGCTCCCATTATGGCTACCTGAATCTCTCTACCTGCAATAAATTCTTCTATCAAAATTTGATTATATAGACTTAATTTTTTTAGATTTTTTATTAGATTTTTTTTAGTACAAATATATACGTGTAAGCTAGACCCTTCATTAATTGGTTTTATAACAACAGGAAATTTTAATTTTTTTGCAATAGTCTTAATAATATTTTTTTTTGTCTTTGTATAATCAAACTTAATATATTTTGGAGTTAATATTTTATGTTTAATAAAAATTTTTTTTGAAATTTCCTTATCCATTGCAATAGAAGAGGCAATTACACCTGAGTGAGTATATGGAATTTTTTGAGTTTCTAAAATTGTTTGAATATAACCGTCCTCACCAAACTGTCCGTGTAAAGCATTAAAGATTATATCTGGTTTAAATAGTTTTATATTTTTTAATAAAGCATGATCTGGCTCACAGGTTATAACTGTGTATCTGTTTTTTTTTAATTCATTAGCAACTTGCTTTCCTGTATCCAGACTTATTAATCGTTCTTTGGATATTCCCCCACAAATTACTAAAATTTTTTTTTTCATAATTATTCTAGTATTTTGATTTCTTTTTCCAATGTAATACCTGTTTTTTTTTTAACTGCTTCCTGGACAAATTTAATCAATTTATTCATATCATTAAAACTTGCATTATTTTTGTTTACAAAAAAATTACAATGTTTATCTGAAATACAAGCATCTCCAAAACTTGTCTCTTTTGGGACTGATTCTTTTATTAGTTGCCAAACTTTTTTATTAGATTGATTAATTGGATTTTTAAACGTACTACCACTTGTTTTAATTTTTGTTGGTTGTGTGCTATCTTTTCTTAGTTTTAATTTAAAAATTTCTTTTTGAATTTTATCTTTATCTTTTTTTTCACCTTTAAATGAAGCGCTTAAAAATATTAGATCGTCAGCTAAATCATTGTTTCTATATTTAAAAATAACTTTATTTGAAGGTATTGTTAAAACTCTACCTCTTTTATCAATTGCCTGTATTGAGATCAGTATATCCTTAAATTCTTTATCAAAACATCCTGCATTCATCTTTAGACCACCACCAACAGAGCCTGGTATGCATGCTAAAAACTCAAAGTTTCCTACTTCATTCTCTAAAGCAAAATCTGATAATTTTTTATCAAGACATGCGCTACCTGCGACTATTACACCATTGGGTAATATCGAAATGTTAGAAAAATTTTTTCCTAGTTTAATAACCACACCATCAAATGTTTTGTCGCTAATAAGTGTATTTGATCCAGCACCTAAAATATGAATTTTTTCTTTATTTCCAAACTTTTTTAGAAACAGTATCAGATCAGGTAAATTGTCAGGCTTAAAGTAAATTTTAGTTTTACCTCCAATATTAAACCAATTACTCTTTTTTAGATCATAATCAAAATAAACTTTACTACTAACTTCATTTGAAAATTTTGTTAATTCTTTTGATAACATTATATTAAATTTGGTAATTCTTTCATCCATGCCGAAATAGTACCTGCACCCATGCCCACAACTATTTTTTTCCCATATATACTGATCTTTATAAATTTTGCTAATTGGTTTTGGTCATCCACCATAAATAATTTGACCTTTGAATTTTTAATAATTTCTTTTGCAAAGTTTTTATAATTAAATCCTAATTTCATTTTTTCACCAGCTGTATAAACTGGGCATAAGATTACAGTATCAGCTTTCGTAAATGAAAAGGTAAATTCTTTTTTAAGATCTTTTAATCTGGATATTCTATGAGGTTGGAATACACAAATTACTTCCTCTGTTTTATAAGCAGCTCTAACTCCATTTAAAACTTCTTTAATTTCTGTCGGATGGTGAGCATAGTCATCATAAAAATCTGTCTCTCTATAAGTAAATATTTTGTTAAACCTTCTTTGAACTCCTTTGAATTCCTTCAACCCTTTTTTTATAATATTTTTAGAAATTCCAATTGTTAAAGCTACAGCTGCAGCGGCAGTTGAGTTTCGTATATTATGAATTCCCAGAAGAGGTATTTTAATTTTGTTAATGATCATCTTTTTTTTACCTGGTAAATTAATTGCTAAGTCATACTCTGAAAACTCTTTTAGTTGTTTAATATTCTTGATATAAAATTGTGATTTTGAATTTACTCCATAAGTATAAAAGTTTTTTGTTTTTATCTTTTTTAATAAATCGTTATTATTTTTATCATCAATGCAAATAAATGATTTTCCAAAAGAGGGAACTTTATTAATAAACTTTATAAATAAATTTTTAAGATCATTCATTGAATTATAATAATCCATGTGTTCACGATCTAAGTTTGTAACAATAGAATAAGTTGGCGGCACATGAATAAAGCTGCCATCAGACTCGTCAGCTTCTAATATACACCAATTACTTTTTCCAAGTTTTGCAGAACTTTTGATCGCATTAAGAACTCCACCATTAATTATGGTTGGATCTAGTTTAGTTTTTGAAAATATTGAAGCCAGTAAAGATGTGGTTGTAGTTTTACCATGTGATCCTGTAACAACTATATTTTTAGTTAAAGACACTATATTAGCCAACATTTCTCCACGTTTATAAATTGGGAGATTTTTTTTTCTAGCCTCTATTAATTCTACATTATTTTTTTTAATAGCAGATGAAATGACGACAATAGTGGCACTAATTATATTTTCTTTGCTATGTTTAATTTTAACTTTAACTTTATCTTTTTTTAATCTTTCAATATTTTTATTAATAACAACATCACTACCCTGAACATTAAAGTCCATGCTTTTCATTATAAGCGCAAGACCACTCATGCCAATTCCACCTATACCTATAAAGTGTATAACTTCAGTTTTTGCTAATTCTATTTTCATTAATAACAGATATAATTTTCTGATTTATATTATTCCAGGTGTTTTCATAGCTAAAATTTTTCATATTTATTTTTTTCACTAAGTATTCGTCTTTGTTTTCTATAATATTAACCAATTTATTTATTATAGTATTATTATTAATTTCATTTTGATTTAAAATCCAATTACAACCAATTTTATTATAAAAAAAAGCATTTTCAAATTGATGATTATCTTTTGAAGTAGGTAATGGTATTGCCACACAAGGTAAGTTTAAAAAAACTAACTCCGCCAATGTTGAGGCACCTGCTCTAGTAATACATATGTTGGATCTACTCATAAATTTTGAAATATCCTCATTGAAGTCAAACAATTCACAATTAATATAATTTTCTTTATAAAATGTTTTTAATCTTTCAAAATTAAATAAATTTGTTTGTTGGTAGATTTTTAAATCATATTTTTTAGATAATTCAATTATCAAGGTTTTATTCAAAGTATCAAATATCTTTGCTCCTTGACTGCCTCCTATTATCAACAAATTAATATTCTTGTTAATATTTTCAGCTTTTTTCACATCATAAAAATTTTTTCTTAGCAATGCTGGTATAACATTGATCTTATTTATATATTTGTTTGGTAAATTTTTAATCTTATTAGAATAACAAAAAATTTTTTCACAAGACTTGATAAAAAATTTATTTGATCTCCCCAGTACCATATTAGGTTCAAATAAAAATATTTTAATATTCAAAATTTTTGATGCTAAACAAAGAGGTACTGACATGTAACCACCTGTTGAAATCAATATATCTATTTTTCTTTTTCTTAAAAAAAAAATAGATTTTATAATTAAATAAATTATTAAAAAAAATTGAAAAGGTAATAAAAAAATATTTTTTGATATTGGTGTTATATTAAAAATTTCTAAGTTATATTCACTTTTATCTATAAACTTTAAACCCCTATAATCAATCGACATAAATACATGAAATTGGTCCTTTAGATGTTCATACAATATGGTGCCAGGCACAACATGCCCACCAGATCCACCAGTGCTAATTAAGATTTTTTGTGTCATTAATCAATTTTTCTTTTAGTTAAATTTAATATTATTCCAGATAATATTGATACACCTACAATTGATGAACCCCCATAACTTAAAAAGGGTAAAGTCATACCTGTCGTGGGAAATAATCTAATATTGACACCAATATGTATCAAGGCTTGAAAAATAATTAAACTTATGGTTCCAGTTAAAACTAATTTTATTTTTTCATTTTTTTCTAAGTAAATTTTTTTAAAAACCTTGTAGATAAAAAATAAGAACAAAATCAGTAACAATACAATTGCTACAACACCAAATTCTTCTGATATTACAGAGATAATATAATCCGTGTGAGCCTCAGGCACTCTATTTTTTAAAGTACCTTCACCAATTCCCTTTCCAAAAAAACCACCACTATTTATCGCATCTATTGCTTTATCAGATTGAAAATTATGTGTTCCATCATTTGGATTAAAAAATGATAAAATCCTATTTTTTATGTAATTAAATTTCTGTATAAAAAAAACCATATAAATTAGAGATAATAATGAAAAACTAAAAAAAGTTAAAATTATTGGTAAACTTATGCCTGAAATAAAAACTAGCGTAGCCCATGTTAAAAATATAAGAAGTGTTTGTCCAATATCAGGTTGTATCATTAATAGAAAACAGGCAGGAACAATGGCTATGAATGTTAATAGATACTTAAAATAGATATTAAAACTTTTCTCACTACACAAAATTGTAGCAATAAAAATAATTATAAATGGTTTAACTAGTTCTATTGGTTGAAATCTTGGTAGAAAAAAAAGGTTAAGCCATCTTTTAGATCCTTTTACTTCTGTGCCCAAAATTGGCACTAAGAATAAAAAAAATAAAGATATTAAAAAAAAATAAAAAGAAATCTTAAAGAGATTTTCTTTATTTATGGATGAAAAAAATATCAAAACAATCATACCAATAAAAATATAAGCTGAATGTTTGAAGAAGAAGAAATAATTATTAGTATCTAATTTATCAGAGGCAATTAAAGAAGTGGATACCAAGGAAAAAAATAACCCTAAACTAAATAAAAATATTATTAATAAAAAAAGCGTCTTATCTATATTTTTCCACCATTCATAATAAAATTTGTATATTGAATTAAAATTAAACATTTTTATATTTCTTAATAAGTTGATTAAAATATTCTCCACGTTCCTCAAAATTTTTAAAATTATCAAATGAGGCAGCCGCTGGACTAAATAAAATTGTTTTATGGGTTTTTTTTTTATCAATTTGAATTTCAATTAATAATTTTTTGACTAAACTTTTTAAATCTAAAAAAGATTCATATTTCATTAATTTTTTTAGTTTACTCTCAAAAAAAATTTTGTTATTTCCAAAAATATATGCTTTTATATTTTTACAATTTTTTTTAAATAATAATAACTTATCTCCTTTTTTAGCTTGGCCACCAACTATCCAATGAATATTATTTAGAGATTTCAGTAAGCTTATGGATGCAGAAAAAGTTGTGGCTTTTGAATCATTGATAATTGTTAATTTGTTTGACTTAAAAATTACCTCTTGTCTATATTTTAGTCCTTTAAATCTTTTTAATGTTTTAATTAGAGTATCTTTTTTAAGTTTTAGTATTTTAGCAATCTCTAAAATAAATCTTAAATTCTCTTTGTTTCCGTCAGTGTTAAAATATTGATTATTTATTTTTCTTAAGAAAGTGTTATCTATTTTTTTTTCAATTTTTATTATTTTAGATAAAAATTTTTTAGATTCTAGTTTTCTCTTAATGTAAAAATTTTTTGTATTAAGAATAGCTAAATCTTTTTTTGATTGGTTTTTTATTAGTTTAAATTTAGCGTTTACATATTTCTTTATAGTCTTATGTCTTTCAAGATGATCCGGTGATATATTCAAAATTATAGATATATTTGATTTGAATAGTTTACTGTATTCTAGCTGGTATGATGACGCTTCAATTACAAAAACTGTTTTATTTGTTATTTTTTTTTCTAAAAGCGCAGGATTACCGATGTTGCCTATTAGTCTAACATCTACTTTCTGTTCTTTTAGTACCTCGTATAAAATTTTAGCAGTAGTTGATTTGCCATTAGTTCCCGTGATTGTTATCTTATTATTTTCCTTATGATGAGTATAAAAGATATCTAAGTCTGTATAAATTTTTTTAGAATTATTTTTTAAAAATTTACTTAAGTTGCATTTATTAATATCAATTCCTGGGCTAATTATTATATAATCAAATTCTATTTTTGTTAATTTTTTATAATCTACTTTTATTTTATCATCATGTGTGGTGATTTTGTTGTTTTTTTTTAAAAATTTATAAGCAGACAAGCCACTTTTTCCCAGACCGTAAATTAAAATTTTTTTCTTATAAAATATATTTGAATTACTTAACATTATCTAATTTTTAGTGTCGCCAAACCTATCATTGCAAGAATTATTGCAATAATCCAAAACCTAATTACAACTGTAGATTCTGGCCAACCTTTTTTTTCAAAGTGATGATGAATGGGGGCCATTCTAAAAACTCTTTTTCCTGTCAGTTTAAAAGATATTACCTGTACTATAACTGAAACAGCTTCTAACACAAATAGGCCGCCTGTTATTGCCAAAACTATTTCATGTTTGGTAATTATCCCAATTGCACCTAATGATCCACCAAGAGCTAAAGATCCTGTGTCGCCCATAAATATTTTAGCAGGTGGCGCATTAAACCATAGGAAACCTAGGCATGCTCCAATAATTGATCCACAAAAAACAGCCACCTCTCCCATGCCTTCTAAATAAGGTATATTCAAATACTCTGAAAACAATATGTTTCCAGTTACATAACTAATAAAAGCAAAACAACCTGCTACCAATATAACTGGTACTGTTGCTAATCCATCAAGACCATCGGTTAGATTCACTGCATTTGAAGAGCCAATGATTATGAACACAGAAAATGGTATGAAGAACCAGCCCAAGTTTACTATTAAATCTTTAAAAAAAGGAAAATATAGATTGGTCAATTCTATATTTTGTGAAAAATGGGATAATCCAAATACACCTACAGTTGCAATTAAAATTTGCATAATAATTTTTAATCTAAATGAAATACCAGAAGAATTTTTAAATTTAATTTTTTTATAATCATCATAGGCTCCAAGTAAACCAAAGCTTAATAATATAAAGAGTAAAAACCATATGTGATAATTAGATAAATCTCCCCATAAAAGTATTCCTGAAAATAAACCTAATAATATTAAAACTCCTCCCATTGTGGGAGTTCCAATCTTTTTTATAATATGTTCAGATGGACCATCTGTTCTTATTGGATTTAAGATTTGTCTTGCAGAGAAAAATTTAATAAATGGTGTACCAACTAATAGGACTATAATCATAGAGGTAAACATCGCTAACCCAGTTCTAAAAGTAAGGTATTTAAATACATTAAGGAAGCTGTACTGATCAACTAATTGCGAAATAAGACTATAAAGCATTGATTTTTCCTGTCTTTATTTGATTAGCCAGACTATTAAGCCCTGTAGAATTGGAACCTTTAATCATTAAATAATCATTATTATTTAAATTGTTTTTAATCAAATCAATTATTTGAGATTTTTTTTTTATAATAAGTCCTCTTTTATTTTTATTAAGATTATTGAAAATCCATTTAACATGATCACCAATAACATTAACATTTTTAAGAGATGTTTTGTTAATATTTTTTCCAATCTCTGTATGTAGTTTTTTTGAATATTTTCCAAGTTCTAGCATGTCACCAAGTATTAAATGTTTTTTTGAATTATCAACTTTAATCATATCAAAATTTGTTAAAGCTGATTTTAATGATAATGGATTTGAATTATAGCTTTCATCCACAAGGTAAAAATTTTTTTTGAATAATTTTACTTTCATTTTGTCTCCACGACCATTTATTGCCTTATGATCGTAAAAAATATTTTTATCTAATTTGTGTATATCTTTATAGATTGATATAATTGTAATTGTTGTTAACAGATTTCTTAGGTCATTTTCAAATAAAGAGTTTGAATAAAAGTATGTTTTTTTTTTGTTAACATTTATAAAAATTTTGTATTTAGATCTTTTTTTTGAAATTGAGACTAAATTAGTTGTTGTACTTTTATTCTTTAAACTAAAAGAAAGAATTTTTAAATTTTTTTTTAATCCAATCTTTTTATGAAAATTATAGAATTTATCATCTTTATTTAAAATAAGATAACCGTCATCTTTTATGTTTTTAATAATCTCTGATTTAGCTAAAGCTATTTCATTAATGTTTTCAAAATTTTTGATATGAGCATAAGAAATATTTGTAATTACACCAACATCAGGTTGTAGAATTTTTGACAAATAATCAATTTCTCCTTTCTTATTCATTCCAATCTCAAAAATACCAAAAGCATCATCTTTTTTTAAATTAAATAAACTTAATGGAACACCGAATTTGTTATTAAATGATTTTGGAGAATAGGTTGCTTGACTAATTTTATTCAATGATCTTCCTGATAATTCTTTAAGAGAGGTTTTTCCACAACTTCCTGTTATTGATATAATTTTACATGGTAGATTTTTTCTTAGTATAGAAGACGCTTCTGTTAAAAATTTTAAAGTATCTTTTACTACTATTTTTTTCTTAGATTTTTTTTGATTATTAACTATTGCTAGGGATGCTCCCTTAAAAAGGGCTTCTTTAACAAATAAATTACCATCTTTATTTTTACCTTTAATTGCAAAAAAAATATTATTTTTTTTGATTTCTTTAGAGTTTATTGATGCATCCTTAGTTTGAAGACTTGAAGGGATATTATTGGAATTGCTTAATTCCTTTAAAATATTTAGTTTAAGGTTGCTTGAAAGTGTTTTATTTTTAATTGTAATATTCTTTAATATTTGCTGTTGATCTGAAAATAATTTTTTACTTTTTTTATATTCTTGAATCTTTTCATGTCCTTTACCCGCAACAATCAAAATGTTACCAGTTTTCAAGTCGAATATTGCTTTCTTTATAGCATTAGCTCTATTTGAAATCTCATAGATTTTAGATTTATTAATATTTTTTCTTATAGAAGCTCTTATTGTTTTAGGATTTTCATACCTTGGATTATCATCTGTAAGATAAATTCTATCACAATATTGGTTGGCAATTTTACCCATCATTGGTCTTTTTGCTTTATCTCTGTCTCCACCACAACCAAAAACTATTGAAATTTTTTTATCTTTAAATTGTTCCTTTAAACTCTTCAATGATGCACCTAGTGCATCAGGTGTGTGGGCATAGTCTAATATAACTTTTGAATTGTTTTTAATAATTCCAATTTGCTCTAATCTTCCACTAACTGGTGTTAGATTATCAATTGAATTAATTATTTCTTTAAAACTTAAGCTACTTTTAGTTGCAGCTATCATTGCCATTAAAATATTTTTAATTTGAATCTTTCCTATTAACTTTGTTTCAAATTTATAAATTTTTTTATTATATTTTATTTTAACTATTTGTTTTTCATTATTATATTCATGAGAGATTATTCCTAAATTACTATTTTTATTTGAAATTGTTTCAATATTAAATTTATTTTTTAAAGCTATTTCTTTAATTCTTTTATATTGAGGGATTTCAATGTCAGTAATTATATTGGCATTTTTTTTAAGTAATTTTTCAAAAAGATATAATTTTGATTTGAAATAATCACTAAATGTTTTGTGATAATCTAAATGATCTTGAGATAAATTGGTAAATATAGCTGTTTTGAACTTTAAACCATCTAATCTATTTTGCTTAAGTCCATGACTAGAAGCTTCTAATATAACATTATTAATTTTTTCTTTTTTTAGTTTATTCAAAATTAAACTTAAGGCAATTGGATCGATAGTTGTATTTGAAACCTTTTTTATATAGTTCTGTGTTTTTATACCAAGTGTTCCTATTGAAGCTACTTTTTTTTTATTTAATTTTAGAATTTGAAAATAAAAATCAACAATTGAAGATTTTCCATTTGTCCCTGTTACAGCAATTATATTTTTTGGTTTGTCTTTATAAATTGTGTAAGCAAATTCTGACAAGGACTTTCTTACGTTAGAAGATTTTATAAATAATATTTTTTTTTTTATTCCCTCGAATTTTTGATTAGAAATAATAGTTTTTGCACCTTTTTGAATGGCTTGTTTAATAAATTTATTACCATCAATTTTAGTTCCTTTAATTGCAAAGAAGATATTGTCTTTTTTGCACTTTAAACTATTAAAGCAAATACCTGAAAAATATTGATTTTTATATTTTGATCCTATTCCTTTAATAAAATTTCCGATGATCATGGATGCACTAATTTTCTATATATTTTGTGGCTAAAATAGGCCCAATTCTTTCTATGATTTTGCCTGCAACTTCAACAGACGTCCATCCAGCCGTGTTATATGGTGTTCCTTTGGTTGGTTGTGTGTCATCTCTGTAATAATAAATATACTCACTATTAGTCTTTGGTTCATCCAACATAACTATTAAAGTGTATTTTGGTTTCTGTGATGGAAAAACTGCTGCAAATGTATTTATTTTGTCTCGCGTGTACCTTCCGTTTTTAGATATCTGGGCTGTTCCAGTTTTGCCACCTACATCATAACCCTTTATATTAGCTAATTTGGCTGTTCCATTTTTATTTGTAACAATTTTTTTTAATATTTTATTTATCTTTTCTGAAACATTTGCGTTCAATATTCTTTTTCGTGAATTTTTTTCAACTAGTTTTTTTTGAACTATTGTTGGCTTAATATCATATCCACCATTCGTAACTATTGAATAGCCTTTGGCTATTTGTAAGAGTGTAGTTGTGATTCCATGACCATAGGAAGCTGTTGCTAATTTGCATTTTCCCCAATTAATTGGGGTAGGTTTTCCAACTTCCTGAATGTCAAAATCGATTGAGCCTTGTACACCAATCTTTTTTAGAAAAGATTTAAATTTTTCTTCTCCTATTTTTTGCCCTATACGAACAGATCCTATATTTCCTGATCTAATTAAAATTTCTTCCACTGTAAGATTTGTAGGTGTTTCCTTACTATACTCTCTTATCTTGAACCCATTACACTCAATTTGTTTTTTCAAATTTATATATTCAGTATCAGGCTCTATTAAGCCCTCGTTAAAACCAGCAGCAATAGTAAAAGTTTTAAAAACTGAACCAAACTCATAAACACCCTTTGTTGCTCTATTAATATAGTTCACATCTGTAATCGTCTTTCTTTCATTAAGATTAAAATCTGGAAGGGAAACCATTGAAATTATAGCCCCACTATTTACATCCATCAAAATAGCAGCGCTTCCTTTGGCTCTAAATATTTCTTGAAATTTTAATAATTCTTTTCTTATTAAAAATTGAATATCTGCGTCAACAGTTAATCTTAGTAAGTCTTGTGTTATCTTTAATTCTTTATCAAAAGATTTTTCTATACCCGAGATACCGTTGTTGTCATCGTCTATTTGTCCAATTATGTGACTGAAGAGATTTTTCTGTGGGTATAGTCTTGTTAATTTTTCTTCTGGCCTAATCGCTTTATCTCCAAGTGACATTATTTTTTCATAGTTTATTGGGGATATATTTTTTTCAAATTTAAAAAATTTGTTTTTGTTAAATTTTTTTTTAATTTCTTTGTAGTCTTTATTGGGAAAAATTAATTTTAAATTAATCAATAATTTTTTTTTATTTATTATTTCTATTGGACTTATCCCAATATCTATTGAACTAACTGATTTAACTAAATAATTTCCATTTCTATCCACTATATCTGCTCTATAGTTTTTTTTACTAATTATCGGTTCGATGTTATTTAATTCTTTTTTTAAAGAACCCAAATGAAGAAGTTGAATTGAGTAAATTATTGAAATCACTAAAAATATGAAGAAAATAAAGGCTATTCTATTAAATTCTATATTTAAATTTGTTTTACTTTTCTTGTACGAAAATTCATTTTCATACTCCTCTAAAATAACATTATTTTTTTTATCAATCATTGCTAGTTTTTTATAAAGTTACTTACTTTTATATGGTTATTTTTTTTTATTATCTTTTTAATTTTTCTAATATCAATTTTTATTAATTTTTTTTCAAAATATTGATTTTGATATTGAATTAATTTATCTGGTGAACTTAAGTAATTATATTCTAAAAGTTCATCACTAAACTCAGATTTTAGTGGTCTAATATTCTCATTTACCATAAAAATTTTATCTTCTATTTCTTTTGTAGAGTTTTTTACTAGTGATGTGGCTAGGATTAAAATAAAAACAGTCGTAAGCACTATTTTCTTCATAATTTTTTAGAAAAATTTTCAATTTTAATTAAGTGATCAAACTTCTCTAAAATATCTGTTTCGAAATTATAACCATCTTTTTTTTTGATAACATATCTTAATTTTGCAGATCTTGATGGTGGGTTTTCTTGAATTTCTTTTTCAGATGGTACAATTGGTTTTTTATTCAAGGATTTAAATAAATTAATTTTTTCCTCACCTTTGGGCATATAACGTGAAATACTTTTATTTTCTGATAAACTTTTAAAGAAATATTTTACTATTTTGTCTTCAAGTGAATGAAATGTAACAACTGCTATGATTCCATCTTTTTTAACAATTCTTGCAGCATTAATTAGTCCATAAATTAACTCACTAATTTCTTTATTAACGAATATTCTTAATGCTTGAAAAACTTTTGTTGCACTGTGTATTCTTAAATTTTTTTTTCTTTTTGATGAATCAATAATTCTTACTAGCTCTTCTGTTGTGATCTCTCTAGTTGCTCTATCTTCTACAATATTGTGTGCTATTCTATTGCTATCTTTTTCATCTCCAAAATATTTAAATATTTGTGCCAACTCTTTTTCATCTAAATTATTAATTGTTTCTTTAGCAGAAAAATCATTAATTCCCATTTTCATATTAAGCTCACCAATAGTCTCAAAGGATAACCCTTTTTTGGGATCTTTTATTTGTGTATAGGAATAACCCAAATCAAAAATTATTCCTTTTATATTTCCATTTTTAAGTTTTAAATTATTGAGTTCACTGAATTTAATATTTTTAAATAAAAATCTATTTTTAAATTTATTTTGAATTTCTTCAGCTTTTTTTAAACTTTCTAAATCTCGATCTATTGCAATAACTTTGGTCTTTTCAAAGTTTAGAATTTTTTTTGTATATCCTCCTTGTCCAAATGTGCAGTCAATAAATGTGCCACCATATTGAGGGGTAATAATACTAATTATTTCAGTTAGCAATACTGGATAATGATTTCTTATATCTGGTATTGTGGTGGCTATCATTTATTTTTTCAAAGATCATTAATTTTTTTGTCTTCTTAAAAATGCTGGAATTTCCAGATCATCGTCTTCAGAAACCTTTTCATTGTTCTCTGTAGATAACAAACCATCAGTTTCATTGTCTGAGGTAAATAAATCTGGACCAGTTTCACCTTCTACACCAAAGTTTTCGAGTCCATTAGAAACTTGCTCTTCTTCTATTGAATTATTTCCTACAGTTTCATTGGTAGTAATAATTGCTTCCTCTGAAAAAGATTGTTCGTAATTATCTGATTGATTTTCTTCAATAGCTCTTTCGACTTCTTGATTGTTGGTGGTTTGTTCATTCAACATTTCTGAAGTTAAGCTATTTGTAGCTTGTTCTGTAATAATTTCATTTTCTAACTTTAATGCGTTTGCACCATGAGTAGTAGGACTAGACATCGTGTGTGAAAAATTAAATGATTGAGCGGAGCTCGCCTCACTAAAGTCTGAGTATCCAGGGTTTCTATTCTGTATTCTATGAACCATATTAATTACAGATTTACTCTCTGGTTGCTGTCCATCTAAGGCTGTCGCTACGATTGATACCCTTATTTTTCCTTCAAGAGAAGAATCTTGTATTGCTCCGATAATAACCTCAGCCTCTATATCTACTTCAGATCTTATTTTATTAACTACTTCATCAACCTCAAAAAGTTTAAGATCTTCACCTCCAGTAATATTAACCAACAGTCCCTTTGCTCCTTTTAAGGTATAATCATCAATTAGAGGATTACTAATTGCCATTTCTGTTGCTTTCATTGCTCTTCCTTCTCCTTCTGCTTCACCAGTTCCCATCATTGCTTTACCCATTGAAGCCATTACGGTTTCAACATCAGCAAAATCTAAGTTTATTATACCAGGTCTAACCATGAGATCTGTTACACTTTGTACTCCATGCATCAAAACATTATTTGAAAGATGAAACGATTCTTTGAACGTGGTTTGTTCATTTGCAATTTTAAATAAATTTTGATTTGGAATTACAATAATTGTATCAACATGTTTTCTTAACTCTTCAAGACCTTGTTGAGCTCTTCTCATTCTTGACGGTCCCTCGTATAAAAATGGAAGTGTCACGACACCTACTGTCAAAATATTTAATTCTTTGGCTGCTCTAGCAATAACATGTGCTGCACCTGTCCCTGTTCCACCACCCATGCCAGCAGCAATAAAAACCATATTTGATCCTTGCAAAGTATTGACAATTTCATTCAAAGACTCATCCGCAGCAGCTTGACCAATATCAATTTTAGCACCAGCACCTAGACCCTTTGTTAAATTTAATCCAATTTGTATTTTTGCTTTTGCTTTACTACGTTTTAAGTCTTGAGCATCTGTATTTACTGCTATGAACTCTACACCTTGCAATCCATTGTCAATCATTTCATTTAGTGCATTTCCACCTGCCCCACCAACTCCCACAACTAGTAATCTTGGCTGTAATTCTTTAATTTCTGGTGATCTAAAGTTAATTGTCATTTTTATTTCCCCTCATTGTTATTAAAATGTTTTTCCCATTTAAGGCTTGCACGGTTAAGATTTGCTTTTTTTCTTGCATTAACCTTAAATTTTTCAAATGTTGTCGGCTCCCATATTTGGAACGTTTGACCTTGACCAACAAATAGCATGCTGTTTTTAATTTTTGCATGTTTTAATAATTTTGTTGAAAGTGAAATTCTACCCTCACTATCAAATTGTAAGTTTATACTTTCAGATAAAATTGAAGTTGCAAAATAATCTCTTTTTTCTTCAAATGGACTAAGCGAGTCAATGCTTGTTGAAAGTTTTTCAATTCTATTCTGTGAACAGGCTTCAATAGAAATATTGTTGAATGATGGATAGCAAATAACACCATTGTATCCCAAGCTTGAAAGGTGTGATCTAAAACTAGCTGGCACTGACACCCTCCCCTTTTTGTCTATTTTGTTTTCGTAGGTAGATAAAAACATATTTTTTATATTTCATAATTCCATATTTGGGAATATATGGGACATTATGGGTTTTTTTCAGTATAGTCAAATACTGTTTTTAGCTATATTTATCAATAATTATAACTAGATTTTGTTTATATCTATTAATTTTTAAATCAATTTTTTAGTTTTCGTTTAATGCAATTGAAGAATGAAAAGGAAGAACAGAAGTGATTCAATTATGAATCAAAAGGTGAACATCTATAAATTTA
>Ga0209709_10001388_pt1 | contig 22408 bp, 22 predicted proteins | sample ArcticOcean_MG_C_2_FD_187435 | JGI IMG/M metagenome (GOLD analysis project Ga0209709, IMG submission 187435) | Marine microbial communities from western Arctic Ocean - ArcticOcean_MG_CB4_136 (SPAdes) (version 2) | ecosystem: Environmental > Aquatic > Marine > Oceanic | place: Arctic Ocean...
TTTTCATCTTATCTTCTATATTTTTAAAAGTTAGTACATTTTTCCAAAAATAATTAGCCTGCATTTTTCTTCCTAATTGCCAAAGTACATCACCATAGTGATCATTTACAATTGGATCATTTGGCATGAGCATAACGGCCCTTTTTAAAAAAACTTCAGCCTTTATATAATCTTTAGTTAAATAATACCCCCACCCAACTGAATCAATAATATATGGATCATTGTTATTTTTTTTATTTGCTTTTTCGAGCATCTTAATTGCCAAATCAATTTTATAATTTCTTTCTAGCCAAGAATAAGCCAGGTAATTTAATGTATAAGAATTTTCATTAATTTTAAGAGAGTTTAAAAAATCTGCATCGGCTTTTTTATATTGTCCTAAACGTTCGAGGCACGAACCTCTTCGGTAAAGTATATCCGCATAAAGTAAAGAGCTCCGATCTAAATTTAATAAAATTTTAGAATAATATTCTATTGATAAATCGTACTTTTCAAAATTTTTTGCAATATTAGCCATGTCCAATATAACTCTCGGAGACGGTAATTTAATTTTATTAAACTCAGAAAATATAAAATCAAACGAGCTGATTTCATCTTTTTCTTTTTTAATAATTTCAGCTTGTTTTTTTAACTTATACCAATAGTATATTGAATTATCATCTTTAAATGTTTTTAAAAAAGATTCAGATAATTTAAAATTTTCCATCTCATAATAATTTTCTACAAATAATGATAAATTAAATTTAAACTTAGGGTTTAAATAGTTTGAAATATTTAAATAAAAATTAGATTTTTGTATATCTCCTTCTGTTGAATAAAGACTTGCAATCAGATAAAAAAATTCACCAATTAAATCTTGAGGATTTTTGCAAGAAAAAATTTCATTAAAAATAGGATATTTTTTTTTAGCAATCCAATCTTTTGTTTGAGCAGATAATAAACTGGTACTTAAAATATCTATCTTATCAGCTACTGTTTTTGCTTCATCAATTTTTCCTTCAGAAATTAAAAAATTTATATAAAAAAATAAATATCTTGAATAATCACCTTTTTCTGAATTTATAGTATTATAAAAAAAAAATTTGGTACTTTTGTCACCTAAGTAGCATTTTTGAAAAGCATTATTTATAATTGTTAAATGTCCTAAATTATTATTTATTTCTTTGCTTATTTTATTATAATAAAAAAGATGAGCATACTCTTCAAGGGAACTTAAAATTATACTTTGAAGTTTATTTTCTTCTTTGTTAATATTTAATTTATTAATGTAAAAATAGTTTTTTTTATAATTTTTATTCTTTAAATTATTAATTGCTATTAATAAATTTGATTCATAAGATTCGTTAACCTTTTCTGCTTTAATTTTTTTGGCTTTATTAATTGCTTTTGTGATTTTTCCTTCCAATACTAATGCAACTAGATAGTGACTTACATATTCTTTATTGGAATCTTCTAACAATCTTGATGAATCAAAAAAATTTAAAAACTGTCGATTTTCATTTTTATCATAAGATATTAAAGAAGAAAAATAATCAGCCACTTTTTCTCTATCAAAAGATTTTTTGAGATTTTGTGAATAAACATTATTTTGATTAAAAATGATCAAACAAAAGAAGATAATTTTTAAAAAATTTGTTATCATTTTCACATTGTATGGTTAAAAAAAATATAAATCAAAATGACATTTTAAACATGGAGTTGTTAAATACGCCTAATCCTAGTTATATTTTTAATAAATCACCAATAAATAGATATAAAACAAAAAAAAACATAGAACTTGCTACTGCTGATTTAAAAAATCTAAAAAATACAATAGATACAATTCAGGATTGTGAATTAAAAAAAAATGCGCTTCAGATTGTGTTTGGCAACGGAAATATTAATGCCGAATTAATGATTATTGGTGGGGCGCCTGGAGAAAAAGAAGATCAAACAGGTAAGTCTTTTGTCGGTGAAGATGGCTCTCTTTTAGAAAAAATGTTAAATGCAATAAATATAAAAAAAGAAAATGTCTATTTAACTTATGCAGTAAATTATCGCCCACTTCTTGATAGAAAACCAACTAGCAATGAAATAAAGAAATATAAAATATTTTTATTGAAACATATCTCCATTATTAATCCTAAATTAATTGTATTAATGGGAAGTAGCGCAATGGAAGCGCTAACAGGACTAAACAATAAAATTTCAGATGAAAGAAGTAAATGGAAAGAAATCATTATTAAAAATAAAAGCTATCATATGATGATTACTTTTGATCCTTCTTATCTTTTAAGATTTCCTGAGAATAAAAAATATTCATGGGAAGATTTAAAAAAAATTAAAAAACAATTAATGAATTTAACTTAAATATTCTATGAAAATAATAGCTGGCGTTGATGAAGTTGGACGTGGAAGTTTAATAGGACCTGTATATGCTGCGGCTGTGATCTTGAACGGCTCAATAAATAAAAAAATTCTAAGAGACTCAAAAAAAATTTCTAAAAATACAAGAGAGAAACTATCTAAATTAATAAAAAAAAAATCTATTTGGTCTTTAGGTAAAGCTTCAGTTAAAGAAATTGAAAAACTAAATATCTTGCATGCTAGTTTATTGGCAATGAAAAGAGCCATAACAAAACTAAAAAAAAAACCTGAACTAGTATTGATTGATGGTAATAAATTACCTTCCATAAAAAACTATACTTTAAAATATATAATAAAAGGGGATGAAAAAGTTCCTTCTATTTCTGCGGCATCTATAATTGCTAAAGTAGCAAGGGATAAATTTATAACTAATCTTGCAAAAAAATTTACACGATATGGATGGGATACTAATTTTGGTTATGGTACTAAAAAGCATTTAAATGCCCTAAAAAAATTTGGTATTACAAAATATCATAGAAAAAAGTTTTCTCCTATACACAAGATCTAGCTATCAAAAAAAATAACTACACAAATAGAATCTAATTAATTCAATCTCAGGTTGACCATAGAATCTAATTCGAGTCTAATTGTTTTTAATAAATGAAAGACTATTTCAAAAATAAAATCATTAACGGTGACAGTTTAGATGAATTAAAAAAAATTCCTGACGAAACATTTGATGTTGTTTTTGCAGACCCTCCTTATAATCTTCAATTAAAAAACCATCTAACAAGGCCAGATAGATCTAAAGTAAGTGCTGTTAATGATAAGTGGGATCAATTTGAAAGTTTTCAAAAATATGATGAGTTTTCAATATCGTGGTTAAAAGAATGTAAAAGAATATTAAAAAAAAATGGAACAATATGGGTAATAGGAAGTTATCATAATATTTTCAGATTGGGTAAAGCTATACAGGACTTAGGATTTTGGATTTTAAATGATGTCATTTGGAATAAAAATAATCCTATGCCTAATTTCAGAGGAACAAGATTTACTAATGCTCATGAAACTTTAATTTGGGCCTCTAAAAATAAAAAATCAAAATATACTTTTAACTACCAATCTTTAAAGTGTTTAAACGATGATCTTCAGATGCGATCTAATTGGAATCTTCCAATTTGTAATGGATCGGAAAGATTAAAAAAAAATGGTAAAAAAGTTCATTCTACTCAAAAACCAGAATCTTTATTACATCGTGTATTATTAGCTTCTTCAAATAAAGGAGATATTATATTAGATCCTTTTCTTGGATCTGGAACATCAGCTACTGTTGCAAAAAAACTAGGAAGAAATTATTTTGGGATTGAAAAAGAAAAAAATTATTTTATAGCTGCAGAACAAAGAATAAAAAACACCAAGCCTATTGATAATGAATTATTAGATACACTCAAAAGTAATAGATCTAAACCAAGAATTCCTTTTGGCTCGTTGGTTGAGCTTGGAATAATAAAACCAGGTACTTGTATTTTTGATTCAAAAAAAAAAATAAATGCAAAAATTATGGTTGATGGTAGTATCAAATACCAACAAACAGAAGGATCAATTCATAAAGTTGCAGCACATATCCTTGGTGCTGAAAGTTGTAATGGATGGACTTTTTGGCACTACAAGATTAATGGTTCTATATTTCCAATTGACAACTTGAGACAAAGATTAATTTCCAAAAATTAAAACAAAACAAAAAAGATCGCAATAAAACTACTATTTTTAAAAAAAATTTATATGGATTTTTTAATATGGTTGTGGCATGTTCAATTATTGAACAAAATAAAATTTTGAATATATCTATACTTAATTAATGATTAAATTTTGTAACACACTTGTACTTAGATCAATATTATATTTTATATTTTGCGAAATTAAAATTTTTTTTCGTTATTTTAAATATTTATTTAATTTTTTTAGATATGTGAGTTTCTTTAAATATCTAATTTATAGAAAAAAAGATTATCGTATATTAAGAGATAAAGTTCAAAAAAAAGCATTAAAAAAAAATTATTCTTTTTGGAAATTCTCTTTAAAAAAAGAAGGTAGGCAAGATAGTATTTTGATAACGAGTTTAGTTGATGTTTTGGATTATGGAATCGGCAATATGATGGTTGGGAAAACATTATCTAAAATTTTGAATACAAATTCTGTGGCATTAATTAAAGAACTTCACTTTAAAACTGAAATATTTATAAGAAGTTTTGGAATTGATAAAATATATTATGTTCCACAAGGAAATTTTTTTTCTCGTCTTAAGTTTTTTTTTAAATCTATAGAATTAATTAATGACTCAAGAAAAACTGATGATCTTTTGAAATTAAAATATCACAATGTTGATATTGGAATAGCTGTTTATGATCACCATATAAGATTCACAGGTGTGGGGTCATCTGATTTAATAAATGCTAAAATGGTATATTTTTTATCAGAAGCTCTTATGGTTCAAGATTTTTCAGAAAACTTATTTAAATCAAATTCTTTTAAAGAAGTAATTCAATCAGAACAACAATTTATTCCATCTCAAATAATTTTTCAAAATGCCTTAATAAATAATTGTAAAGTTTTTGCTAGAATTGGAGTTGGTAATATAATTTCAGTAATGATTTATGATAATTATAAAGATAGATATAGAGATAGATATTGTTATTCTAAAGAATTATTAAACTTAGTTCACAAAAATTTTGATAAAAATAAGTCGAACAAAATTGAACGCTATATAACAGAAAGATTTAAAGAAAGTGAAGGTTTTACAATTTACCATGACATCACTGAAGATAAATTAAATGTTTTTGAAAAACAAAAAGAATTAGTCAATAATTACACTAAAGTTGAATTGTGTAAAAAATTTAATTGGGACATCAATAAACCTATAGTGGTTATATTTTCAAATGATATGACTGATGGTGTATTCAAATTTGAGTGGAAACTTTTCAAGGATAATTTCACAGGTTTTCAAGAAACAATGAAGATAGTCAAAAAAATTAAAAATATAAACTGGATAATTAAATCACACCCAACCGATGTTAAATTGAATGTAATTACAACTACTGAAAAGGAAATTTTAAAATTATCTAAAGAATGCAACCATATAAAATTATTTCCAAAAAACTTTGGCAATGCTCCATTACCCAAAATTATTTCTGCTGCAGTTACCATGTCTGGATCTGTAGGTTACGAATATCCATCTTTAGGGACTCCAGCCATTATTTGTTCAGGTTCTTGGTATGCTGGAAATGGCTTTAATCATGAGGCGCGTACAATTAATGATTATCAAGAAATGTTAAAATTTGCTGATAAATTAGTACCTTTATCTAATGATCAAATTTCTAAAGCGAAAGCATTTATTTATACCAATTATGTTTTATCTAAAATTACCTCTTCTTTCATTCCTAAAACTAAAAACGTAATTAGTGGAGGTTATGAAGATATTAATTTTTGGAAGAGCTTAAAAGTGATTTTAGATAATTATAATTTTAATGAAGATCATTTTTATAAAAATTTTAAAATTCAACTGGAAAAAAATGATCTCCACACTATAAACTATAATTTTTTACAATAATAAATTATCAGGGTGCAGGGTCGATTTGCACTAAAACATCCATACTTATTAAATATCTTACCTTATTTGATATACTTCATGGTGCTATTGACAAATAAGCAAAAATCGCTAAATAATTATTCATACTGAAGTTTAGTGGGGAATAATGTGAAATTCATTAACTGTTCCTGCAAAGGTAAGAATAATATTCAAGTCCTAGCGCCACTCAGTATAGACCGGTGTTGAACGATGGCCAGGAAAAGTCTAGTTCTGCAATGTAAAATTAACAGCGGCATTAATTAATCATCTTCTAATAAAACTTAGAAGATAATGAAAGGTAGTGCAGTATGTTAATGATGATAAGAATATTTTTATTATACGTTTTTTTTAATTTAAGCTATGCAATAGCAAAAGACATTCCCATAATTGTTATATCTGCCGGTAAAACTCCACAATCTAAGAGCACTGTAGGTAGCTCGGTTACTGTTGTAGATAGCAAAACTATAGAAAGTTCTGGTGAATATTTCTTGGGTAATGTGCTCGATAACAGTGTACCGGGCATGAATTATTTTGAGTCAGGTGGACATGGTACTGTTGGAGGAATTCAATTGAGAGGATTGCCGAAAAGATATTCTACTGTTTATATCGATGGGGTTAAAATGTCTGACCCTTCTTCAAGTGATAACTCATTTTATATGACAAATATTATGAACAGTGACATTGAAAGAGTTGAAATTTTAAAAGGTTCACAAAGCTCACTATATGGGAGTGGAGCTATAGGTGGAGCAATTAATATTATTACAAAAAAAGGTGGAAAAAATAAAACTAAAAATATTAATGTTTCGAGTGGGTCAAACGGTACTGTAAATACAAATGCTTCATTTGGTGGATCCAAGGGGAACTCTACTTACTATGTGGGTCTTACGAAATTTGATACAGATGGCATATCTGCAATGAATGATAATGCCGAAAAAGATGGCTATACTAATGAATCAATAATTACCAATTATGGTTATGAACTTGGTAATGGAATTTATTTTGAGGGTAGCGCAAGATACTCTGATTCTGTATTGAATTACGATACAGTTGCTGATGGAAGAACAGATAAAAATGATCTTACAGATAACGAAGAGTTAAGTTATAGTTTAAAACTTATTAAAGATGGTGGACAATTTAAAAATTCGGTTAATTATAATAAAACACAAATAGATAGATCTGCAGTAAATTATATAAATTCTGACACACATTATTGGGGTTACAGGAAAGCGCTTAACTACCTTGGTGAATATAATTTTAATCTAGATCAAAAAATTGTTTACGGAGCTGACTTTGAAATTGATACCGCTGAATTAAAGGATGATTGGTCTGCGAAATATGAAAAAAACCGAGAAAGGGTTTATTCTAAGTATTTTGATTATCAATTTAGACCCATGGAGAAATTATATTCAACTGTAGGATTTAGACAAGATAATCATACAGTTGCAGGTAATTTTACAACGGGAAGAGCAACTTTAGCTTATAAATTAGATAATTCATCAAAAATTAGAGCTTCTTATGGAACGGGTATAATGTATCCAACTTTGTATCAATATTATCTTGGAACTGTAATGACAGATACGGAGTCTCTAAAACCTGAAAAAAGTAAAAGTTTTGATGTGGGCTATGAAACAGTATTTGAAAAAATGAATTTAACTTTTGATATATCAGCATTTAAAATTACTTATGAAGATGCTCTTGAAGGTTGGAGATCAAACACAAATGAGGCTGGTAATACTTACGCAATAAAAAATACAACTGCAGGAGTGGAAAGCAAAGGTATTGAGCTTTCAACATTATGGGAGCCAAAAGGTAATTTTAACTTAAGTTTAAACTACAACTACAATGAATCATATGATGGTGCAGATTGTGAAGATCCTCACAAAAACGTTAACTTTTCAGATGAACCAATAAACCTATGTATAGATCAGCAGATGGTTAGGGTACCAAGGCATGAGGTGACATCAGGACTTGGGTATAAATTTAATAAAGATTTAAGTAATAAAATTTTTATTAAATATTCAGGAGAGCGAAGAGATTATGGTAACACTAATAATGGTTTTGATGATGTGATCTTACATGACTATGTAACTATTAATTATCATTTAAATTATAAACTTTATGATCAATATAACTTATATCTTATCGCCAATAATTTATTAGATAAAAAATATGAAGAGGCTTATATGTATAGTGGAATGGGTCAAGACGTAACCTTTGGAATAAAAAGATTATTCTAATGGTTAAATCTCCTTGTACTAGTATTTGTGCAATTGACCATAATGTTGGTTTTTGCATGGGCTGTAAACGTACAATAAAAGAAATAACTAATTGGTCTAATTTGAGTGATGTGAAAAAAAAACAAATCTTATTAAAAACTCTAGATAGAAAATTTTTTATAAGCAAAGACCATAAAAAAACATCAAAGGTTGAAACATTTAAATAAAATTAAATTTATTTATTTTATTGAAAATAATATATCTTTAGTGCCATATTCTCATAGAGAGTAGTAATTGTGACGTTGCAATTACTATTTTATTGGATATAAATCCATTAATGAATTATATGAAAATATCAATAGCAATATTTGTGGCTTTAGCTGCAAGCCGTTTTATTCCTCATCCACCAAATTTTACAAGTTTACTTGCTTTAAGTTTTTATGTTCCTGCTCTGCTAGGAATTAGATATCTTCCTGCTTTAATTATAGGTTTTGCAATTACAGATTTATTTTTAGGCTTTCATAGTACAACTTTGTTTACTTGGGGCGCAGTAATATTCATTGGATTGTTATCAAAACATTTTATTAAAAATATAATATCTAGAATTTCGGGTGCTTTAGTGGGTGCTTGCATATTCTTTATTGTTACTAATTTTGGTGTATGGTCTATTGGAAGTTATGGATATACTATAAATGGTCTTTTAACTTGTTATACTCTAGCAATACCATTTTTTGCTTATAGTTTAATATCAACTTTTATTTTTTCGAGCATCATTGAAGCTGTCTACAAAATTAATGATAAAAAAATAAAAATATAATCTAAGTTAAATTTTTTCATCCATAGCTGTATTTAATTTTAATTAAAAAAATCATTTTTCAGAATACAAGAGGTAATTTAGCCAAAAAAATTATTGTATTTTCAAGAAATGAACTTGAACAATTTAATATGCAAAAAAATTTTATAGAGAAAAAATTTTTTTAATGTTGTCAATAACTTGAAATACCTGATTTTTTTTCAGTAATGGGTATATCGGTAATGAAACTTCCTTTTCATAAAAATCTTCTGAAACTGGAAAATCACCTTTTTTAAAATTAAATTTTTTTTTATAATATTCATGATAATGAACAGGAAGATAATGTACCTGCATATAAATACCCTTCGATTGCATTTTTAAAAAAAAAAATTTTTTATCTATTTTTAATTTTTTAAAATTAATTAATAATGGGTACAAATGATATGAATGATAACAATTTTTTCTAGCTTCAGGAATTGTTATCCCACCACTACTCCCAAGTTCATTGTCATAGATTTTTGCTAATTTTCTTCTGTTTAAAATAAATCTATTTACTTTTCTTAATTGGCTAATACCTAGGGCACATTGAATATCTGTAAGTCTATAGTTGTAACCAAGGTTTTTTATCGAATAAAACCATGCACCATATTTTTTTGATAAATTTGTGTTTCTATTTATTCCGTGACTTCTCAAGAGAGAAACTTTCTTGTAAATTTCTTTATTATTTGTAAGAATAGATCCGCCTTCTGCGGTTGTGATTGCTTTTACTGGATGATAACTTTGCGTAACTATATCAGCAAATTTACATCCATAATTTGTTTTCCCTTTATATTTTGTTCCGATTGCATGACAATTGTCATTAATAAGCTTAATATTATATTTCTTTCGAAGAAAATTTAATGACTCCCAGTCACAAACATTTCCAGCGTAATCAATTGCTATTACTGCTTTTATTCTTTTATCTTTTTTTAGTCTGTGTTCTAATTTATTTACATCGATAGTATACGAGTTCATTTCAATATCCACAAACTCTGGCTTTAAATTATTCATTATTATTGAATTGGATGTAGCAACAAATGTCATTGGTGTTGTAACTATTTTAGAATTTTTAGGTAGCGATAATGACATGACAGCCAAATGAAGTGCGGCTGTTCCACTTGAAACTACAGTACAATATTTAGATCCAAATTTTTCTTTAAGCTTATTTTCGAAATTACCAATTTGAGGCCCTTGCGTTAAAAAATCTTTCCCTACAATTTTACTTACAGATTTAATGTCGTTTTTATCTATAGTTTGGCTTCCATATTTTATTATCATATATTCTTTTTTAAAATTTATTTTAATTTTTTTAACTTAAACAATTTTTCAGCTATTTTCCAATCATCTATATTATCAATATCTTGAACTCTCATTTGGGGCAATTTAAATGCATAAGAATTATTATCTATAATAGATTTTTTATTAAGCCATGTTTTTGTTGTAGCCCAATAAAATTGTCCCGCATCATGATAGGTGGTTTTGAGTTTTTGTGAAGATATAGACCGACTCGGGGAATGATAAAGTTTTATTTTATTATTTTTTAAATAAAAACTTTTTTGGATTGGGTATGAATATTTTGATGCAGCTATAACAAATTTATTTTTTTCAATAATTTTACGTGATTTTTTAAGATCTTCAGGCATCATCAATGGTGTGGTTGCATATATACAGCATATGAATTTAGGCTTATTACCATTTTTTTGTAACCATTTTATAGCATGCTTAATTACGTCGATAGTGTGGGATGAGTCTTTTGATATATTTTTAGGTCTTATAAATGGGGTTTCTGCACCAAATTTTTTTGCTATTTTAATAATTTTTTCACTATCTGATGAAACTATTATTTTATCAAATATCTTAGACTCTTTGGCACATTTAATCGCATAGCTAATTATGGGTTTCCCTAAAAAAAATTTTATATTCTTATGCTTAATTCGTTTACTTCCACCTCTAGCTGGTATTATAGCAATGTTCATAATAAATATGATTTATAAATCAAATTATATTATAAATTAGTCAACTTTTTTAATAATTTTGATATATTTTTATCGTCATAATTTATACTTTTCATTATTTCTGATGCTCTTTTTGGATCAAGCTCAAATGCTAATTTAAGCACGTTCATCCAGTTTACGTTATTTTTTGATCTTACTTTTTGTATTTGATTGATTATTTTATTATAATTTTTTTTCATATACACATTATATATCATTTGTTTTAATAAACAAAATATATTTTTTATGATCAAAATTAATAAAAACATAATTTTTTCTTATACCAAAAAACCAAAGATAATTGCTGAGATATCTGGTAATCACAATGGAAGTAAAAAAAAATTTTTAAAACTTATAAAGAGTGCTTTTTTAAATGGTGCAGATCTAGTTAAAATTCAAACATATGAACCAGATGATATTACTCTTAAAAATAAAAATAATAACTTTAAGATTAAAAATGGAATTTGGAAAAATAAATATTTATGGGATTTATATAAAAAAGCATGCACTCCATTTAGATGGCATGCTGACGCTTTTAAAATAGCAAAAAAATTTAATAAAATATTATTTAGTAGTCCATTTAGTATACGTGCTGTTGATTTTTTAGAGAGTTTCAATGTGCCACTATACAAAATTGCATCATTCGAAATTACAGATTATAAACTAATAAAATATATTGCTTCAAAAAAAAAACCCATAATAATGTCCACAGGCATGGCATCTTTAAAGGAAATTAAAGAAGCAATTAAAATTATTAATCAATTTCATAATAAAATTATTATATTGCATTGTGTATCTGGATACCCGACAAAATTAGAAGATACAAATTTAAATAAAATAAAAATTTTAAAAAAAAATTTTAAAAAATATCTTATTGGCATCTCAGATCATACCAATGGTTTAATATCGTCAATTGCTTCTATTCCTTTGGGAGTTGTTGCAATAGAAAAGCACTACAAATTAGACGACAAAATAAATACTACAGACTCAAAGTTTTCTATTACTCCTAAAGATTTATTAGAATTGAAAAATATTAATGAAAATTTAAATAGCAGTTTAGATAAAAAGCAAAAAACTAATGTGGAGAATAATTCTAAAAAATTAAGAAGATCTATATTTGCAATTAAAGATATAAAAAAAGGTGAAAAATTTAATTATTTAAACATAGACACCTTAAGACCAAAGATAGGTTTGTCAGCTTCTAAATATTTTTTTCTTATTGAAAAAAATCAAAAATGAACATTAAAATGGGTATGCCAATTAAAAAAAATCATCTCAAATAATTTGTTAGATATTTCTTAATATTAATATCTAATTTTTTTGGAGAGTTTTTTTATAGTGAATCGTTTTTTCTTCTAATTCGAAGTATTTCTTTTGCTCTGATGGTGCATAAAATTTCTAAAGGAAAGCTAAATCGCCAAGCAATTAATTTTGGAATTAAAAAACTTTCATTTTTTGAATGAGTATAATTTTTTATAGATTTTTTTACATCAATATCTGAAACTATATTTTTAATTAATTGTTTACGAATTTTATTGCCTTTCTCCCGATCTAATTTTCCAAGCAACATAGATCTGCTACAAGAGATTAAGGCACTTATAATACAAAATATGAAAGCTTGATCTCCAATTTTTTTTGCCTCAATATCTGAAATGCTCTGCCTTTTTAGACTTTCTTGAATATGATTTTTCATCAATTTAAAATTTAAAAGATTAACTACGCTATTCATACCTTCAGAGAGCGCCGTATTAATATTCGGATAACAAAAATAAGAGCAAAGTTGATTTCTTATATATACAGCATTTTTAACATATCCTAATACATCCCAAATAAATGTCTCATCTTCCATATATCTTAACTTCTCTTCAAAATAAATTTTGTTATCAGTTATAATTTTTCGTTTTATTAACCTTCCGGATAAATCGATTATATTCGATACATACACTGGTTTGTACCAACGTTTTCGCATTTCCTCAACAATATCAGAATTTTCAAAATACTTATCTGTTGGATATGAAAACATATTATTTCTTTGGTTCTTTGAATTTTCAATATATCTCCTGTCACAAAAAACTAAGTCATAATCTTTTTTAATAGCAGTATCATATAGAGTTGTTAAAATATTTGAGTCAATCGTATCATCTACATCATAAAAAAAAAGATACTTTCCTTTAGCCATTTTTAAGCCAAGGTTTCTTGCTGCACCAGGACCAGAGTTATGTGCTAATGAATATAAGTGAATGTTGGGAATATCGTGTGCTTTAATCATATCCATACCACCATCTGTAGATCCATCGTTGATCATGATTATTTCAAATGGTTTATTAAAATCTTGTTTTACCAACGTATCAATACATGTTTCAATATAAGATTCCGCATTATAAAAGGGAATAATTATACTTATACAAACTTGGCTTAACATTTATAAATTATTTATAAAGTCTATAAGGTATTGGGTGAGAAGTCTGTTGACCTGCTTCAATTATTCCTTTACCGTCATAGCCCACACTACTAGTTGGATCGTAAGGTCTGCCCACACAAAAATCACAACCAGGAAAAAATTTGGCAACTTTAACTAATCTTTTTATTTCTTGCTTGATATCAATTTTTTTAGAAAATAAATCTACGTAGTTAGCTGGGTTATCAGGTATTGCATTTAGATTGGCTGCATTAGCAATAAAAGGGCAACGATAAAGTTTACCTTGTAATAAAGTATAAATATATTTAACGCAGCATTGCTTAAATACTTCTACATTATCTTTAACACTTCTTTTGTGATGTTTTATACTGCTGCAATCAACCCAGTCTTGAGCAGGAGTTCTATCATAGCTAATATTATATGTATTTAAGAGATCAGTCATCTTATCAGCATTACGAGAAAGCTTACCATAATCAGTGATTATAAAATTGACAAGATTGCTATCAAAAGATTTTAATTGATCTTCTTTTGGTGCAATAGTTCCATTAGTATAAATAAAAATTTGTCCATTAGGATGTCTTTCATTTATTTTAGTGACTATATTAGCCCACCCTTTGTTCATAAGTGGCTCTCCACCTATAAGTCTAAATTCTGAAATTCCATCAACGTTTTCATCAATTATGTTTAAAGCTTCAAGAATTTTTTCATGGTCTGTATGCTCAGGATTTGTATAATATTGCATCAGATTAGAACAGTTATTACATTTTAAAGAACATTTTGTTGTAACCATTACGTCAATGCTTCTCATGTAGGTCTTACTATCATCGAAATATGCTTTATGAGTTTTTTTACAAACCTCAAGTCGTTTTTTCATATATGAATTAGACACAGTATGTTTAAATTTATTAACATCATAATTTTCAAATAATTCTAAGGGTGAATAAAAATCGTCATAACCAAAACCAGTTAATTGCTCAACCACGTCTTGAACATGTTGACAGCCAATTATAAATCGTGCTTTTGAAAATCGCTTTGGTAAAGTTGGAGTATGAATCACCTCCAGATCACATAAAATTTCTTCTGACCTTCTTGGTTCACTGTCACAAAAAGCAGAAACAACTATGCCAACATCGCGACAAGCATTTGCTACCGCTTCGGACTCTTGTACTGAGCCAACTATTATAATAGGGCTCCCTGCTTCCTTTAATGACCGTATATTTAGCTTAACCTTATTTTCCATTACTCAAATTTGAATATATTTTAAAAAAGACAAATAATATAACATTTTTTAATTATATAGAACATTTAAATAGTGATGAAAAAGTATTTATTTTGGAAGTTTTGACACTACCTAAAGCTTAAGGCTCTAAATTAAGTAGTCTTACCCATATGAAGGGATGTGTAAACTCTCTCTTTAGATTTTCCCGATTTAGATTTAGGATCTGGAGAGAAGTCTGGGTTCCAGTTAAATATATCTATTTGTAAAATTTAGTTTCTTTTCTAAAGTTTGAATGATTTTTTTTTAAATATTTTGAAAAGTCTCTTTATGTGATTTAAATTATTTTCTATTTTTTTTCTAAATTCACCTAATTTTTATTTTTTTTTTTTTTAAAAAATCTTTTATATCCTTATATGCATATTTAGTATAATAAAAGATACTTCCTGCCCCACAAGCATCCGCTCCTTCCTCAAATGCACTTAACATGTTCAATGGAACTCCACATCCTCCATTAACTAAGATTGGACAATTAATTATTTTTCTATATTTTTTTAAAATTGAAAGATTGTATCCATTTAAATAACCATCTGAATTAACGCAGGTAATTAAAATTTCTCCACAATTTTTATCATTAACAGATTTAATAAAATCATCAAAATCAATGTCTAATTTTTTTGAGGTTAAATGATCATACAGAAATGGTTTATCGTTATCTATTACATAATCTAATGAGGCTATTATTGCCTGAGAACCAAACTCTTTGACCGCTTCATAAAGAAATTTATTATCACTTCTTATTATATTATTTAAAGACACCTTATCACATCCAAGATTAAGACATTTTTCGATATCTCGTAAAGTTTTAATACCGCCACCGTAAGAAAAGGGCATTAGCGTATTTCTAGACATTGCCTTAAGAGTATTCAAATCTAAAATTTCTTTTTTTTTAGAACTAGAAATGTTAAGCATAATAATCTCATCTACATCCCTTCGATTAAATATTTCAATCGTTTGTTCTAAATTTCCAAAAACTCTATAATCTGAAAAATTTCTACTAGTTACTACTTGATGGTTATTTATAAGAATAATTGGAATAATTCTTTTTTTTAAATTTGTTAAATCCATTAAAATCTACAAAATTTTTTTAAGATTGCTAACCCGTTGGTGGATTTTTCTGGGTGAAATTGTGTGGCTATTACATTTTTATCTTTAATTATAGCTGGGTAATTTTTTCCATGTTTAAAATAATATTTTATTATGTCTTTATTTTCAGGAATAACATAATAAGAGTTTACAAAATAAAAATCTTTTTTTTCTTCTTTTTTAAGTAAATTAATATCATTTGTATTACTTTCAAATATTGAATTCCATCCTATATGTGGAACATGTATATTATTAAAATTATCTGATTTTATTTTTGATACAATTCCTTTTATAATATTGAGCCCGTTGATATTTTCGATAGACTCTTCACTTTTATTAAAAAGAAGTTGCATACCCAAGCAAATACCTAAAATAAATTGTCCTTTTGATGCTGCTTTCTTTAGTGATATATCAAAACCTTTTTTTTTCATCACATTCATTCCTGAATCAAAAGAACCAACACCGGGCAAAATAATATTAGAAAAATTTTTAATTTGATCTTTTTCAGACACAACTACGTAGTCTTCATTAATTTTCTTTAATGCCTTACAAATTGATGAAATATTGTTTATTCCATAATCAATAACACATATTTTTTTCATTAATTAAAACTTTTCAGCCAATCATCTTCTAAAATTAACTCATTATTTTTATCCATAAGCAATTCTTGATCGTTATCCTTTTTGAAAAGAATAGGATTTGTATATTTATTTCTAATTTTTATAAAATATTCTTCATCTATTTTTAAAAAATCTAAAAATTCCCTAAAATGAGTTCTTGGTATTCTACCTTCATGTTTAATAATTTTTTCTTTTGCTTGTTCTTTGGTCATTCTTCCATGCCGTATTTCATAAGATGCATGATCTGTAGCTCTGCTATAACCATACTTTATAAATTTAAAGTATTGATGCATTGCCATAAAACCACAGTCTAAATCCTCAAAACCAGCATAATCACCATCTATTGGTTTATCTAGCTTTTTCCAAGAATATTCTTTTTCTATAAAACTAATTATTGTTTGATGATCCCACTTAAAATAATTTCCTGTAAATAATGGATTGATATTTTTATCTTTCATAATATTTTCATCAGGATAAACATACGATGATAGGTCTTTTTTTTTAATAGTTTTATCAAATTCTAAAATATCATTTAATCTTAGTCCATTCATGCCACTGTGTTCTTCAACCCAAGATCTATCAATTATTTTTTGATTTTCCAATTCATCCCATCTTCCTAATCCAATAAGTCCTGGAGTCTCTCCATAAAAAACTGTCTTTATATTTAATTTGGCAGCCATTTGTATAGGCCAACAAAATATACCCACATGATTGGGCCACTCATGATCCCCCACAACATCAAAACCAATTCTACAGAGTTTTTTATATATTTCTTTAGATTTTTTTAATTGAATCAAGTCACAATTAAATGATTTTGTTAAATTGTTTAAATTATATCTTCCCACTTCAGTTGGGTAAGATGGCTCAAAAGAAACCAAAAGTGGTTTTAGGTCTCCTATTTTAGTAATTAGATGTGTTTGGTAGGTACTATCTTTTCCTCCACTAACTGGAATAATGCAGTCATAATCACTTTTTTTATTATTTTTTATTTCTTTGCAAAGATCACGAAAATTCTGGAGTTTTTCATCCCAATTTATATCTTTGTCATAATATAATTGATATTTGCATGCATTACATACCTGATTTTTATCAAAATACAAAGATGGCTTTGTACTTGGGAAATAACATTTTATGCATCTAAAAAAAGGGTCCATAATTGATTTACATTTATTTTAGTAAATAATGTGTAGTAAATCAAATAATGAAATATTTCAATAAATATATATGGAGAAAATTTAGCTATTAGTACTGGTTAGCTACACGCATTACTGCACTTTCAAAGTAGTTGTACACCACAGGCTCTATTGGAAGGGCTAGTAAAGAGTTCTACAAAATGTTAAGTTTTAGTTCAAAAACTAAGCTTACAACGGTTTATGACTCTGTAAATGCCTTATAACTATTAGAAAAATTATAAAAATGAAAGTTTTTCAAGAAAACCTAACAAGTAAAATTTTACAGAAAAATTCATCTTTATTGGTTAATAAAAAAAAAAGAGAAATTAATATTTTAGAAATTGGGTGTGGTGATGGAAATATTTCCCACTTCATAATAAAAAATAAAAAAAAAAACCATAATTTTTATTTGAGCGACATATCAGAAGACGCAGTAAAAGCTGCAAAAAAAAAAATTAAATATAAAAAATGTACCTTCAAAGTTGGAAAATGGCTAGATCCATGGGAGTATAAAAAGTTTGATATAATAATAAGCGATGTTTCATCAATTAACGATTCTATTGCAAGAAAAAGCTCTTGGTATACAGGGGTTATATGCAATAGCGGAAATGATGGATTAAAGAATATAGAAAAGATTATAACAAATATTAGTAAAAACTTGAAACAAAATGGAAAATTTATTTTACCAATAATCTCTTTATCAAATGAAAAAAAATTAATTAAATTACTTAAGAAAAAATTCTTAAGAATCTCATATTCAAAAAAAATAATTTGGCCTATTCCAAAATTTTTTAAGAAAAATAAGATTCAATATATAAAATTAAAAAAAGAGGCCAAGATCAACTTTCAAGAAAAATTTGGCATATATTTGGCACACACGTATAGTGCTACCTGTTCTGGATTAAAATAATTATATTTATTGGATAATATTTACTGGTTTAAATGAAATTTTATTCATATATAATTAACTTTTTAAAATGATTAAATTTAAAAAAGATTTTAATAATTACTTCAAGACTATTGGCATTAAACCAGGTGACACAATCTACTTAGGTTTAAATTTAGGGAAAACGTTTTTACCTTATAGAAAAACTTTATTTAAAAAAGAAAATCTCCTATCTATTAAAAATAAATGTTCTGAGCTGATATTAGATTCTTTAAAAGAATTAGTTGGTAAAGAAGGCACTATTATTGTACCAACTTTTTCATTTTCATTCATCAAGCTGAAAAAGTTTCATATAAAAAACACTTCTAGCACACTTGGTTTTTTTGAAAATTTTTTTTTAAAACAAAAGAAAATTAAGAGAAGCCCACATCCATTATATTCAATTTCAGTGTGGGGGAAAAATAAAAAAATTATAGAACCTTGTGGAAGATTTAGCTTTGGTATTAATAGTCCGTTTACTAATTTCTTAGATTATAATGTCAAATTTGTAAACATTGGATGCAGATGGGTAGAAACTGCTACCTATGTTCATCATCTAGAACATTTGAACGGTATTAATCACAGATTCTATAAACCAACAACAGGCAAATTAATATTAAATGGATATTCTAAAATCGACACTTATTATAACCCAGTACGATTTTTTAATCTAAAATCTCGTAAAGCCGAATACAAAATTGAAAAATTCTTGATCAAAAATAATAAAATTAAAGAAATAAATAAAAAATTTTATTGTTCTGCTATTAAAGCAAATGATATTTATGATATCGGATTAAAAATATTAAAAAACAAACCTTCTTTTTTTATGTCAAAAGAAACAATTGCCTACATAGACAAAAATGATAAGTTAAGTTTTATCTCATGAAAAAATTAAAAATAAACAAAAATACTACTTCAATTCCCTGGTTTGAATCAGATTTTGCATTGCAAATTTTAAAAAAAATAAAGATAAATAAAAAAACAAGTAAAGAAGTAAAATTTTTTATTGATAACGGTTATATAGTTTTAAAAAAAGCACTCAACAAAGAGGAAATAAGCAAGATTTTAAAAGATTTCAATAAAATAATTAACACGGATAAGTTTAAAAAGAATCCTGAATATTTTCATTATAATAAATCACCAAGAATAGTAGAGGGATGGAAAATAAGTAAAAATATAAAAAAAATCTGTTTTAATAAAAAAGTAGTTAAATTTCTTAAAATTTTATATCACAGACAGCCTTTACCAATTTCAACAATCAATTTTATTAGGGGCACAGAGCAACCCTTACATAGTGATTCTATACATTTCGGTTCGGTACCAAAACTTTTTCTGGCAGGAGCCTGGTTTGCTCTTGAAGATATTAATGAGAATAATGGTCCACTAAATATTGTCCCAAAAAGTCATAAACTTAATATGATAGATTTTACTGATTTAAATATGAATATTCCAAAAACTACAAAAGAATTAAAAGATAATTACACAATATATGAAGAATATTTAGGAGAACTTGTAAAATTAAGAAAACTAAAAGAAAAAAAAGTATTGATCAAAAAAGGTGATGTAATTATTTGGGCTGCAAATCTTTTACATGGTGGAACTAAAATAAAAATAAAAAACACAACTAGATATAGTCAAGTTGTTCATTACCATTTTAAAGATTTAGGTCGAATTTATAACCCTTGTTTTTCCAGCAGAGCGCATGGTATATATGCGGATAGAAATATTAAACAAATACTGATTAAATGAAAATAACTCTAGTTGAATTATTAAAGATTATAGCTAAATCATTAAATGTGAAAGTTTCAAAAATAAATATAAAGACTAAAGACTTAGATCTTGAAGCTTGGGATTCATTGGGGCAATTAGCTATACTTAGTTCTTTAGACAAAAAATTTAAAGGAAAAATTAAGCTCGATGTAATCGCATCTGCTACAAGTATAAAAACCATAGTTAATTTTTTAAAAAAAAAAAAATTATTAAAATAAACTGAAAAAGAACAATAAAATATTTGGACATAAATTTGGGTCTAAGAAAATTGATGTAAAAAAAAATTTACTCAAGACATTAGATAAAAAAAAGGTCCTTCAAATTATAAAAAAAACTGGCCCTAATTTTTTAAAATATGCAGCAGAAAATGAAAATACTTTGACTTTAGCGGTTGATGCTTTTAAAAAAATTAAACTCAACGATGAAGAAAAGAAAAAAATAAAAAATATAATTTTCGTAACTGAAACACCCGTATACACTTTTCCTGGTAATGCAGTTATTTTTTCTTCTATTATAAACTTAAATCAAAATTTAAATTTATATGATTTGAATGCAGGTTGCACTGGATTTGTAGATGCTATTAAAATTGCTTCAAAAATTAAAAATCAAACTTTAATTATATGCTCTGAAACTTATAGTAAATATTTTAATAAATTTAGTCGATCAATTTCAACAATTTTTTCTGATTGCGCTTCAGTTTTTTTGTATAAAAAAAATTTTAAATTAATTGATTATATCTCTGGGTATGAAAAAAATTCTCATTTTTGTCTTATTGGATACAACAAAAAAGAGATAAATATGAATGGAAGTAAAGTTTATAATTTTGTAACTAGCAGAGTAATACCTTCACTGGAAAAATTTATTAAAAAAAAAAGTATAAAGAAAGTTAAAAAAATTTACATTCACCAAGCCTCTAAAATAGTTATCGATACTTTTAAACAGAAATTTAGTAATTACAGATTTGAATTTCCAAGCAATTTAAGAAAAGTTGGAAATACTAATGCCTCATCGATTCCATTATTGTTAGAAAGAGATTTAAATAAAAAAAAAATAAAAAAAGGTGATAGAATAGTCTTATGTGGATTTGGTGTTGGACTATCATTTAGCATTGCGTTAATAGAAATATAATATGAAAAAACATATAATCATTTTTGGTGGAAGCTCTTATCTTGCACTAGAGGTCTTTAAAAATTTTAAAAAAAAAAGAATAAAAATTACAAGTTTTTCAAAAAAAAAATTACCTAATACTATTAAAACAAATTATGATTCAAAATCAATATTAAAAATTCTTTCTAATAAAATTAAGAATGATGAAATCCCAATTTTTATTTTTTTTAATTCTATTCCAGACAATTCAATTTTTAAAAATAATTCAGAGTCAAATATAAAAAAAATTATTGAAGTTAATTTTATATTGCCTATTATTTTAACAAATAACTTAATAAAAAAATATTTTTTTAAAAAGCCTAGGTTTTTGTTTATTAGTTCATCTAGAGCGCTAAAAGGTGATAGGGGAATTTTACTTTACTCAACAACAAAAAATGCAATAAAAGCTTTCTCTAGAAATATTGCTTTAGAATATGGCAGCTACAATATTATATCAAAGGTAATTCACTTGGGACTGTTTAAAGGTGGTTTAAAAAATAAACTTTCAAACCAATCAAATGATAAGATCTTAAAAAATACTTTTAATGCTGAATATTTAAAAATTTCTCAATTAATAAATACTTTAGAATTTGCAATCAAAGACACAGCGAGTAACGGTTCAGAAATATTTTGTGATAATGGATATATGTAAATATCGAATTTAAAAATTGTAATAATTTCTTATCAATAAGATTTTGATATTTATTTAAATACTCTAAAAAAATAAAGAATTTTCTTAAATTTAATATTGCCCGCATCACATATATTGATGCCAATTTTTTCAAAATTATAATATAAAAATATTTTATATAAATTTTAATCTATTTTTATATCTTACCTAGATCACCAAAAATTTTTTTCAGTGCATAAATCAAGCCAATTGAGCTATTAGTACTGGTCAGCTACACGCATTACTGCGCTTCCACATCCAGCCTATCAACGTGGTGGTCTACCACGGCTCTATAGGAAGAACTAGTTTTG
>Ga0209709_10001389_pt1 | contig 22383 bp, 32 predicted proteins | sample ArcticOcean_MG_C_2_FD_187435 | JGI IMG/M metagenome (GOLD analysis project Ga0209709, IMG submission 187435) | Marine microbial communities from western Arctic Ocean - ArcticOcean_MG_CB4_136 (SPAdes) (version 2) | ecosystem: Environmental > Aquatic > Marine > Oceanic | place: Arctic Ocean...
AGAACTTTTTTTGGTCACACTCCTGCAGATAAAAAAGCAAAACCTGCAACGGCAGCACCTAAGAAATAATTATGAATAAAACAAAAAAAATTAATAGAGTTAAAGTAGACACTGTAAGATCTGTAAATAATAATATTAGATCTAGTGTAAGAAAACTTAATCCAATTCTTAAGGCTATCGTTGGAAAAAAAGTTGATGTTGCGATCAGAGATTTACAATTTTCAGCAAAAAGAATTACTAGAGAAATTAGAAAAACTATTTCATCAGCTGTTGCTAACGCTGAAAATAACAACCAGTATGATATCGATAAGCTAATTGTAAAAGAAGCTTATTGTGGAAAAAAAGTTGTTATGAAAAGATTTAGACCAAGGGCCAAAGGAAGAGCTGCACCAATTTTAAAACCCTACTCAAGCGTAACAATAATTTTATCAGAAGCAAAACAAATGGAGAGTCATGGGACAAAAAGTTAATCCAATAGGTTTTAGACTTGGCGTAAATAGAGGCTGGGACTCTGTTTGGTATGCTAAAAAGAAAGATTTTGGAAATTATCTAATCGAAGATTTTAAAATAAGAGCTTACATTAAAAAAAATGTTGTAAATTCTGGTGTATCAAAAGTTATGATTGAAAGAACCTCAAACAAATGTTTTGTTACAATTTACACTTCAAGACCAGGTTTTGTTATAGGTAAAAAGGGAAGTGATATTGATAAAATTAAAAATAATTTATCTAAATTTACAAGCAACGAAGTGTCATTAAATATTAAAGAAATTAAAAAGCCAGAAACTAATGCTTATTTGGTTGCTGAAAATATTGCGCAGCAACTTGTAAAAAGAATTTCTTATAGAAGAGCGATGAAGAGAGCCATGCAATCATGCATGAGGTTAGGTTCTAAAGGTATTAAAGTTTCCATAAGTGGAAGACTTGGTGGTAATGAGATTGCAAGAACAGAATGGTTAAGAGAAGGAAGTATTCCTGCGCATACTTTGAGAGCTGATATTGACTATGCTGAGGCTGAAGCCTTAACAACGTTTGGTATTATTGGAATTAAAGTTTGGATTTATAAAGGTGAAGTTTTTGCAAATGAATTTAGTCAAGAAACTAACAAGATTAACCCTGAGATTAAGAAGTAATTATGTTACAGCCAGTAAGAAGTAAATATAGAAAAGCACACAAAGGTAGAATTCATGGAACAGCTACCAGAGCAAGCAATATAAACTATGGATCTTTTGCGTTAAAAGCTATGGCGCCTGAAAGAATTATTGGTAAGCAAATTGAAGCTGCAAGAGTAGCATTAACAAGACATATGAAGAGACAAGGACGTGTATGGACAAGAATTTTTCCAAATATTCCAGTTTCAAAAAAACCAGTTGAAGTAAGAATGGGTAAAGGTAAAGGAGCACCTGAATATTGGGCATGTAGAGTTAAACCTGGTAGAATTTTATTTGAAGTTGATGGTGTGTCTGAAACTATTGCAAAAGAAGCTTTATATAAAGCATCCGCAAAACTACCAATTAAAACAAAATTTATAAAAAGAACTGCATAATGAAAAAACAGGAAATTAAAAAATTATCTAAAGATCAAGCTATAAAAAATATTGATAAGTTGAAAAAGGACTTATTTAATTTTCGATTTCAAAAAATTAATTCCCAGGTTACAAATCCATCTAAAATTGGAGAAACAAAAAAAACAATAGCAAGATTAAAAACTTTATTAAAAGGGAAATTAAATGCCTAAAAAAATATTAACAGGAGTGGTCACAAGTGATAAGCCAAACAAAACTATAACCGTTGCGGTAGAAAGAAAATATTCACATCCAGTTCTTAAAAAAGTAGTTAAAGTTAAAAAAAAATATAACGCACATGATGAAAACAATAAGTTCAAGACAGGAGATAAAGTTTCAATAATTGAATGCAAACCTTTTTCTAAGAATAAAAAATTTCAAGTGATGGATGGCTCTAAATGATACAAGTACAAACCGAACTATTAGTTGCTGATAATACAGGTGCTAAAAAAATAGAATGTATAAAGGTTTTAGGTGGTTCTAAAAGAAGATATGCAAGCATAGGAGATACAATTGTTATTGCAGTTAAAGAAGCCATACCAAAAGGAAAAGTAAAAAAAGGATCTGTACATAAAGCTGTAGTTGTAAGAGTTAAAAAGGGTATCCATAGAGAAGATGGCTCAAAAGTTAGATTTGATAATAATGCAGCTGTTTTGGTTGACGATAAAGGTGAGCCAGTTGGAACAAGAATTTTTGGTCCTGTAACAAGAGAATTAAGAAATAGAGGGCAAATGAAAATAATTTCTTTAGCTCCTGAGGTTATATAAAATGATTAAAAAAGGTTTAAAAGTGAAAATATTAACCGGTAGAGATAAAAAAAAAGAAGGCGAGGTTATTGAAATAGATAGACCCAATAACAGAGTTAAAGTTCAAGGAATTAATATAGTAAAAAAACATGTTAAAACTACAAAAGAAAAAAAAGGTGGAATAATTTCAAAAGAAAGTTTTATTCATATTTCTAATTTAAAACTTGTTGAAAATAAGGAAAAAATTAAAAAAACTGAGGCTAAAAAATAATGACACCAAGATTAAAAGAACTTTATTATAAAGAGATACAATCTTCACTTAAAGAAAAGTTAGGTTTTAAAAACACTTATATGGGACCAAAGCTTCAAAAAGTTGTTATTAACATGGGTCTTGGGTTAGACGGAGCAGATGCAAAGATTATGAAATCTACCGAGGAAGATTTGGGTAAAATTACTGGACAAAAACCAACTATTACTAAATTTAAAAAATCTGTTGCGAATTTTAAAACAAGAAAAGGTACTAACGCAGGATTAAAAGTTACTTTAAGAGGTAATAAGATGTACGAATTTATTGATAGATTAGTTAATATTGCATTACCAAGAATTAAAGATTTTAGAGGACTTTCTCAAAAAGGCTTTGATAAATTTGGTAATTACACATTTGGAATTAAAGAGCATATAATTTTTCCAGAAGTTAATTTCGATAGAATAGATAAAATTAGAGGTCTAGATGTTGTGGTAGTAATATCGGCTATCAATAAAGAGCATAGTTTTGCACTTCTAGAAAAGTTAAATTTTCCGTTTATAAAAAAAGGAGATAATTAGAGATGGCTAAAGTAAGTGCAGTTAATAAGAATAATAAAAGAATTAAACTTTCAGATAGACTTTATAAAAAAAGACAGGCTTTGAAAAAAACTATAATGGATAAGAAAATAACTCTAGAAGAAAGATTTAAAGCGCAACAAAAATTATCAAATTTACCAAGAAACTCTGCAAAAAACAGAGTTATGAATAGATGTCAAGTTACTGGTAGACCACATGGAGTTTACAGAAAATTAAAAATATCAAGAATAGCTTTGAGAAAACTTGGATTGCATGGTTTAATTCCAGGCATGACAAAATCAAGCTGGTAGAAAGGAAAATATGAGTTTAAGTGACCCTATAGGGGATATGATTGCAAGAATTAAGAATGCTCAGGTGAGAAATCACAAGAAAGTAGCTTTACCATCGTCAAACTTTAAAGTGAAAATTGTTGATATTCTGAAGAATGAGGGTTTTATAAAAGATTATAAAATTGATAAAGAAACTAGCAAACCAGTTTTATCTGTTGATTTAAAATATTATTCAGGAAATCCAGTTATTAGTACCTTTGAAAGAGTATCGAAACCGGGAAGAAGAATTTTCTCCAGCTCTGAAAGCCTTCCAAAAATTAATGGAGGCCTAGGTATTGCTATAGTGTCGACTCCCAAAGGTGTAATGACAGATATAGATGCAAGAAAACAAAAAGTCGGTGGCGAAATAATTTGTAAGGTATTTTAATGTCTAAAATTGGTAAAATAAGTATTTCAATTCCAGAAAAAGTTAAAGCTGTACTTTCTGGTAATGTACTAAATATTGAGGGTCCTTTAGGAAAAAAATCACTTAATGTCGATCTTGAAATGTTTAATATTGATATTGCCGAAGGCAAAGAAATATCAATTAAACCAAAAAAAATAGATCAAGATTCAAAAAGATTATGGGGAATGAATAGAAGCTTAATTAATAACGCCGTTATTGGCTCTAGTACTGGTTATGAAAAAATACTTGAACTTGTAGGAGTAGGTTATAGAGCCGCTCTAAAAGATAAACAGTTAAATCTTCAACTTGGATACAGTCATGATATTAATTTTGATATTCCTGAAGGAATCAAGATAACCGTTGAAAAACAAACAGTAGTTAAAGTAAGTGGTTCCGATAAACAACAAGTAGGGACAGTTTGTTCAAAAATTAAGTCTTATAGAAAACCAGAACCATATAAAGGCAAAGGTATAAGAGAACGTGGACAGTATATCTTAAGAAAAGAAGGGAAGAAAAAATAATGAAGCTAAGGACTATTGATAGAAAAAGGTTTAGAGTGCGAAATAAAGCTAAAAAAGTATCTTCACCAGATAGATTTAGACTTACTATCTCTAGATCAACAAAAAATATATCAGCACAAATAATTGATGATGTAAAAAATATTACTCTTCTTTCCTCATCCTCAGTTGAAAAAGATATCAAAGCTATGAACAAGGTTAATAAAACTGAACTTTCTAAAATTGTAGCAGAAAAACTTGCTAAAAAGGCTCAGGACAAGAAAATAACTAAAATTTATTTTGATAGAGGCGTTTATAAATATCACGGTAGAGTTAAAGTATTTGCAGAAACTTTACGTGAAAATGGAATGGAATTTTAATTATGGATTTTAAAAATAAAAATGACGATGGTATTTTAGAAAAATTAGTGCACATTAATAGAATTACCAAAGTTGTAAAAGGTGGTAGAAGATTTGGTTTCTCAGCCTTAGTTGTTGTAGGGAACCAAGCGGGTAAAATTGGTGTCGCTCATGCAAAAGCAAAACAAGTACCTGATGCAATTAAAAAAGCTAACGAAACTGCTAGAAGAAAACTAATCCATATTCCCCTAAGAGAAGGGAGAACAATTCATCATGACGTTTATGGAAAAGATGGTGCTGGAAAAATTATATTAAGATCTGCAGCTAAAGGAACCGGAATTATAGCCGGTGGACCCGTTAGAGCAGTTTGTGAAGTTTTAGGCATTAAGGACATAGTTGCAAAATCAATGGGAACTTCTAACCCTCACAATGTGATTAGAGCAACTATGAAAGCTTTATCCAAACAAAATTCACCAAAATATATATCAACTATTAGAAATAAAAAAATTTCTGATGTAATTGAAAAAAGAGGATAATGAGTAAACTTAACACATCAGGAAAAACTACAAAAACTAAACTTAGAGTAGGCAGAGGAATTGGATCAGGTAAAGGTAAAACCTGTGGAAGAGGTGTAAAAGGCCAAAAATCTAGATCAGGTGTTGCTATTAAAGCTTTTGAAGGCGGTCAAATGCCTCTATATAGAAGATTGCCCAAAAGAGGATTTAACTCTTTTGGAAAAATTAATATAGCAATAATGAATTTAGAAAAAATTCAATCTTTTATTATTCAAAAAACAATAAGTATCAAAGATACGATCAATATTGATTTGCTTAAGAAGTTAAAATTAATTAATAAAAACTCTCAAAAATTAAAGATACTTGGCACAGGAGAGATTAAAGATAAAGTTAATATTGAGGCCGATTTAATATCAAAGTCTGCTGTAGAAAAATTAGAAAAAGCTGGTGGTACAGTACAATTAAAAAAATAATTAAGATATTATGAGTTCATCTTCTCAAACTAATGATCTTAAAAATAGAATATTATTTACTATCTTTATATTGGCAGTTTATAGATTTGGAACTTTTGTTCCACTTCCAGGAATAGACCCAGAACAACTTCAAGTTATGATGGAGGGTAATCAAAAAGGATTACTTGGAATGTTTAATGTTTTTGCTGGTGGTGCCGTTAGTAGGATGGCAATATTTGCCCTAGGTATTATGCCTTACATTTCTTCATCAATTATAGTTCAATTATTGACTGGTGTTTCTGATTATTTCAAAAATTTAAAATCCCAAGGTGAAATTGGTAGAGCAAAGATTACTCAAATAACTAGATATGGAACAGTTTTATTGGCAACAATTCAAGGTTATGGACTTTCGGTAGGATTAGAATCATCAGCTAATTTAGTTATTAATCCTGGTGTTTTTTTTAAAATTTCAACAGTTTCAACGATCGTAGCAGGAACTTTATTTTTGATGTGGCTAGGTGAACAAATCACACAACGAGGTATTGGTAACGGAATCTCATTAATAATATTTGCAGGAATTGTTGCAGAAATACCAAGAGCTTTAGTTACTACATTTGAATTAGGTAGAACTGGGGCAGTTTCGACAATAATGATCATTGCTATATTTGTATTATTAGTTGGTACAATAATGTTTATTGTATTTATGGAAAGAGCTTTAAGAAAAATACTTATAAATTATCCAAAAAGACAAATGGGTAATAAAATGTATGGTGGAGAGTCGTCTCATTTACCTCTAAAAATAAATCAAGCAGGTGTTATACCAGCAATTTTTGCTTCAGCTTTATTGTTATTACCGGTAACTTTTTCTAATTTTAATTTTTCAGAAAATGATACTTTTTTAAATTTAAGCTCTTACTTCACGCAAGGTCAGCCTCTTTATATGATTTTGTATGCTTCTGGAATAATATTTTTTACTTTTTTTTATACATCAATAACGTTTAACCCTACAGAGACTGCTGATAATTTAAGAAAATATGGTGGATTTATTCCAGGGATTAGACCGGGTGAAAGTACAGCTTTATATATAGATAATATTTTAACAAAATTAACAACCATTGGTGCACTCTATCTAACTCTCGTGTGTCTGATGCCAGAATTTTTAATAGCAAATTACCCAATTCCATTTTATTTAGGAGGTACTTCTATTTTAATAGTAGTAGTTGTTGCAATAGATACGGTCACACAAATTCAAACTAGATTAATGAGTTCTCAATATGAACAGCTAATTAAAAAAACTAAATTCGGAAAATAACAAAGTGAATATTATCTTATTTGGTCCCCCAGGAGCAGGTAAAGGAACCCAAGCACAATTTATAGTAAAAAAATATAATTATTTTCAATTATCCACTGGAAATTTATTAAGAAAAGAAATCAATCAAAAAACACAAATTGGACAAGAGATTGAAAATCTTATTTCAAAAGGTGATTTTGTGCCCGATGCTATAGTCGATAAGTTATTGAGACAATCTATTATTAATTTAAAGTTCAGAGACAGAATTATTTTTGATGGCTATCCAAGAAATATTTTTCAAGCTAAAAATTTAGGAAAAATTTTAGAAAAATTTGATCAAAATATATCTTTAATAATATTTTTAAATGTTACGCGCGAGGTTATTGAAAAAAGAATAATGGGGAGAATGACATGTCAGAAATGTCACATGTCTTTAAATGAATTTTTTAATAAGGATGAAATTGAGCTACATCCTTGTGGTAAAGAGCACCTTGTTAAACGAAAAGATGATAACCGAGAAACTATCATATCAAGATACGATACGTATATGAAAACAACTAAACCAGTCTTAGATTTTTACTCAAAAAACAAGAATTTTTATGAAGTTGATGGTAATTTAAAAATTGAAGAAATAACCATTAAAATTAACGATATTCTTAGGGTTTAAGACGTTGACTTTAAGACATCTTATTATATAAGAGGCTAAATTTTATTCTCAAAAATATGGCTCGTATAGCAGGCGTTAATATCCCACAAAATAAACTTGTCCACATAGGACTAACTTATATCTATGGTATAGGAAAAAATTTTTCAAATAAAATTTGTACGTCTCTAGAAATTCCCCAAAAAAAAAGAATTAATGAATTAACTGATGAAGATATTTTAAAAATAAGAGAATATATTGATGCAAACTTCAAAGTAGAAGGAGATCTTAGAAGAGATTATTCTTTAACAATTAAAAGATTAATTGACCTAGCTTGTTATCGGGGCTCAAGACATAGAAAAAAACTTCCTGTAAGAGGTCAAAGAACAAGATGTAATGCAAGAACAAGAAAAGGCAAAGCAATTGCAATTGCTGGAAAAAAACTAACACCACTTAAGAAATAATTTATGGCTAAAGTTGAAAAAACTGAAAACAAAGATCAGGTTGTAGAGAAAACTAGTAAAAAAGTTCAAAAAAGTTCTTATTCTAAAAAGAAAAAAATTAAGAGAAATATTTTAAGTGGCATAGCTTATGTGCAGTCTACATTTAATAATACAATAATTTCAATTGCAGATTTAAATGGTAATGTTATTTCTTGGGCTTCTGCAGGTCAAAAAGGTTTTAAGGGTTCTAGAAAATCCACTCCTTATGCTGCTCAAATCGCTGCTGACTCAGCTGCATCTAAAGCTTTAGAATATGGAATGAAAACATTATCTGTTGAAGTTAAAGGGCCAGGCTCTGGAAGAGAAACTGCATTAAGAGCTTTACAAGCCAGAGGTTTTAAAATTCTTTCAATTAAAGATACAACACCAATGCCACATAATGGAACAAGACCACCAAAAAAAAGGAGAGTTTAGTAATGGAAAGTTTAAATGTTAATGTTAAAAATTGGAAATCATTAATCAAACCAGCAAAATTAGATGTTAAACTTAGTGACGATAAGACCAATGCAAAAATAATTGCAGAACCACTAGAAAAAGGTTACGGGCTAACATTGGGAAACTCATTAAGAAGAATTTTACTTTCTTCTATTAGAGGCGCCGCTGTAACTTCAATCCAAATAGATGGAGTTTTACACGAGTTTACATCCATTAAAGGTGTAAGAGAAGATGTTACAGATATAGTATTAAATGTTAAATCATTAGCTCTGAAAAGTACATCCGAAGGAACAAAAAAATTAATACTTGATGCGAAGGGACCTGGAGAAATTAAAGCTTCAGATATTTCAGATGTTTCTGATATTGAAATATTAAATCCAGATTTAGTTATTTGTAATCTTGATGAAAATACAAACTTTCATATGGAAATGAATGTTAGTACTGGCAAAGGGTATGTACCTGCAGTTTTAAATAAGCCTGAAGAGCCGCCACTAGGTTTAATAGCAATTGATTCTTTGTATAGTCCTGTTAAAAAAGTTTCTTATGCAATAAGTACTGCCAGAGAAGGTAAAGCATTAGACTATGACAAATTAACAATGGAAGTTGAAACTAATGGCTCTATTTCAGCAGAAGATGCCGTTGCATATTCAGCTAGAATATTTCAAGACCAGCTAAATATGTTTGTAAATTTTGACGAGCCTCAAGAAATTGTAACTAAAGAAGTTTCATCTGAACCTGAGTTTAATAAAAATTTATTACGTAAGGTTGATGAACTTGAGCTTTCAGTACGTTCTATGAATTGTTTAAAAAATGATAATATTATTTACATAGGTGATTTAGTTCTAAAATCTGAAGGTGAAATGTTAAGAACGCCTAATTTTGGAAGAAAGTCTCTAAATGAGATTAAAGAAGTTTTAACTGGGATGTCATTATATTTGGGTATGGAAATACCTAATTGGCCACCAGACAATATAGCTGAAATGTCTAAAAAATTAGAGGAACAAATCTAATGAGACACGGAATGGCCAATAAGAAGTTAAATAGAACTTCAGAACATAGAAAGGCATTATTAAAGAATATGTTAAATTCTTTAATAAAATATGAACAGATTACTACAACACTGCCCAAAGCTAAATTCTTAAAACCTCAAGCGGATAAAATTATAACACTAGGAAAAAAAGAAACCCTTCAAACTACAAAAATGTTAATGTCTAAGCTACAAGATATTACATCTGCAAATAAGGTAAAAAAAACATTATCAAAAAGATATGAAGCAAGAAATGGTGGATATACAAGAATTATCAAAGCTGGCTTTAGATATGGTGATAATGCACCTATGGCTGTAATAGAATTTGTAGATAGAGATGTTGAGGCTAAAAAAGTTGATAGAAAGAAAAAAAATCCATCAAAAGATAAAGTAGAAGAAAAAAAATTAGCTACTGCTTAATCCTCTATATAAAATTAGATCATCATGAAAAAGTCATTTAGTGTTGTTTCAACGTTTAACAACATGCGTATTGATAGGTGGATACGAAATAATCTTGGCAATTACCCTCAAGGCTTAATTGAAAAAAGTTTAAAAAGTGGAAAGGTTAAGATTAATAATAAGAAAATAAAAAGCTCCCATAAAGTACAAACTGGAGACACCATTGATCTCTTTAATTTTGACTTTAAAGAAACAATTGTTCAAAAAAAAATTAAATTTGTACCTTCAGAAGAAATCATTAAAGAGAATGAAGAATTAATAATTGACAATAATGATGATTTTATTGTTTTAAATAAAAGTTCTGGAATTTCGGTTCAAGGTGGGACTAAATCTAAAAAAAATCTTGTAGATATCTTCGCACGTAGTGAAATTTTTCAAAATACAAAACCTTTTTCTGTTCACAGATTAGACAAAGATACCTCAGGTGTTTTTATTATAGCTAAACATAGGGAGTCTGCTCAATTATTAACTTCATTATTTAGACTTAGAAAAGTTCACAAAACTTACTTAGCTATATGTCATGGTGAATTAGAAAGTGATTCAGGAGAATGGAACGAAGATTTAACTAGGTATGATAATGACAAGGAGATAGTTGAAAAAGCTAGAACACTTTACAAAGTATTAGATAAAAATTCTATATGTAGTCTTGTCGAAATGAAACCAATAACTGGGCGAAAACATCAATTAAGAAAACAGCTATATGCAGTTGGTTGTCCAATTTATGGAGATCAAAAATATAAGTTTAGCAATACAGCAAAGGCGATAAACAAAAATTTAATGCTTCACTCTTATCAAATCAAATTTATGATTAATGATAAGAAATATACTTATACAGCATTGTTGCCCGACTATTTTAAAAAACTTTTAAAAACAAAAAGACTTAGATTTCCAAATTCTTAGAAAAAGTATCAATAATAATCTTATCTAAATCCTTATAATCTTGATCTTTGATTTTTTTAAGATTAATTACCGCCTTATCAGAAATACCACATGGAATAATATTTTTATATTTTGAAAGGTTATTATTAATATTTATAGCAAACCCATGATAAGCTATCCATTTACTTACTCTCACACCTATAGCGGCAACTTTATTAATTTTATTTTCATGAATTGTCCAAATACCAATATTTTTGCGGTCAGCAAATGTCTTAATATTAAATTTTAACAAACTATCAATAATTGTCTTTTCAATTAAAGTTATAAATTTTCTTATATCTTTATTTCTTTTTTTTAAATCAATAAGGAAATAACAAACTAATTGACCTGGTCCATGATATGTTATTTTTCCACCGCGATTTGTTTTTATTATTTTTATATTTTTATTTAGAATTTCTATTTCCTTATAGCTAGTACCGGCTGTATAAACTTCTTCATGTTCCAAGATCCAGATTAAATCTTTTTTTTGACCATTGTTTATTTCCAGCAACCTTTCCTCAAGAAATTTTATTGCATGTTCATATTTTATTGGTTTTATTGATCTTTTAATATCTATATTCATTTATAAATTGTATTATTTGTATTATGCATTAATAGTGCGAAATTGAAATATAGGAAAATTTATGTCTTTAATAAAAAAAATAAAAGATAAAAAAGTTAATTTTGAGTTTAATAAAGAATATATTAAAGTTGTTACATCCAAAATTGGTAACAATGATGCTCAGTTTATTACCAATTCATTTAATGAGATGCACCCAGCTGATGCAGCAGATATTATTGAACATCTAGGTCAAAATGATAGAGAAAGTTTAATAAAATTAAATAATTTTAATATTGATCCTGAAGTTTTTATAGAACTCAATGAATCTGTTCAGTCTGAAATTATTAATTATCTTTCCTCAGACTCAATAGTTACACTTTTAAAAAATCTAGATTCAGACGATGCAATAGCAATATTAGAAAATGTTGATGAAAAAGATAAAAATGATATTTTAAGCTCCTTACCTCCAAAAGATCGTTTTGCATTACTTGAGAGCTTGAGCTACCCAGAAGACACAGCTGCTAGAATAATGCAGAGAGAGTTCACAGCCATACCAAGTAATTGGTCTGTTGGCCAAACTATAGACTATTTAAGAGAAAATAAAGATTTACCAGAAGAATTTTTTGAAATTTTCATTGTAGATGAAGAATTTAAACCAATTGGCACAGTCCCTTCTTCTAAAGTTTTGACTACATCGAGAGATACAAAAATGCTTTCTATCATGTCTGAGACACAATTTTCTATACCTGTTGATATGGATCAAGAAGAAGTTGGTAATTTATTTGAAAACTATAATCTAAACTCAGCGGGCGTTGTAGATAAGACAAATAAACTGGTTGGAATGATTACCAATGATGATGTTTTGACAGTACTCAAAGAAGAAGCTGAAGAAGATGCCTTGAGGTTAGCTGGTGTAGGTGATGAAGTTATTACAGATGGAGTTTTAGTTAAAACTAAAAGAAGATTTAATTGGTTATTGTTAAATCTCTTTACAGCATTTTTGGCCACTTGGGTCATCAGTTTATTTGGAGCAACTATAGAACAAATGGTTGTTCTTGCTTTTTTAATGCCAATAGTTGCATCAATGGGTGGGAATGCTGGAATGCAAACTTTGGCTGTTACAGTAAGAACATTAGCAACTAAAGATTTAACAAAAAACAATTTTACCAAAAATATTGTTAAAGAATTTACTATTGGAATTTTAAATGGAATTATATTTGCAGCTATAAGTGCACTGATTGTGCAACTGTGGTTTAAGGATAGTCAATTATCAATCATAATTGCTATTTCAATGATATTAACTATGATAGTTGCTGGTTTATTTGGTATATTGGTACCAGTCACTTTAAAGAAAATGAATATTGATCCTGCAATAGCATCAAGCGTTTTCGTAACAACTATAACAGATGTTATTGGTTTTGTTTCATTTTTAGGTGTTGCTGCTTATTTTTTATAATTAAAAATTATCAATTAATCGTACATTATTAATAAAATAAGCAATAAATATTCTACATTTTTTATTTTTTTCAAATTTTTTTAAATTATGTTCATTACGAACTTCTAAATAGTCAATTTTAATATTAAATTTTTTAGTTAATTGTTTTTTAAGACCATTTAAGTACTCATAGGGATATTTTTTTTTCTTAATGAGAAACTTTGTTTTTTTGATAAAAGTTGAAATTAGACCAGCTTTAGTAAGGTCATTACTATTAAGCAAACCATTCCTAGTAGACAATGCAACATTATTTTCATCTCTTATGGTACGACAAGGATAAACTTTACATTTATATTTATTTTTAAATTTTTTTTTAATTAGAATGAATTGTTGAAAATCTTTTTTTCCCATCATTATATAGTTAGGATTTATCAAGCTTAATAAACGATCCATAACGGCTAACACACCCTCAAAGTGTCCCTTCCGAAATTTTGCACAAAGAATTTTGTCTGACTTATTAATTTTAATTTTAGTGTTATTTTTTAGATTATAAATATCTTTAGTGGTAGGTATAAAAACATAATCTACTTTATGTTTTTGCAATAAAGACAAATCTTTTTTAATATTACGTGGATATCTTAAAAAATCATTCTTATTAGTAAATTGTTTGGGATTTACATAGATAGACACAATTGTTTTCTTGCATTTTTTTTGAGATTCTTTGATAAGTGAAATGTGACCACTATGTAGACCACCCATTGTAGGTACATATCCAAGGTCAGAAATTTTATTTATTGCCTTCTTTAAGACACTTGAATTTTTTAAAATTTTCATTTGTAAATATTAAACTTTATAAGTAAAACATTAAAATGATTAAACAAGCAATTATTCCTTTAGCAGGTTTGGGTACAAGACTTTTACCTCTCACAAGCGTTTTTGCAAAAGAACTTTTACCTATTAATGGTAAGCCTGGAATTGAATATATTATTGAAGAATGTTTAGATGCTGGAATTAAAGAAATCATATTTATTATTTCTGATAAAAAGATAATGATTAAGGATTATTTTTACAAAGATTCATTTTATAAAAAGATTATTAAGAAAAAAAAAGATCCTCATATTATTGCTGAATATAAAAAAATTTTACAATATAGAAAAAAAATAAAATTTGTATATCAAAATAAACCCCTTGGAACAGGTGACGCTGTTCTCAGAGCTAAAAAATTTATTAAAGATAAGAGTTTTTTAATGTTATTGCCTGATGATTTAATTATTAAACAAAATTGTTCCAAGGCTATGATTGCTATTCACAAAAGATTTAAATGTTCTGTTATGGCCAGCATTAAGGTAAATAAAAAAGAAGTTTCGAGGTGGGGTATTTACAATCTTAAAAAAAAAATTGATAAGAAAAATTTTTTAATTAAAGGTGTAATAGAAAAACCTTCCATCAAACATGCACCATCCAATTACGCCGTAATCGGTAGGTATATATTACCTAAGACAATTTTTAAAAAACTATCTAAACTTAAACCCGGTAAGGGAGGAGAGATCCATATTACAGATGCTATACAGTCTCTAATTAATGATAATGAAAAATTTATAGGTCATAATTTTACAGGAAAATATTTAGATTGTGGGACAATGAAGGGCTATATTAACTCAACCTTGGAGATTGCAAAAATATGAAACTTTGTATGATAGGAACTGGTTATGTTGGGTTAGTTAGTGGAGTCTGTTTTTCAGATCTTGGCAATGAAGTTATTTGCGTAGACCGTGATCTTAAAAAAGTCGAAGATTTAAAAAATGGTATTATTCCAATTTACGAACCTGGTTTAGATGAATTAGTTATAAAAAATTATAAAAATAAAAGATTAAATTTTTCATCAGATTTAAAAGATTCTATTTCAAAGTCAGATATTGTATTTATTTGTGTTGGTACACCTACAAAAAAAAATAGTAATGGTGCTGATTTAAGTCAAATTTATAACGTTGCTAAAGAAATTAGAAATTATATTTCTAAATTTAAAATTATTATAACCAAATCTACTGTTCCCGTTACAACAGGAGACGAAATTGAAAAAATAATTTCAAAAAAAATACCTAAAAAATTCTTTTCAGTTGTTTCAAATCCTGAGTTTTTGAGAGAGGGTGAAGCAATAAGGGATTTTACGTATCCTGATAGAGTTGTTATTGGAACAAACGATAAAAAATCAAATAAAATTTTAAAAAATCTTTACTCACCATTAATATCAAAAGGAGCAAAATACGTAAACACATCTAGAAGAGCTGCAGAATTAATTAAATATGCATCTAATGCTTTTTTAGCTACTAAAATAACTTTTATTAATGAAGTTGCTAATTTATGTGAAAAAATTAATGTTAATGTAGAGGATATTTCTATAGGTATGGGTCTTGATAAAAGAATTGGTGGACGTTTCCTAAGAGCAGGTCCTGCTTATGGTGGTTCGTGTTTTCCAAAAGATACCAAGGCTATAGTTGATACTGGAGATAAATTTAAAACTAATTTATCTGTTATTAAAAGTGTAATTAAGTCTAATGAGAATAGATCTTCATTATTACTAAAAAGAGTTTTTGATATTTTAAAAAGCAATGTTAAAAATAAAAAAATATGTTTTTTAGGGGTTACTTTTAAAGCAAATACAGACGATATGAGAGATTCATCAAGTTTATCAATGATACCTTCTTTAATTAAAAAAGGTGCTAAGATAAATTATTTTGATCCGACTGGTGAAAAAATTGACTTTAAAAAATTAAAAAATGTTAGTTTTTCAAAAAATATTAGCTCAGCCATAAAAGATGCAGATCTGATAATTATTCACACTGAATGGAACGACTTTAAATCAATAAATTTTAGAAAATTAGTTAATAAAAAAAAATTTATAATATTTGATATGAGAAATATTTACTCAAATATTAAGATGAAAGAATTAAAAATTAAATATTATGGTTTAGGCTCTTAATTTAATTCAAAGATAGCATCAACTTCAACCGAAACACCTAATGGTAAACTATTTGTACTTACAGCAGCTCTAGTATGCATTCCCTGATCTCCAAAAATTGCTACTATTAAATCAGATGCACCATTAATAACCTTTGGTTGTTCCATAAAATCTTCTGTCGAATTAACAAAGCCAGTTAATTTTACACAAGATTTGATTTTAGATAAATCTTCATTACAAGCTTTTTTTACTTGTGAAATTATACTTAAGCCACATCTTTTAGCTGCTTCATAACCATCTTCAGTTTTCAATTCTCTTCCAAGTTTACCTTTAATTAATTCACCATTAGCCGATATTGATATTTGTCCTGATATAAATAACATCTTATTTATCACCTTTGAAGCCACATAAGATCCAACTGGTGCTTTTGCTTCGGGAAGATCTATTTTTAATTCTTTAATTTTATCTTCAAATGACATTATTGTTTCTTACACATTGCTTCTGCTACTGTTTTATAAGTTTCATCCCCAGTGCAGGCTTGTCTTTTTGGCATTTTTTCTGTAATGGTTGAACAAGATGCAAGTGTTACTGCAACAAGTATAAGTAATATTTTTTTAATCATTTTTTTCTTTTTTTTGTTTTTTTACTTTTATCGTATTCTTTTCTTTTCTCAATCAATATTATCGCTTCATCCATATTGAGCTCTAAAGGGTCTTTTTCTTCTGGTATTGTCGCATTAAGTGCCTTATATTTTATGTACGGTCCATATTGCCCCTTCATTATTCTTACTGGTTTTTTGTCCACAGGGTGTTCGCCAAGATCTTTAATAATGGATGCTGACATTCTTCCTGGCTTAGCTTCTGCTATTAACGTTATTGCTCTATTAAGACCAATTGAAAATATTTCTTCAACATTTTCAATTCTAGCAGACTTGTTATCACATTTTAAATACGGGCCAAATCTTCCTGTGTTTAAGATTATATCTTTCTGATTATCAGGATTAATACCTAGAGTTTTAGGTAATGAACATAGAAACTTTGCTCGCTCTAGGTTAACACTATCTAAAGTTATTCCTTTTGGAATTGATACATTTTTTAAATTATTATCTTCTTTATCTATTTTCTTTTTTTTCGTTTTCTTTTTCTTTTTAGTTTTAACTACCACTTCTTCTTTAATTTCTTCAATTTTTTCATACTGTATGTAAGGACCAAATCTTCCATTTTTAAGGTACATATCATTACCATTTTCATGTTTTCCAATAAATTTTGGTTCAGCGAGCTGTGATTGAGCTGCAGCTTTTGCTTTTGATAGGGGTCTAGTAAATTTACAATCTGGATAATTTGAACACCCTATAAAAGCACCACCTCTGAAACTATTTTTTAAACTTAAAGAGCCATCGTTGCATAATTTGCACTGTCGATTTACGTTTCCATCTTTGTCTCTTTCAAAAATTAAACTTCCTAAGCTATCATTTAATAAATCTAAAACTTCTCTAGTTCTCTTTTCTTTAACTTCAGATACATTTTGATTAAAATCCTTCCAAAACATCTCAAGAACTTTTATCCATCCTTCTTTTCCAGTCGTTATATCGTCTAATTGATTTTCTAATTCTGCAGTAAAGTTATAATCCACATATTTTGAAAAAAGTTTTTCGAGAAATGCCGATATTAATTTACCTCTATCTGTAGGATGAAACCTTTTATTAATAGATTCAGCATAACCCCTAGTCGATATAACAGAAATAATGCTTGCATAAGTTGAGGGTCTTCCGATTCCTAGTTCTTCTAACCTTTTAACCAAACTTGCTTCAGAATATCTGGGTAGTGGTTGTGTAAAATGTTGTTCATCAAGTAATGATTCAATATTAATCAGTCCATTTTTCATTTCAGGAAGAATATTTTCTTCATCCTCTTTATTATTATCTTTCATTACTTTTAAGAAACCATCAAATTTAATAACAGAGCCACTAGTTTTGCAGATTGTTCCATTATCCTCTGAGGTTATCGTAATAGTGTTTCTGTCAAATTGAGCAGATTTCATTTGAGAGGACACAGCTCTACTCCAAATTAAATCGTATAATTTATGCTGATCTGGACTTAAATGTTTTTTAATTTTTTCTGGTGTACGCATAATATCCGTTGGCCTAATTGCTTCATGTGCTTCTTGAGCATTTTTAGCTTTTTTTCCAGTATAACTTGCTGCGTTATCTGGAACATATTCAACACCAAATTCGCTTTTTATGTATTTTCTAAAAGTATCTATAGCATCAGTTGATAAGTTGGTACCATCAGTCCGCATATATGTAATAAGACCAATAGTTTCTCCATCTATCTCAATACCCTGATAAAGTTTTTGAGCTATTTGCATTGTTCGAGATGCCCCAAAACCTAACTTTCCTGATGATACTTGCTGTAAAGTTGATGTAGTGAAGGGACCAGAAGGATTTCTTTTCACAGTTTTGCTTGAGATATCATTGATTTGAAATTTCTTAGATTTTACTTCTTCTATCGCTTTATCGATTTCAGCTTTGTTTTTAAAAGAAAATTTTTCAATTTTCTTATGATTAAGTTGAGTAATACTAGCTAGAACAGATTTTTTATTATTATCCATAAACTGAATACTTAGGGTCCAAAATTCTTCAGGATTAAATAGTTCAATTTCATGCTCCCTTTCTGTAATTAACTTTAATGCTACAGACTGAACACGTCCGGCAGACTTAGATCCAGGTAACTTAGTCCATAGGATTGGAGATATATTAAAACCAACCAAATAATCTAATGCTCTTCTTGCCATATAGGCATCTACTAACAAAGGTTCAATTTGTCTTGGATTTTCAATTCCATGTACTACAGCTTTTTTGGTAATTTCATTAAAAACAACCCTTTCAACTTTCTTATCTTTAATCAATTTTTTTTCATTTAAATATTCTTTGACATGCCAAGCAATTGCTTCACCTTCACGATCGGGATCGGTAGCCAATATTATTTTAGATGAAATTTTGGCCGCATCAGTAATTTCTTTAAGATATTTTTTAGAAAAGCTATCAACTTCCCACTCCATCTTAAAATTATTATCTGTATCAACCGAACCATTTCTTGAAGGCAGATCTCTAATATGACCATAACTCGCTAAAACAATATAGTTATCACCCAAATATTTATTTATAGTTTTGGCTTTAGCTGGACTTTCTACAACGACTAGATTCATAATTAGTCAAACTACTTAAAAGCTTTCGATAGTCAAACTAATAAATTTTAGTCTTTGTTTCTTCTTTGTTTTTCAGGCGTTTGACGTTTTCTCTATGTGTATAGAATATTAGTACAAACATTGTAATAAAAAATAATGAATTATAATTCTCAAAAAATATTAAATAAATAGGCACAACTAAACTTGCAACAAGAGATGATAGAGATGAATATTTTGAAACAAGAAATGTAATAATCCAACTCACAATAAATATTAAACCTAAGATTATGTTAATTGAAAATAGTATACCAACATATGTAGCAACACCTTTACCACCTTTAAATCTAATCCATAAAGGGAACACATGACCTAAGAATGCACATAAAGATGCAATAAAAATATAATCAGGGTAATTGAATTTAACATATAAAACAGGTATTATAGACTTCGTTATATCCAATAGTAATGTGGCATAGCCTAAAAATTTGTTTCCCGTTCTTAGAGCGTTAGTAGCTCCAATATTACCTGAGCCAATATCTCTAATATCTTTTTTTAAAAATATTTTTGTAAGTATAAAACCGAAAGGTATTGAACCTAATAAATATGATCCTAATGCAATGATTAAATATTCCATTTTTATAATGTAAATAGTTCTTTGCCTTTTACAAATGTATTTATGACTTTGCCTTGGAGTTTTTTGTCTTCAATTGAAGTATTTTTAGATTTTGATACTAGATTTTCTTTTTTAACAACCCACGGCTTATCAATATCTACTATACAAAAATCAGCTTCATTACCGATTGAAAGATTGCCTTTATTAATTTTTAATATCTTGGCGGGATTAGAAGTTAAGGCTTTTATTATAGTTTCTAATTTTATAGATCCATTGTGATATAGTTCTAAACTAAGCGACAGCAAAGTTTCAATTCCAGATGCACCAGTTGCCGCTTGTGCAAAGGTTAATCTTTTTTGTTCTTCATCTTCTGGTTTATGATCCGATACAATAACGTCTATTGTTTCATCTTTTAAACCTTGAACTAAGGCCATTCTGTCTTCTTCTGTTCTTAGTGGTGGTGAAAGCTTTAAGAAGGTTTTAAAGTCTCCTATATCATTCTCATTTAGAGAAAGGTTGTTAATAGAAACACCAGTTGTAAATTTGATTTTTTCTTTTCTTTCTTTAATTATTTCAACAGATTTGGCGGCTGAAATTTGTGATATATGATATCTACATTTAATATTTTCTAGTAATGTTAGATCTCTTTCAATAATAATTCTTTCAGCGACTGAGGGTATTCCAGATAAACCCAGTTTTGTTGCAATAATTCCCGTGTTAATCATTCCGTTTTTAGATAAATCATAATCTTCAGCATGTTGCATAATCAGAGTTCCTAAATCTTTAGCAGAATTCATAATACGTGACATGAGTCTTGTATTTTGAATAGTTTTAACCCCATCTGTAAATCCAATTATTCCTCTGCTTTGAAGCAAGCCAAATTCGGTCATGCTAGTGCCCTCAATATTTTTGGTAAGTGAGGCACTTGGAAATACATTGATTTTAGACTTGTCCCGCCCACGTCTTTTTAGAAAATCTACTATTGAAACATTATCTATAATTGGGTCTGTATTAGGCATTGTTACAACAGAAGTCACTCCTCCAGCAAGCGCAGCATTACTTAGAGTTCTAAAATTTTCTTTATATTCATAACCAGGTTCGCCAGCAAAAACGCGCATATCAACCAAACCTGGAAATATATATTTACCTTTTAAATCTATTATTTTTTCTCTAGAGGGTATGTTATTAGTATTTACTTTTTTTCCTATGCCTTCAATTAAACCATCCTCACCAATAATTAATCCACCATTCTCATTGATGGAGCTATGTGGGTCAACTATATTTGCATTTATAAAGTATTGTTTTTTCATTTATTCACAAAATATTTTTAAACAAGCCATTCTTACTGCAACACCAAGTTCGACCTGCTCTTTGATTACACTTCTATTAATATCATCTGCTAACTTAGTGTCTATTTCAATTCCTCTATTCATAGGACCCGGATGCATGATTAAAGCATCATCTTTTGCATGAGAAAGTTTATCTGGTGTAAGACCATAATATTCATAATATTCCCTGTTTGATGATAAAAATGAACTAGTCATTCTTTCATTTTGTAATCTCAACATCATTACAATATCGCAATCCTTTAATCCCTTCTTCATATCTGTAAAAGTGTTAACACCAAATTTTTCTATTTCCTTGGGCATTAAGTTTGATGGAGCAATAATATTAACTTCAGCACCCAACATATTAAGCAAATAGATATTTGATCTTGCGACTCGAGAATGAGTTATATCCCCACAAATAGCAATTCTTAAACCTTCAATTTTTTCTTTTCTATTAATAATTGTTAGAGCATCTAAAAGTGCTTGTGTAGGGTGTTCACGGCTTCCATCACCAGCATTTAGTACAGCACAATTTACTTTTTGAGATAAAAGATTACACGCCCCTGAGTCTTGATGACGAATAACAATAATATCTGGATGCATAGCATTTAAAGTCATTGCTGTATCAATAAGTGTCTCACCTTTTTTAACAGCAGAATTTTCCATATTCATTGACATGACATCAGCACCAAGTCTTTTTCCAGCTAGTTCAAATGAACTTTGTGTTCTTGTTGAAGGTTCAAAAAATAAATTAATTTGAGTTTTTCCACTTAAGATATTTAATCTTTTAGTTTTGCTTTGGTTTAGTTTAATAAATGTTTTAGCTTCATCTAAAATTATATTGACATCATTGATGGATAGTTCTTGGATACCTAGAAGGTGTTTTTGAGATATTTTAATAGCTTTATTTGTTTTAATTGCCATTAAAATTAACTCTATAACTATTAACCAGCACTATGGCAAGTTAATTATTTAAAAAGTCTATTGCACCCTGTAAAATAAAAGCTGCAGCATTTTGATCTATAGTTTTAACTCTTTTTGAAACATTAACATCGAGTGAATTAGAGAGATTGAAAGCACCAACGGTTGAAAGTCTTTCATCCCACAATATCACTGGAAGATCTATAGATTTCGATATATTTGATGCAACATCATTAACAGATTGAGCTGATCTGCCTAGGCTACCATCCATATTAACTGGGTGTCCTACAATTATTCCACCAATATTATTATCTTTAATTATTATCTTAAGTTCATCAATTAGTTCGTTTGTGTTAGTTTTGTTAATGGTTTTAAAGGGTGTGGCTATGGATTGTCTTTCATCACAAATTGAGAC
>Ga0209709_10001390_pt1 | contig 22378 bp, 25 predicted proteins | sample ArcticOcean_MG_C_2_FD_187435 | JGI IMG/M metagenome (GOLD analysis project Ga0209709, IMG submission 187435) | Marine microbial communities from western Arctic Ocean - ArcticOcean_MG_CB4_136 (SPAdes) (version 2) | ecosystem: Environmental > Aquatic > Marine > Oceanic | place: Arctic Ocean...
TTACCTGGTTTTGTATTTAATTTCATGTCAATTCCACCCATCATTCCATAGCCTCTAATATTATCAACTGACTCTAAGTCTTGAAGAGAAAATAAACCTTTTTGGAAGTAAGGAGCTAAATTTTTTGCTCTATTAAAAATATCATCTTTTTCAAAAATATCTTGTACAGCTAGAGCTGCTGCAACTGCAACAGGGATTCCTGAATAAGTATAGCCATGAAATAACTCAACAGCACCTGTTGGTGAAGCATCCATTACTGCATCGTAAATAAAATCATTACAGGCAACAACACCCATTGGTACAACTCCATTAGTTGTAGCTTTTGCCATAGTCATAATGTCGGGTGTTACTCCAAATTCATCAGCACCAAACTTTGATCCTGTTCTACCCCAACCTGTTATCACTTCATCAAAAATTAAAAGTATTCCATGCTTGTCGCAAATCTCTCTAAGTTTTTGCAAATATCCTTTTGGCGGAACTAATGTTCCAGTTGATCCAGCAATTGGTTCAACAATGCAAGCGGCAATATTTTCACCACCAAAGTTTGCACAAATAGTCTCTAAATCATTTGCCAAATAATCACCTGTCTCAGGCTGACCACTAACAAACTTATGTTCTGGTAAATGAGTATGTCTAATATGTTGGACACCTGGCATTAGAACGCTAGCAAACGTTTTAATATTATTAACCATTCCACCTACTGAGATGCAGCCAATGTTCATTCCATGATATCCACGTTCACGTCCGACAAATCTATATCTTTCTCCATGACCTTTTGCTCTATGGTAAGCGATAGCAATTTTAATTGCAGTTTCTACAGCTGTAGATCCACAAATTGTGTAAAACATTTTATTTAAATCGCCCGGTGTATGTTTTGCAATTCTTGAAGCAAGTTCAAATGAACCCCCAAAACCTTGCTGAAAAGGTTGAGCATAATCCAATGTTTCTAGTTGCTTTGTAACAGCTTCTGTAATTTCTCTTCTTCCATGACCAAGTGGATTGCAAAATAAACCTGAGCTCGCATCTATTTGTGTTTTCCCATGATGAGTTTTTAAATAAACTCCTTTAGCTTCTGTAATTAACCTTGGGTTTGCTTTAAAATCTTTATTAGATGTAAATGGCATCCAATGTTCATTTAATGAATTAGGGACTGACGTTCTATTTTCTGAGCTCATAAATATTTCTCTTTATTTGTTAAAATAATTATTAAAAACTATTAGACTAAATTAATTTGTTTGCCACTATTTTTTTACTAGTTACGTCTAGCTTACAAGGCTACAACCTAAGATTGTATAATAGTTTTTTTGTTTTACATATCCTTAAAATTGAATTTTAATGTCGCTAATTTAATTAAATTAACAAGAGGATAATAATGAAAAAAATAATTAGTTTTATTCTTGGTTCGATAGTTGCTCTTAACCTTTCTATTTCAGTTGCAAATTCAGCTGCTAAAGAAGTAAGAGTTGCCTTCTTTCTAGAATGGCCAACGCCAAACCAAGAAGACAAAGTTAAAGGTTTATACGAAAAAGCGCTAGGTGTTCCAGTAAAATGGACTAACTTTTCAAATGGTGGTGCAATGACTGACGCTATGCTAGCAGGAGATATTGATATTTCTTACTCTCAAGGTTTAGTACCCTTCATAAACGCTGTAAAATCTAAAGCACCTTTAAAGCTTGTTGATATTGCTATGGAATACGGAATGGGTGGAACTACTTGTGTTACATCTAAAGCTTCTGGAATTACAAAAGCAAATGCTTCAGAATTAGAAGGCAAAAAAGTTGCTGTTCCACTAGGAACTATGGCTGAGTATGTTTTTGATGAAAGTATGAAAGTTGTCGGAGCTGATAAAGGCAAAATGGATGTTATTCAAATGGATCCTGAAGAAGGAGCTGCTGCATTAGTAAGTGGTGATGTTGTAATGGCATGTTTGTTTGGTGGTAACTCTATCAAAGCAGCAACAGCAGTTGGAACAAGACTTCTAACTGTTCAAGAAGCTAGAGATGCTGGAATCTTAGGTATAGATATTACATCTGTAACTGACAAATTCATGAAAGAAAATCCAGGGATGTTAAGAACTTTTATTGAAGTAACTCACGAAGCGAACGCTAGATACGCTGCAGGTAAATCTGATATGAACGTAATAGCTAAAGATGCTGAAATGAAAGTTGCTGATATGAAAGAAACTATTGGTGGATTTAAATTTCTTTCACCAGCTGAAACTGAAAAATCTATGACTTCAGGAAATCTTGATGGTTTTTTGAAAGGAATGAACACTCCTAGAGGAGCAGTTGATACAAGTTTTTTACCTCTTTAATCAGAGCATAAAATAAATTTAAATAGGCGCCAATTAGAAAAGTTGGTGCCTATTTTTTTAGTAAAAATTCTAATATAAAGTTATTCTTATGAGTGATTTAGTTTCTCAAAATCTAAACATGATTTTTAAAACTCCTAAAGGAGAAACAGTTCATGCTTTAAAAGATGTAAATTTTACTCTTAAAAAAGGAGAACTTTTAACAGTTCTTGGTCCATCTGGATGTGGAAAAACAACTTTACTAAATATTACCGCTGGATTTCTCAGGCCTACATCTGGCAAAATTATATTAAGTGGAAATGAAATCAATGGACCTGGCGTTGAAAGAGGAATGGTTTTTCAACAAGGTGCACTGTTTGAATGGTTAACAGTTGCTGAAAATGTAGATTTTGGATTAAGAATGAAAAAAGAGGACCCAATTAAAACTGCAAAAAAAGTTGAAGAATGGTTGGATATTGTTGGTCTACAGGGATTTGGTAACACACCTACCTATCAACTATCGGGTGGAATGCAGCAAAGGGTTGCATTAGCCAGATGTTTAATCAATGACCCAGATTTAATTTTAATGGATGAGCCGTTAGGAGCTTTAGATGCTTTAACTAGAGAAAAAATGCAGTCATTAGTTTTAAAAATTTGGAAAGAAACAGGAAAAACTATTATCTTGATTACTCACTCAGTTGAAGAAGCTTTATTACTCGGTGAAAGGCTTTACGTCATGGCTCCAAGACCTGGACGTATACATAAAGAGTACAATCTACCTTTTGCTTCAATGGGGTTAAAAGAGGATTTAAGAGATATAAAAAATTTAAAAGATTTTACAAGTAAGAGAGAAGAGATCTTAACCATGATTTGGGATATGGAAGAAGAAATAATGGGTAAGGATATTTAGTATGTTCACTCAAATTGTAACTTTTCTAATTATTGTATCAATAATTGGCTGTATCATGTATGGCCGAAAAATTATCAGAACTGAAAAAATTGATGCTGTTTTCGGAAACCCAGAAAGAGCTAAAGGTGGAGCTCACTGGGTTATAGTTGGAAGTAGTGTTATTTTATTAACTTGGCTTTATTTTTCTTGGGATATTGCAAAATCTTTTTACCCTCAATCAGCTAATGAATTATGTCAGGTTGGAAAAGTTAACGACTCGCTGCTTGGGTTAAAGTATTTATTTCCAATTGAAGAAAGAGAGTTCAAAAGTACTTCAAGAATAAAGAGTGAAAACAAAAACATAATTAAACTTTCAAATGAAATAAAAAATTCTAAAGGAATTAGTGACCAAGATAGAAGAATATTGTTAGGATTATTACAGAAAACTAAAAACACTATACCCTTATTAACTAATGAAAACTTATTAGAAAATCAAACGAAGGCAGAAATATCGAAGTTAACTGAAAAAATTAATCAACTGTCAGTTAAATTTCAAGAAAACGACTATCCCTATGAAACTTTAGATCAAAAAAATAAAAGATTAAAAGAAGCCAATGAAGAAGGTGGTTGGGGCGCCTCTGGAACAGCTGTAGAGAATACAGTTGAGGTTCCCATTATTCCTAAAACAGATAAGGGATTGAAATTTGATACAGCTGCTCAGGAATTAAAGATAATTAGTGATGAATTCTTTAAATTAAGAAATCATAATTTCCAATACAAATCTGCAATCAAGGAAATTAAAGATGAGGTTAAGAAATTTAGAGGTGAAGCTAATGATGCACGAGAAATTGCATCAGCCTTGGCAAAAGATGTTCTTAAAATTGCAAGACGAATTGAATATGCAAGTATTTATCCACCAAATACTTTAAATGAAATGCAAAAATCAATCATATCGTTTGATAAAATTCAAAAAAAAGAAAAAGGTTCTTTGCATTATGTTGATTTATTTTTATTTCCTGCTGGTACAATAGTTTCAAGTGGTCCTAATTGTTCAGAGCAAGGTTCTGGGAGATGGCTACCTAAACCATCAGACACATTAAATAAATTTATTCTTTTATCAAAGCCTAGTGTTGGGTTTAAAAATATTCCATTACTTTGGTATGAAATGATGGATGTTAGTAAGATAGTTGGTTTTATTTTACCAGACTGGATTGCTGATATTGTTCCAGGTAAATATCCAGTTCACAATCAAAGTGGATTTGTTGAATCAAACTTTAAAAGTAAAGTTTTAAGTGTGGTCACTGGAGAATTTAAACTATTTAAAATTCCAGTTCCTATGGGTCATATATGGGACTCTTTTTTAAGGGTGCTTTTAGGATTACTACTTGGAATAATATTTGGAGTACCCCTTGGATTATTTATGGGACTTAATAGATTTGCTAAAGGATTTTTTGATCCGCTAATTGAACTATACAGACCTGTACCACCACTTGCTTGGGCTCCACTTATCATCTCTGTTCTAGGAATTGATAACGTAGGAAAAGTATTCTTGCTATTCATGGTATCTTTTTCAATTATGATTATTTCAGCAAGAGCTGGTGCATCAGGAACTCAGTTATCAAAAATTCATGCATCACACTCTTTAGGTGCTTCTAAATGGCAAATTTTAAGATATGTAATATTTCCTAATTCGTTACCTGAAATTTTAACTGGAGTTAGGGTTGCAGTAGGAATGTGTTGGGGAACATTAGTTGCTGCAGAGTTTTTAGCAGGTACGACAGGTATAGGGTTTGTTGAAAATGTTGCTAAAAAATATTTCCAATATGAGGTAATCTGGATCACTATTTTTGTTATGGGAATGTTGGGTCTTTTATTTGATGTTACACTACGAAAGATAATAGATAAAACAATTCCTTGGCGAGGAAAAGGTTAAGTGTATTTAAGAGCTACTAATAATTCTATTTATATAATTTTTTAATTTTATTTTTCCAAAATATTTATAAACTTTGTTGGACAAATTCATGTTTGTTAAAGCTGATGCATATCTTTCACCAGCTCTTTTTCTTAAGTATATAATCTTATGATCAAATAATTTTGCTACTTCTAAAATTGAAAAACTTTCTTTACTAGCAATACTATAATGTCTACAAAGGTTTTTTTTCCATGCCTGGTAACATACTTCTACTGTATCATAAATATGGGTAAATCTTCGAGTTTGAGAGCCTGGTCTAACTACAGATAGTGGTTTATTTTTTTTAAAAGCTTCTTCAAAGATACCAATAACAGTAGACATTTTTCCTTTTGATATTTGTCTTGGGCCATACACATTATAAAAATAAATTACTTCATATTTAAATTTAAACCATTTTTTAAGATTCTCTAGCAATTCGAGATTTTTAGATTTTGTAAAAGCATATGGTGATAAGTTTTTATCATTTCCTTGATTTCCTAAAGTTGCTGAAGTTGCTGAATAAATTAATTTAATTTTATTTTCTAAACAAAAATTAAAGACTGAATTTGTACCTACTGTATTGGACTCAATACACTCACTCATGTTTAAAAAGCTTTGATAAATTCTTGCAAACTCACCAAAATGAAAAACACAATTAATATTCCTTATATCTTTAATGAGATTGCTAATGTTTTTTGTATGACCCTTAATGTATCTAACTCTTTTATTTTTAATGTGATTTTTTTTAGTACCAGAGGAGTAATTATCTAAGCTAATGATTTTATATTTGGTTTTTTTTAGTAAAAGTTCAATTAAATTTGCACCCACAAAACCAGCACCACCTGTAACTATAATTGTTTTTTTTTTCATTAAAATTTGCTGAATTTTGTTGTTAACATTTATATAATTTAATCCAAATCCAACCAACTTCTAAATTTATTTTGGTTTTCTTTAATATATTTTGGCATTTTATCTATATCAAGTTGAATTAAAGGGAATTCTTTACCAAATTTATTTTCTCGGGAGTCTGCTAAATGGTCGTGGTCAATCATTCTTCTTTTTATTAAATCTTTTATTTTTTCAGGTGTTTTTTTAGAAACACGATACTCATCATGATGTTCTGTATCTAATTCCTTATTATGAATTTCTTCAGGACTTATAATCCTAGTAAAATGCCAACCACCATTTTTAATGATATTTACATCCATATAACGATCTTTTTTTAGTAACGTATCAAGTCTATAAAAAGGATATTTTTTAGGTTTGATTTGTCTCAACCACTCAAAATTAATTAAATCTTTTTTTTTGATTGCCTTTGTTCCATGCCATTTAATTCTATTGCATAATAAATTAAATTTAAAATAAAATAGTTCCTGTTCAAAAATAACAATTTTGTTTTTATTTTTTTTTGGATTAAATAGGCTTAAATCTGGTATTTCATCGTTATCACTATAAAAGATATAATCATTAGGCTCTGCTACACTATTAACAACTTCTAATAATTTATTTCTTTGGAATGCAATTCTTTTAGCTGAATTAATTCTCAAATCTGAATCTGATTCAAGTTTATTCTTTTTATCTTCATAAATAAGATCTTCAGGTTCATTCTCAACAACTAAATAGATTATTTTATCTTTAAATTTAGAAAATTTATTTATATCAAAATTTAATTCTTTTTTTCTCCCTGAGTGTGAAAATTTTGCCTCGCAGACAATAAATTTATCCACATATTGATTCAGCATATTAAACCTCAAATCTAGGATTAACTCTTCATCATAATAAGTTGTGCAATCAAACAATTTCATAAATTAATTTATTTATATATAAAGAATAGATAATATAATAATTTAATCAAAATAAATGAAATGAAAAGAAATATACTTAATAAAAAATTATTAAAGATATTCAGTAAATATGGTTTAAATACAAACCATGCAAAGATATGTGCTGACGCGCTAATTAATGCTGAATTAGTTGGGGCTTATGGACATGGTTTATCAAGGCTTAAAATGTATTGCGATCGAATTCAAAAAAAAGTAATCAATCCTAAACCTAAGATTAAGATCAAAAAAATTTCTCAATCAATTTCTCACATAGATGCAAACAATAGCATTGGTTTTGTTGCAGCAGACCTTGGAATTAAAACTGCCATTAAACATGCACAAAAAACCGGTATTGGAATGGTTGCTGTTAAAAATAGTGGACATTATGGTTTATCTGGATATTACGCAGAAAAAGCAGTCCAAAAAAATTTGATCACAATGATTTATACTAATGCGCCACCTGCTGTTGCACCTCATGGTGCTTTAAAAAGTTTATTTGGAACAAATCCAATTTGCTTTGGAGCGCCAACAGGTTCTAAAATTCCATTTATTCTAGATACTTCTATCTCAATCATTAATAGAGGAAAAATTCGAGTAGCTGCTCGCAACAATCAAAAAATACCCTGGGGTGTTGCGTTAGATAAATTTGGAAATCCAACTATTGATGCTAAAAAAGCATTGGAAGGTGTTCAGTTGCCTATAGCAGGTTTTAGAGGCTCCGGTCTTGCTTGGATGGTTGATATCTTAAGTGGGGTTTTGACCGGCGGAAATCATGCTGGAAAAGTTAAAGATCCTTTTAATGATTTTTCAGGTCCTCAAAATATTGGTCATTTATTTATCACTTTTAAAGCAAATCTATTTCAGAAAAACTATAATCAAAGAATTAAGGATAACATCAAAACAATAAAACGATTACCTAAAATTAAAGGGATAAAAGAGATTATGTATCCTGGTCAAAATAAATTTAAAAGATTTAAAGAAAACTCTAAAAAAGAAATTAATATTACTGAGATAATTAAAAAAGATTTAGAAATTTTAAATTTTAAATCTTAATTGATTTAAAAAAATCTAAAATATCTTTTGTTAAAAGCTTTGGTTTTTCTAAAGCAGCAAAATGTCCACCACTATCCATTTTAGTCCAGTGTTGTATATTGAAAATTCTATCAATATAACTTTTAGGAGGCCATTCTGACATTTCTTTAGGAAAAATAGCTATCCCAGTTGGTGTCTCTATTCTTTTAAAATCTTTTGGAAAAAATCTTCCCCCTTCTTCTCTTCTACCAGAATATATCCATGTCGAGGTACTAAATGTATCAGTGCAAAGATAAATCATAATGTTGGTTAATAATTTATCCTTAGAATAGACACTTTCGATATCTTGATCTTTTAGATCAGACCAACCATGCATTTTTTCTAAAATCCACGCCGCAACTCCAACTGGACTATCCATCATAGCATAGCTTAATGTTTGAGGTTTAGTTGCTTGCTGAGTTCTGTATCCATCTTGCATTATTTGATCTTGATCAAATTTTTCTAACCACTTTTCTTCTTCTTCAGTTTTTGGACCATCGGGAAGCCTCATAGTTAAACAATTGATATGAATAGCCTTACAATAAGCTGAATGATCATAACCAAGCCAATTAGCAATAGTAGCACCCCAATCACCACCTTGTGTAACATACATTTTGTATTTTAAATTAACTGTCATCATCTTATTTAATACTTCGGCAATTTTTCTTGGACCATATGGTTTGCTCGGCGATCCAGAAAAACCAAATCCTGGTAGTGAGGGAGCTATCACTGTCATACCTTCTTCTTTGTTACCACCATAATTTTCTGGATGGGCCAATTGATTAATAATTTCTATAAATTCAAAAACAGAGCCAGGCCAACCATGCATTAGTAAAAGTGTTTTTGGATTAAAGCCACTCCCCTCTTCTTTGATGAAGTGGATATCAATTCCATCTACTTTAGTTTTAAAATTTTGAAAACTATTGATCTTTTTTTCATAAATTTCCCAATCAAAATCTTTAATCCAATAATTACATATTTCTTTTAGATAAGCTAAATTTGTTCCATGCTCCCAATTAGGTAAGTCTGATATTAAGTTCCAAGGGTAATTTTTAACTTTATCATAAATTTTTGAAATTTTTTCTTTAGAAATATCGATCTTAAATTTTTCAATCATATTAAATACTATAAATTGCCATAAAATGGACTATATACTTTTTAAAAATTATTTATAATTATAGTTTATGCTTTCAAATAAAGAAATTGTTTGTCCAGTAAACCTTTTAAATGTAGCTCATAAAAAAAAAGGTGTTAAAGCTGGTATAGTTAACGCTGGTAAACCTCTACCAATGTTGTCTGTCCAGGATGCTGTAAATGAAAATTTAATTGAACCAATTTTTATTGGTGATGAAAAAGAAATATTAAAATGTGCTGAATATTTAAAATGGGATATTTCAAATTATGAAATTATCCATGAACCTGTAGAAAACAATACAGCTGCCATTGCCGCAAAAATAGCTAGTGAAAAAAAGATTAGAATTATTGTTAAAGGACACATTCATACAGATGTTCTTATGAAGGAGGTTTTAAAAAGAGAGTATGATTTACTGGGAAAAACTAGATTAAGTCATATTTGGCACATGACTATTGGAAAAGAAGATAAACCATTAATTATAACTGATGGTGCCTTAAATGTTTTACCCAGTGTTAAAACTAAGATGCATATTTTAAGAAATGTTATTAATTTTTCAAATAGGATTGGTATTGATAGACCAAAAGTTGCTATTCTTTCTGCAACAGAAGAGGTTTTAGATAGTGTTCCAAGCTCTAAAGATGCTGAAGAATTAACTAAACTAGCTAAGGAAGAAAACTTAGATGCCGATGTCTTTGGTCCTCTCGCTTTTGACAATAGTATTTCAAAAAAGTCTGCAGCAATTAAAGGTATTAAAAATGGTGTTGTGGGAATGGCAGATGTTTTGTTAGTTCCAAATGTTGAAACAGGGAATAGCTTAGTAAAGATGATGATTTACTTTTGTGGTGCATGCGCAGCAGGTGTGGTTGTTGGTGGAAAAATTCCAGTAGTTATAACAAGCCGTTCGGATGAAGCCCAAGCAAGATTAGCTTCCATTGCAGCTGCTGTAGTTGCTTTGGATTAATTCTAAGTTAATTTTATGAAACCTTTTAATTATGTAAGTTTATATTTTTTAGTAATTATTCTTTGTATCACTAGTGTAAATATTGCATACAGAATGTATTTTTAATTTATTGAAAATAAAATCTTTATGCTTTAAAAGAATTCTAAATAAAGAAGAGAAAATTTATGCCTATTAAATATTTAAAGAAATCACCTAAAACATCATCAACTGATGATACAAAGACTACTGAAATAGTTAAGGGTTTATTAAAAGATATTGAGGAAAAAAAGGAACAAGCTTGTATCGATTTAACAAAAAAATTTGATAAATATGATGGGGACATCATAGTCTCTAAAGAAAAGATTGAAGAAATTAAAAAAAGTCTAGATCAAAAAACAAAAGATGATATTCAATTTTCTTACGATAGAGTTAGAAAGTTTGCTGAAGCACAATTAAAAAATTATGGTCAAGATTTTGAAATAGAGCTTTCTCCTGGACTTTTTGCTGGTCAAAAATTAATTCCGGTCAATACAGCTGGTTGTTATATACCTGGTGGTAGATATGCTCATATTGCTTCAGCGGTTATGAGTGTAACAACAGCAAAAGTTGCTGGTGTAAAAAATGTAATTGCATGTAGTCCTCCTAAGGAAGGTGTGGGTGCCCATCCAACAATAGTTTATACAGCTGATCTATGTGGTGCTGATGTTATATTAAATTTAGGTGGTGTTCCCGGGATTGCCTCAATGACTAATGGATTATTTAATAATCCTCCAGCAGATATTATAGTTGGTCCTGGAAATCAGTTTGTTGCTGAAGCTAAAAGAATTTTATTTGGTAAAGTTGGAATAGATTTATTTGCAGGTCCTACTGAAATAGCGGTCATTGCAGATGATAAAGCTGATGCTGAAATGGTAGCTGTTGATTTAGTCGGACAAGCAGAACATGGTTATAATTCTCCTGCATGGCTGTATACGACAAGTAAAAGAGTTGCTAATGAAGTTATGAAAAGAGTTCCAGAATTAATTGCTGATTTACCCGAAATTCCTAAAACTAGTGCTGAAGCTGCCTGGAGAGATTATGGAGAGGTTATTCTTTGTGACACAGATGAGGAAATGGCAACAATCAGTGATGAATATGCACCTGAGCATCTAGAAGTGCAAACTGAAAATTTAGAGTGGTTTCACAAAAGATTAAAAAACTATGGTTCACTATTTATTGGAGAAGAAACTACAGTCGCTTATGGTGATAAGTGTTCTGGTACAAACCATATACTACCTACAAAAGGTGCAGGCAGATATACAGGTGGATTGTTTGTTGGTAAATTTATTAAGACTTTAAGCTTCCAAAGAATGACAAAAGAATCTACAAAAACCGTAGGTGCTGCATGTGCTAGAATTTCTAGATACGAAGGTATGGAGGCTCATGCTAGAACTGCTGATGTAAGACTTAGAAAATATGGTTTTTCTAATTAAAATAAAAAGGAATTTAAATGACTACATATGAATGTTCAAAATGCGGAATGTCAGTTAATGCTACATGTGGAAAATGTAATGAACCTTTAGTAAATGACATGCTTAAATTAGATGATGGCAATGAAGTGCAAATATCAAAATGTCCAAATGATCATGGAAAAATTAAATCTCCATTATGTTGTGGCCAGGATATGAGCTGTAAAATTTAATTTAAAAAAAATTAATAATTTCAATAAAAACATAAAGGGCAAGCATGCTCATGAATGTTATTATAAATAAGTTAATCCTTTTCCAAACCATATCACTCTGAAGGTATTTTGATAATAGTTTTGATAAATATCCTATTGTAAAAAAAAACAATAAAGAAGATATAGAGGCTCCAATACCAAAGTAGTACTTGTCAATTATAAAAAGATTTTTAGAAAAATTTCCTAAGAAAAAAACTGTATCAGAATAAACATGGGGATTAAGATAAGTAAAAGCAAGAGTTTTAGTTATTATATTTGTTACTGGGACATTTTTAATCTTTTCATTAAAACTAATTTTTTTATTTTGAATAGATATTTTTCCATAAATAAAGTGAATTAAGAATACAAACAAAAGAATATTTAAGATTAGTTCTATTGTTGAATTAAAAAAATTACCCAAATATTGAAAAAGAAAAATTCCCAGAAAAATCAATATGAGGTCTGATATTGAACATATTAGACAAACAAGAAATATATATTGTTTTTTTAAGCCCTGTTCTATTACAAATATATTTTGAGCCCCAATAGCTAAAATAAGACTTAGCCCTGTAAACAAACCTAATATTAGATATTCCATCTAATCTAATTAAGAATGGCTAATCCAAATAGTTTTTGTTTGAAGAAAAGAGTTTAAGGCTTCTGTGCCTTGATCTCTTGAAAGAGATCCCGATTGTTTGTAACCACCAAATGGAGTTTTTATATCCCCTTCTGAAAAAGTATTAACAGACACCGTTCCACAAGGTAAACTTTTAGCTAAATGAAATGCCTTATCTATGTTTTGAGTAAACACACTCGCATGTAAACCATATTTTGAATTACTGGCCACTTTTAAAGCCTCTTCATCATCTTTAACAGTCAACACACCTAGAACTGGGCCAAAAATTTCTTCTTGGGCAATCGTCATGTTTTCTTTTAATCCATCAAATAAAGTTGGTTTTGCATAAAAACCTTTTTGATTATTTTCAGAAACTCCACCTAATAATAATTTGGCACCTTCATCAATTCCTTTTTTTATATACCCATCTACAGTTTCAAGATGACCTTTTGAAATCATCGAACCCATATTGGATTTTAAATCTAAGGGGTCACCAACTTTCAACTTTTTAACTCTTTTGGAAATTTTATCTAAAAATTCATCTTTAACTTTTTTGTGAACTATCTGCCTCATATTTGCAGAACAGTTTTGCCCACCATTCCAAAAAGCTGAATTAATTGCATTATCAATTAAGTCATCATTAATTTTAGCATCTTCTAAAATGATAAAAGGACTCTTTCCTCCCATCTCAAGAGCAATTGCTTTTAAATTACTCTCTCCAGAATATTTCATAAAGTAACCCCCTACTTCAGTTGATCCTGTAAAAGAAATTGCATCAACATCATTGTGTCGACCTAATGCTTCTCCTACATCGCCATATCCTGGGAGAACATTTAAAACTCCATCTGGTATACCCGCTTCTTGAGCAATTTTTGCAACACTTATTGCAGTTAGAGGTGTATCCTCAGCTGGCTTGATAATTACAGAACAGCCTGCAGCTAAAGCTGGTGCCATCTTCCAAACTGCCATCATTAATGGAAAATTCCAAGGAACAATTCCTGCTATAACTCCAATTGGCTCTTTAACAATTAAACTTGTTATTGATGGTTCGGTTGGTCCTACTTTACCAAACACTTTATCAATTAATTCTCCATACCACTGAAAATGCATTGGTGCATCATTAGCAACTTCATTAATGCAATCTGTTATTAATTTTCCAGTATCAACACATTCTAATACAGAGTTTTCAATTCCAGTTTCTCTTAACAATTCTGCAAACTTTAATAAAACTTCTTTGCGATATTCTGGGGAACTCTTAGACCAAACGCCACTATTGAAAGCTTTTCTTGAAACTTTTACTGCTAGATCAACATCTTTATGATTACATTTTGCAACTGTACAAAGTTTCTCACCAGTTGCAGGGTTGATTGTTGTAAATTTTTCTCCATCAATTGCATTAACATATTTACCATTAATAAAAGCTCTACCCTCAAACTTTAATTTTTTTGCTATTGATTTATAATTTACAGCCACTAACTATTCAGCATTAGCTGTAAGAGTTTTGATTTCTAAAATGTTCTCATTAGGATCTTTAACAAAGAAAGTCTCTTGCTCGTATTTAGTTCCTTTAAATCTCAAATAAGGCTCATCATAATATTTGGTGCCATTATCTTTTAATCTATTTTTAAGTGAATCAAAATCTTTTCTAGATAAATGAACTCCAAAATGAGGAACTGAAACATTTCCCATATCAACATCATGTCTTTCACTATCCATTTTGTGTTTGCTTGCGTGAAGAGTTAATTCATTTCCCCAAAAATCAACATCAGCCCATTCTTGTGCCGAATTGTCCAACCTACACCCTAAAGATTCACTATAAAATTTTTTTGCAATTTCTAAATCTCCACATGGCACAGCTAGATGAAAACAGTTTGTGTTTTTGTACATAATTCTCCTTTAAATACTTGATTTAATGACTATATAAACTTTGAATTTATAATCAAGGTAGCAAAATAACATGGGCAACTTTTTACAATCTATAATTGATAGGGATCCAGCTGCAAAATCTAAAATAAGTTTAATCCTAACTTATCCAGGAGTTAAAGCAGTTTTTTTTCACAGAATTGCTAATTTTTTTAATCTTGCAAAGTTTGACCTTGTTGCCAGAATAATTTCTCAATTCTCAAGGTTTTTAACTGGAATTGAAATTCATCCAGGGGCAAAAATTGGAAAAAACTTATTTATAGATCATGGCATGGGTGTTGTAATTGGTGAAACTTCTCAAATTGGTGACAACGTAACTATTTATCATATGGCAACATTAGGTGGAATTGCCCCAAGTATTAACTCAAATGATCAACGTAATATAAAGAGACACCCAACAATTGAAGATGATGTTGTAATTGGTTCGGGTGCTCAAGTATTAGGTCCAGTTACAGTTGGAAGATGTGCGAAGATTGGTGCAAATGCAGTAATTACTAAAGATGTTCCAGAAAAAGCAGTTATGGTTGGAATACCTGCAAAAAATGTTGGTGTCGCTGATAGTGAGTTTAAACCTTACGGTATCACTCCTGATAGTGATGCTAAATCAGATTAATGAGAACCATACAAAAAAATTTTATTTCAGGGATTGGCAATACTCCTTTAATAAAATTAAGAGCAGCCTCAGAAATTACTGGTTGTAATATCTATGGTAAAGCTGAATTCATGAATCCAGGTGGCTCCGTAAAAGATAGGGCAGCACTTGCTTTAATTAAAGATGCTGAAGATAAAAAATTAATTTCAAAAGGTGGAACTATTGTTGAAGGCACTGCTGGTAATACTGGAATAGGCTTATGTCTTCTCGGTAATTCACTTGGCTATAAAACAATAATTGTAATGAATGATAATCAAACTCAAGAAAAAAAGGACCTGCTTAGAAATATGGGTGCTGACTTACGTTTAGTGCCAGCAAAACCATATAAAGATGAGGCTAATTTTGTGAAAGTTGCTGCAAAACTTGCTGATGAATTAAGACCATCAAATAACCATGGAGTAGTTTGGGCTAATCAATTTGACAATGTTGCAAATGCTAAAGGTCATTATGAAAGTACAGGACAAGAAATTTGGGAGCAAACTGAAGGTAAAGTTGATGGCTTTGTATGTTCATCAGGAACTGGTGGAACAATTTCTGGTGTAAGTAATGCTCTTAAAGAAAAAAATAAAGATATTAAGATTTTTCTATCTGACCCAAAAGGTTCTGCTCTTTATAACTATATAAAAAATGGTGAATTGAAATCTGAAGGTGGATCAATTACAGAAGGAATTGGATCAAGTAGAATTACTAAGAACTTTGAAAACGCTAAGATAGATGGTGCTTATTCTATTGATGATCATGAAGCATTACCTATTCTTTATGATTTAATTCAAAATGAAGGTTTGAGTTTAGGCACTAGTTGTGGAATTAATATTGCTGGTGCGATTAGAATGGGTAAAGAATTGGGTCCTGGAAAAACTATTGTCACAATTCTTTGTGATAAAAGTGAAAAATATGCCACAAAAATGTTTAATAAAAAATTTCTAGAAGAAAAAGGTTTACCCTTCCCTAATTGGCTTTAAATATAAATCTTATCAGCTAATCCATAACAAAGAGCTGCACTAATGATTGTAAAAATTAAAGGAGCGATTACAGCTTCATTTGATGGTGATTTTACACCGGTCTTATCAATCTTAATCGAATAAGTATTGACAATAAAAATACACAAATTTTGAACAAAAACTAAATTGAAAAATGCCCATGTATCCTCAACACCATTGGGTCTTACAAACATGATATACATTGCCATTAGGAAAGTACCTAAAAATATAGCACCAATCATTCTCATGGTTGCTGTAGCAGTTTCATCTATTTGAAATTTATTTCTAAATTTTTCGTTTCCAATAATCATTTGATAAGCATAAGCACCGACACCTAAAAAATGTATTACAAATAAAATTAAATAAAAAACTCCATTAAATTTTTCAATCATACATAAATAATAACAATATTAGCCTTAAATAGCTAACTACCTTGTTGAGGCATTTTGTACATGCCAAGTGACAATAATGGTTATGTCATTTGTGTTTAATATTCTTATTGTCTGATTAACTTTAATCAATAACAACAGGAAAAATATGAAAAAAATAGTAATGACTTTATTCTTAGTACTTTTTACAAGTTCAGTTTATGCTGGTTCATGCCCAATGATGTCAAAAAGCATAGATGATAAAATTGCAGAAGCACAAATGCTAAGAGATCAAGGAATGGCAGCTCATAATGCTGGTGATCACGCAAAATCAGAAGAATTATTAGGTAAAGCAATGGAGCTTTTTAAAAGCTAACAAATAATTATATATATTTAGCGAGATTTCATTTAATGTTAATGAATGAGTCTCGCTACTTCATATGGATTTCTAATCCTAGCAGTTGTTCTAGGAGTAACATCAAATAGTTTCGCAAAAAGTGCAGAAGGTTTTACCCTTCTCTTTCCAAGTATTATTACAGGAATTACAATAGTTTTATGCATGTATGCATTGTCTGTGGTAATGAAAAATATCCCAATGGGAATTACTTATGCGTCATTTGCTGGATTAACAATCATTGCAACTGTAGTTGTTGGGTTAATTAGATTTAATCAAATACCTAATCTTTATTCGATGATTGGTTTAGGTTTAATTATTATTGGTGTATTAATGGTAAACTTATTAGGAAATAATTAAACATGATTTCAAAAAAATATTCCCAAGCCTTATTTATGATTTTTATGTCATTTGGAATGAGTGTTATTATAAGTGGCGTTGTAACAGCTGTTAATACAGGAATGATTGATGACTTTCCTGAAAGATGGTTTAATTCCTGGATGTATGCTTTTCCAGTGGCATTATTTGCAGCTTTTACTATGGCTCCTATTATGAGACCTTTAGTTAACAAAATTGCATCGAAAGATTAATCTTGAAACCTTTACTAGGATATATCTTTTTAGCTATTGGAATTTTATTTGGAATAGCTTCAAATAGTTTTGCAAAAATTTCTGATGGCTTCACAAAATTAACACCCTCTATTTTATGTATACTATTTATGTGTATTACAATGTTTTCAATTTCAAAAGCAATGTCCACACTGCCAGTAGGATTTGCTTACTCAACTTATAGCGGATTAACAGTTACAGGTGTTTTGGTATTTGCAATGATAAAATATAATCAAATTCCAAATTTGTATGGGGTTATAGGAATTTTGTTAATTATAATTGGAGTGATTATGGTTAATTACTTAGGTAAGTTAATTTAAAGCTAAAAAGTAGTTATAAATTTTTTGTAAAAGTGGTGTAAGAAAATTTTTTTTAATTTTATGGAATTCTATTGTTGTGAGAGGTTGTATTCAAGAAACTTATTTCACTAAAAGTAAAATATATACTTTGTATATATTGTACCAAAAAAGTAATATCTAAATATCAATAAAGGAGGTGCGATTATGAATTTATCACCACCTGACACATAACTGGTGTGATTTAATAATCAAAGACTCGATAAGACAAAAAAATAAATCTATTATTATAGATTTTGGCGTATACCGCTAACTTATAGGGGAACTCTTTTGGAGTTTACCGAAAGGGTGACCCCCTTAAAAATTAGCCGGTAACTTATGTAAACCATCTTCATCAAAAGTAAGTTCATATTCATCAATAACACTAGATAAATTAAGTGAAGAATACAAATGTGGAAACATATTGCCATCTGATGCTTGTTCCCAAATTAAGTGATCTAATTTCAAAGTGTCTATTTTTAATAACACTAATTCTTTTTGATCTGTATAATATTTTTTTAAAGTTCCTTTGACCTGATCTTCTCCCGAAAAATGAATAAATCCATCTTCTAAATCTTTTTTAGAACCTTCAAATTTATTTTTTGTTTTTGCTTCTTCTAATTCTGATTTAGAACAAATTTTATAAATAAACTTAAAATTCATTTATTTTGAAACAGGTTTCAAAATCTTTAATAAATTATTGTGAATACTCTTATTTGATGAACAGAGAATATTTCCAGCTTTTATTGCATTATCATTACTCCAAGTAGTAACAATTCCTCCAGCAGCTTTAATAATAGGAATTAAAGGATGTATGTCCCAAATTTTATTAGAACATTGTAAAACAGCATCTACTTTACCTTCTGTGAAATGAGAATAACTTAAAGCATCTGCACAAGGAAATTGCATTCGTTTTAAAATTTGTGGAATTTTGCTTTGTTGTTTTAAAGTTAATCCGCCATGAAAAGCTGCTGACATTTTCATATTTGAAAAAGTTGCTTTGTGATTTACTTTAATTTTTCTTTTTTTTTTACTCTCAAAAACATAAGCAACTTTATCAGATGTATTAAAATAATATTTTTTTAATATCGGAAAGTTCGCTAAACCCAAAGCAGGAGTACCTTTATAATTTAAAGATATTAAATTACTCCATGTAGGGTTTCCTATAACAAATGATCTTGTTCCATCTATAGGATCTATTACCCAAGTAAAATCACTTTTAGATTTTAAGTGTCCAAACTCCTCTCCTATTATTTGGTGATTGGGGAATTTTTTATTAATTTCTTTTCTAATGAATTTTTCAAATGTTTTATCAGCAGTTGTAACTGGGTCATACCCCTTACCCTTAAGCTTATTAGAAACCTTAAAGGATTTATTCAATTTTAAGTAATAAAATTTAGTGAGTTTTATTGCTAAATTTTCAATGAATTTTGAATAAGTTCTATAGTCTGATGATTTTAATATTGGCACAAGTCACTAATACTATTTTATTAAGGAAAACTCAAACATTTGAAAAGAAAATTTAAATTTTAAGTAATATTTTCAATCTGTTTTTCTGCTTCTTTAATTGATTTTTCGTAATCTAAGGCCATTTGATCAGCACTAATAGTTTGCACATTTTCAATACCAAAAAAATTTAAAATAAATTTTAACCATGGTGTTAAAAAATCTTCTTTACTATTTAGCTTTGTTCCTCCTGATGTAATTACAAGATATGCTTTTTTATTTTTGAGCAAACCTTCTCTTCTTCCATTCTCTTTGAATCTAAAAGTTTCTCCTACTCGTGCGGCAAGATCAGACCATGCTTTTAATGTTGCTGGTGGGCCATAATTATAAATTGGAGCTGATATAATGATTATATCACTTTCTTTGAGTTCTCTTACTAGGGTATCAGATAACTCAAACATTTTTTTATGATGTTCAGTTTGATCTTTTTTATCAATTTTCATTCCTGACTCTGTCAGGCCTGATACAAAAACCATTTCATCATCTAAGTCTCTATAAATTATTTCGTCATCGGGTTTCTTAATTTTATCTAATAGTTTCTTTGCTAAAGCTCTTGATGAAGAACCCTTTTTTCTAGCACTAGAGTCTATTTGATAGATTTTCATAATTCTATTTATCCAAAGTTTTGTAAGAATGGTAATACATTTAATAAATGATATCCCAAAGCTTGTAATTGGTTAGTTAATATTAAAATACCCGTAATTAATAGAATAATTCCACCTATTTTTGATACTAAATTTATATTATTCTTAAAATTCTTAGAAAATATTAAAAACTTTTGTATTAGATAGCCTGAAAGGATAAATGGTAAAGCTAATCCCATGGAATAAGAAATTAGAAGAAATATACCTCTGTTTATATTTTCTTCAGTAGCTGCAAGAACTAAAATTGATCCTAAAATAGGACCTATACAAGGCGTCCAACCAAAGGCAAAAGCCATACCAATTAAAATCGGGCTATAAAAATTATTATTTTTTTTTGTTTCAATTCTTTTTTCGTAATTTAAAAATTTCAAATTAATAATTCCGATAATATGAAGTGATAAAATAACTATTATTAAACCAGCTGCTATTCTAAGTTCATATGAATTTTGAAGTAGTGCTTGACCTAAATAAGTTGAGGCAGCTCCAAAAATTACAAAGACAATTGAAAAACCTACTGTAAATAGAATTATTGGAATTAAGTTTACATTCTTTTTTTCAATTAGTTCGTTTAGTGTGCTTCCTGAAATATAAGAAATATACCCAGGTATTAACGGTAATACACAGGGAGATAAAAAACTTATTAATCCAGCTCCAAATGCAACAAATAATTCAAACATTAATTTTCTTTAACAACTTTTATTTTTTGTTCACCTAAATTATCAACTTTTAGAAGCATTTCATCTCCATCTTTTAAAAATTGAGGTGGATCCATGCCAAGACCTACGCCTGGCGGGGTTCCAGTAGTTATAACATCTCCTGGCATTAAAGTCATAAAGGCACTTATATGGGAAACAAGAAAATTAAAATTAAAAATCATTTGATTTGTATTTCCAGTTTGATGTCTATTGCTATTAACATCTAAAGATAAATTCATATTTTTTATATCCTTAATCTCATCTCTTGTAACTAAGTAAGGTCCTAATGGACCAAATGTATCACCTGATTTACCTTTAACCCATTGTCCGCCTTTTTCTTTTTGCCACTCTCTCTCACTAATATCATTGCAAATGCAATAGCCAAAAATATGATCTTCTGCATCCTTTTCCAAAACTTTTTTTGCTTTTTTACCAATTACAAAGGCTATCTCAACTTCATGGTCTAACTTTTTAGAACTTTTTGGGATTATAACATTATCATTAGGACCAACTATAGAATGAACAGATTTGTTAAAAAGAACAGGGTGTTTTGGTGATTCTGCTCCTGTTTCTTTTGCATGTTCTAAATAATTCAATCCTATTGCAAAAAAATTTCCTGGCTTAGTAATACACGAACCAATTCTACTGCTTTTCTCTACTTCCTCTAAACTTTCTAAGTCAATTTTTTTTAATTTTTCAAGATTTTCAAAGTTAATTGTTTCGGGATTTAAATCTTTTAAATGAGAAGAAAGATTTCTATACCTTCCGTTTTTATCTATTGCAGCAGGAATTTCTTGACCAAAATTTCCCAGTCTTAATAATTTCACTTAATTAACCTTTAATACCCATGTGAGTATATTTAACATTTAGATAATCTTTGATAGCCATTGATCCACCTTCTCTGCCGTACCCGCTCTGCTTAATACCTCCAAAAGGTGCTTCGGCAATTGCAACTGCTCCGGTATTAACTGCTACAGATCCTGTTTCTAACTGTTCTGATGCTAAATGAGCTGTTTCCATTGAATTAGTGCAAACATAACTACATAAACCAAGGTCATGATCATTGGCTCTTTCAATAACTTCATCAAATGATTTAAAAGATAGCATTGGAACTAATGGCCCAAATGGTTCTTGTTTCATGATTGTGAAATCATCTTTTACATCATCAAAAACTGTTGGTTCATAATAAAAACCTTTATTAAATCCAGCTGGTCTTTTCCCCCCCAATAAAACTTTAGCTCCTTCTTGTTTAGTTTTTTCAACTAACTTTTCAATCTCTTCTAATCTTTTTTGAGTTGTTAATGGACCTAATTGAGAGTCTGGATCCATGCCATTTCCAATTTTTAACTTTTTAGTTTTCTCGATAAATAAATTTACAAATTCATCTTTTTTAGATTCTTGAATATAAAATCTATTAGGAGATATGCATACTTGTCCATTATTTCTGAATTTTGCAGCAATAGCCATATCAGCTGCTTTTTTAATATCCGCATCATCAAAAACTATAAAAGGAGAATGCCCACTTAATTCCATCGTTACTCTTTGAACTTTATCTGCAGCTTGTTTTAAAATCAATTTTCCAACTCTTACAGATCCAGTAATTGAAATTTTTTTAATTATATCTGATTGAATTAATTGAGAAGCTATACTTGGAGGATCACCTGATAAAAGATTGACCGCTCCAGGTGGAACACCACACTCTCTACAAATATCAACTAATTCCATTACTACGCCTGGTGTAATAGTATCTGGTTTAATGATCACTGAACAACCAGCTGCTAGTGCAGTTGATATTTTTCTAGCTGCTAAAATAAGTGGAAAATTCCAAGGTGATAGCGCAGCTACTACTCCAACTGGCT
>Ga0209709_10001391_pt1 | contig 22374 bp, 34 predicted proteins | sample ArcticOcean_MG_C_2_FD_187435 | JGI IMG/M metagenome (GOLD analysis project Ga0209709, IMG submission 187435) | Marine microbial communities from western Arctic Ocean - ArcticOcean_MG_CB4_136 (SPAdes) (version 2) | ecosystem: Environmental > Aquatic > Marine > Oceanic | place: Arctic Ocean...
AAATTACATTTTCATTAAGGGTTATTGTGGGAGCAAATAAGTTAGTACGGTTTGATATTGAACTTCATATTGCTTCAGATTTAGGTGGAGGTTCTGGAGTAACTTTGAACTTACTTCGTAATGCTGTCATTACTAAAAAAATGTTTAGTGATTTTGTAGAAATTTATAATCAACCAAATCATAGATATAAAAATATGTATGCTAATATGGCAACGGACGATATAAAAAAATTAAAAGATATATTTAGTGAAGATGGAAATTATAATTTTGTATCAACTAAGTATTTCTTTAATGTAGACATTTTACGGGAGTTGAAATTATGACTTGGTTTGATGTACTCCGCAAGCAGGAAATGATAGAAAGTTATTTTAGTAGGAAAACTGGATATGAAAGACCTGAAGATTTAACAACCAATGATGTTAAAACATACGGAGAATATTTTAACATAGTTTCCTTTGATACTAATGAGGCTCAAAAATTATTTAATTTACTACAAGGAGATGTGGGTTATCATATGACAAGTCCTAATTCTATTGAATCTATTAAAGCAAGCGGTCTACAAGTAAAAGATCCTATGTCAGATATGGGGCCTGTACATTTAAGACCTAGACTAACAGAATCAAACCCTCCGGGGATTTATGCTACTCACAAAAGACCATATGGAAATGCTGGACATCTTGATGATACAGGAAATAAAGAAGCCGATAGTGGAGATTTAATTATAATACCCGATATAAGCGATGCAGATTTTAAAGCCCCCAATAAGGGTGGTTTAGCACCCCATGTTCGTTGGTATCCTCCCAAAAGTTTACCGGCAAGCAGACTAATATTTCCATATAGAGATTTTACATTGGAGGAATACAAAGCAGTTAAAAGGTGGGATGATAGTATAGATAGATTAGGTGACGGTTATCGTGTAGTGGATAATATTTTATCTGCACCAAAAGCGGCTGTAGATTATATAAGAAAATGGAATAATGCAAATTTCGGTGTAATATTAAGAGAATATGTTTTTAGAAAATTATTAGAGTTTATGAAATTTGAAAAGGCACAAGTAAGAGAGCGAACTGAATTAGAAGAATTAGAAGGTAGACTTAGAAATCGTTTCAGGTTGGTTGCAGATACTGAGGCAGACAAGAAAAAATATAAAGAACTAACAGGTAAAGAATATGAGAGGTGATATAAATGAATTGGTTTAATATTATAAAAAATGAAAAAGATGTAAAACTCTACGAAGAATTATATAATATAGATACAAGTAAACTAACTAATGAATTGGCTGTATTGCACGAATTTAGATCTGGAGATATTTGGGCAAAAGATATTTCACCGTATTACGGTGATTATTCAGACATCCTTAGAGGGAAAAAATTATTTATCTATATTAATGTGTATACAGGTATAGGCACTTCATACATTCCTTATCCCTCATTTAAAAAGACACCGGATAATAATATATTATGTCATATCACAATAACACCAGCATTCCCCACCTTTTCTCCAAGGCCGCCCACCATCTCAACAACAATAAAATTGGGTGATATAATTGAGTTAAGTTTAAAGCCAGACGGGAAATATAAAAATATATCTTTCATGATAAATAATGTTAAGGGGCTATCATCCAACAAAGTCATTGTAAACCTTGTGGATAAATTAAGCCAACTACAAAAGGGAGTTAAAAAATTGATTGGTCCAAAAAGAACACCTCTTACTGAAAAACCTGTAGTATTAGATTTTTTAAGTGATGAAGGTATTAAAAATATACAGGAACTATTATGGTACGAATTTCAACCAGCAAGTCACATCAAGGCGAGCGATGATATATTAATATTTATAGGGGCACATAAAGAAGCGTTAGGATTAAAGTAAAGTTTATAATATAAAGAAGGTTAGAGGAAAATAAGGGGGGCTTAATATGACTTGGTGGGGTATTGTTAAAAATGAAATAGGAACTGGTCCTATTAATCCCGCAGAATTAAATGAACTTCAAAGAGAAAGAAGGGAAATGGTTGAAACCTATAGTGATGTAACACACCTCCCGTTTAAATTATATGGTAAAATGAAAATTTTATCTGATTTAAAATTAGAAAAAGATGTTATAAGAGCATACACTCTACATTATGGTTCAGGTAGTACTGCTGGTAGTAGTTGGTTAGATCATATAGAGCATTCAGAATATAATCATGATTTTACTCCTATGATATATATGGATTTCGGAATGGGTGGTAAGGAAAAATTCATATTGGAATTGGAGGGGCCTTTAGTTAATGTAGTAGACCAAAACACACCTATTGATGTTAGAGATTTTGTAACTCTTTATAAACAAGGTAAAGCATATGTTAATTCTGATACTAAACATATTTTACAATACCTTATAGATAAATCAGAACAAATTCCTTTCGAGGGTAAAGGAGTACTAGGTGGATTTCTAATTAAACTTCCAGCCAACAAAACCCCGGATTTCTGGACAGAGTCTTCTTACCTACTAGTTAAAACTGGAAGATTAAGACTATTACAACAATTAAAGAGTAGGGGGCTAAAACTATGACTTGGTGGAATATAATAAAAGAACCTACACTAAGTACAAGTGCCGGATTTACACCAGCATTAAGTAATACTACATATGGTGAAAAGCCCCCATGTGAAACTTGTGAAGATAAGGAAACTCCATGCGGTTGTAAGATTGAAAAAAGAAAAAGAAGTGATAAAAGATATTGGAATTTAATAGATACTTTAATGCAAGACGGGGAAAAAAGAAGTGTAAATGCAATTATAGATGGTTTGTATTCTAATAGAAAAACAATTAGTTCTAGAGGTCCCCTTTCTTTAAAAAATGTGCCTATGAAAAATGCAATTAGTACTTATTTAAGAACTAATAAGAATTATATAGCAGTAACTAAAAGAAGTCCTAAAGAATATCAATGGCTGGGTGAGGAAGAATGACTTGGTTTGATGTTATAAAAATAGTAAGTTATGATTTAAAACAAGTTAAAAAATTATTTTTAAACCCCAAGATTGTATTTAACTTAGGAGATAATACTGACACAATAATAGGTTTATTCAAGTTAATATATTTTGATGAACCCCTCACAGTAAAAACTAGAATGCAAATGAAAAGAAATGCTACTAAACCGCTAGCAAAAATTGAAACTAGTAAGTTTTTAAATAATTTATCTATTGCTGGGGGTAAAATAATTAATATACCTGAAAAAATGCTTCCCCTTGAAAGACATTTAGTATCATTAACGAGCCTTTCAATTTATAATGTAAATGATATGTATACTAAAAAAGATATAGAATTAATTATTTTAATAAATGACAAAAAACAATGTTTATTTGAGTTAAGAATAAACGATAGTTTATTCAGATTTAAATTATCTCAGAGGCAGATTGGGTATATTTCCCAAAATCTAATGTATTCTATAATTGATGATATATTAGATTTTTATAGAAATATGGGTGACATAAATTTTACCTTCCAGGTTTCATTAACTGGGGCTTCCGAGGCTCGTGAAGCAGGTGGATTCAACTTGAAACATGCGGATATTGTTGTCTTAGGAATACCTTCTAAATCTGAGTATATGGGGAAAATACATGATAAATTTACATCGAGAAAACCTAAAAATAACTATGGGTCCACTGACGATACAACAGCAGCATGAGGTGAAAATGAATGAATAATTGGTTTGACATAGTAAAGGATAGTAACTACTGGGATAGATTTTCTATTAAACTTGCAAAAATGGATGAGGGTAATTTTAGGGGTGGGCTTAATATAGTAAATAGTATGTTTAGAAAGTTAATATATAGCCTATTTAATAAAAAAGAAATTAAAGAACTAATTGATGAATGCGCTAGGGCTGGTCGTAGAGATCTATTATCATTAGTATCGTTTTGGCAAGTACAAATGATACGCAAGCCACATTCTTTACTTCCTGATAAAATACTAGATTTACAGCAATATGGGGCTAAACCGTGGGCTGTATTTCACATTCGTTATCTAACGGATACTTACTCAATGAAAGATGTTAAAAAATATCCAAACTTTGAGGGTTGGGCAGTAGAAAAAATTGATGGCGGTATGGCAGTTGGAGAAATGTATAGAATTTACTACATTTCTAATGGTTTTATATTTCAATTAAATGGCATAGACAAACCCACTTATAAAAGAGTGTTATTAAATTATTTAGGCGGTCAAAGAATATTAGAACTTAGGAATTATAAAAGAGAACAAATACCTTTAAGAAAAATAACTGCGAGGGGAACATAATGGGTTGGCAAGACATACTAAAACAATGGGATTGGGAATGGCTTGTTAATGTATTTAGGGAAGGTGTTGGACAAAGTGAAAATCCTTTAGGTAAATACAGGTCTTGGAAAGGCGCATATATTCAATTACTTAATTTGTTATATGAAGGGGACAAAGATAAAATAGGAAAATATATAGACCATTTATTAAAGGCTATTAATAATCCTACTTTTTCGAAAATAAGAATAGCAAAGATTAAAATTCAGAGACAACCCGAACTTTTTTTACCTCCCGTATTACGAGAAGCCAAAACTGTATTTCCTAGAATGATAATAAAACAAACTTTTGCCTCATACTACAAAGATTTACCTGAGTCTTTCTACATAAACGCCTACTATGGTACTTTCGAAGACGACTATTATGTACATATTGAAGTAGAAAATATGTTAATTTCATGTGACATCATAGAGCGTGGTATCAGGGACTGGAAATTAAAAGATATAGGAAAGTTGGTAGGGGAAAACAATTATATGTATAGATCTTACTACGCTGGTGCTAGAAAGCCCCCATTCTCCCATTCACCCAAATGGACTATGCGAGAAGGACCTTTTATTACAGAAGAGGAACTAAAAAGGGAACAAGAATATGCTGAACAAGAAGAGTAAAGTTTATAACATAAAAATAAGTTAACAAAAATAAGGGGAGGGGATTATATGACTGTAGAAGATATTCTGAAGAATAGGAAACTCAGCAGACAATCAAGATATGCAAATGCATTTGCTAAAATAATTAAAAATAGAATGCCTGACCTAACTGCAATTTTAAACACATTTGGCTGGAAGAACCCCACCTACACTCTTAGTGAGTGGTATTCAACTAATACATTACCACCGAAGCAGGAGAAATGGAATACAATCTTACCAATTAAAGATATGGTAGGACATAAAGGGGCATCGTCTAAAATATTTGAAGCCGCTAGAAAAGACAATTTAAAATTAGAAATTAGAAACAATATAGAGTTACAGTCATTCATCAACGAAGTATCTCCAAAGAACATGACACCCCAACTAATTATTCGTAGCATATCAGTAGAAATTGTATTAATGTTAGGTAATAGAGAAGTGTTAAGATTTGATAGGTCAGACGGATCATCGAATATGGGTAAAAAACTAAACGAAGTAGCAGCATTAACTAGGCAAAAAGATCAATGGAAAAATAAAAATATTTTCATTACCAATAGAATTAATGGTATGTCTATAAGAAGTTTTGTTTATACTAAAAATAAATTATCGGGAAAACAACCAAGTTTAGATAATATTGTTGTTTCGCTTCAGGGTGGCCATAAATTCAAAAACTTTGCTGAATTTATAGTCTACTTAACAGGTAATAGGTTGTCGCATTACGGAGGTTCTCAAAAACGCCTATTTAAAGAAGATAAATGGGCTATTACTGAAAAAAAACTTAGGGAGTTGGCATTCAATACTGCTGTAAAAAAACATATGAAGCAATTTGCAGGAAATATAGTAGGTAGTAATGAATTGGTAGTACTAAATTCAAAGAACCCATCATCACACAAATACAAGCAAGAATTTATATTACTAGAAAAAAAACTAGCATATACTATAAAAATTAATAATCGACTACACCGTAAACCAAAAAGAACTATAATAACTAGAGAAGAAAAAGTATCTGATAAAGAAAAGGGAGATTGGAAAGCATCATTTCCTGTTTTAGAGATGGAAATAAATAAAATTCGTGTAGAGATTTGGGCTAATGAGAAATTCTTGGATGGAGGATGGGGTAACTTAGTTGCCATTGTAGAATTTAATGATGAAAGATTTTTTAGTAGATTAGAAAGTAATAATTTTTTTAACAATGAAATTAATGTAATAGGTTCGTTTAATAGAAAAAATCTTCCTTGGGATTCGTCTTCAAACGAACAAGAATCTAACTCTAGATCTGCTACATTGGGTTCTCGATGGTGGTACAAAAAATATATGGATTTACAAGCGGGGAGGATTTCAGAGACTGAGTTTAATCATGGTGGCAAAACTGAAGAAAGAAGAGAAGCAAATGAAGGGTGGAGAAAAAAATTAAGAAGAAAACAATTTCCCACAGATGCGATATTTTTACTAGTAGAAGGTAAATACACTTTATATACATATGTAGACTTACAACATAAATTAAAAAAATTCGGAGGTGGTCATAATGGATAAAAATACAAACTTTAAATCTCTAAAACAGGCATGGTGGTTGTATAATAAAAAGCCTGAAACTTTTAAGCATATAGCAATGAGATACGGTGTGCCTGCTGGATGGCATGAGTATAAAAAAACAATGGGTTGGTTTAATAATTTAAAAAGGGGAGAAGAGGAATGATGTGTGAAATAGTTAAACAATTTATCACTACTACACCTTGCTATCAAAGAAGTAAGGATATTAAAGATTGGTGTTATGAATGTAGGGGTGAGTATGATGTGGTTTTCTACTCTTAAAAAAACAGACTTTCAAACAGAGTTAACTAACAATATTGATGAAACCTTCCCTGAAATAAAAAGGTTTTTAAATGCTTATTTTGGGTCTTCTTCTTATGAAGTGTGGCCTAAATTAACTGATTCTTTAATTGCAAAAATAACTGGTAGTGAAGTGTCTATGAATAAAAGAAATATCGCTACAGAATATTGGAGTAAAAAAGATTTAAAAAATATGAATGTATACTTATCAGTAAAAGTTGGCACAGCAGGTGCACACATAAGATTAAGTCAGATTAGTTTTGTAATTACAGCAAAAGATATTTTGGACCGGAAGGAGATTTACAATGTTAACCAAATAGTAATTTATCCACCAGAGAGGGATGATTATCTTGGAACATTTCCTAAAGACGACAATGCTTTATTCGGTTTTGATTTAATTAGAGAGTGGATTATTCTTTTACCTAGTAATTATAAAGTTAGTATCCTTCATATAGCGAATTATAATTTGAAACCTGCTGATATAAAAGAAGGTCATTTTGATATTACTTTCGATGGTCAGATTAGAGGTAGGAGGGACCCATTTAGACTAAATAGCCCAGCAGTGAAAACGCCTGATACTAAGGTTAAAAAAGGAATAATGGAAATTTATAATAATAGTGAAATAGTAGAACTATGACAAATTAAGCGATGCATTTAAATATCTTAGGAGAGCAGAACAGTATAGGTGAGCAGTATGACATGGGAAGATATTATTAAATTTGGGGACAAAAGACCATCTTTTTCAACCCGTCGTTCTAGTTCTGTTCCATTGAGAGATAAAATTAAACAACAGTTAGGGGATTCTTTGTCTCCCCAAGGGGAGGAAGACCAATGTTGTGAATATGTTAAAGACCTGTATAGTAAAAGATTATACAAAAGATACGAAGAAGCACTAGAAATGGTAAAGGGTATGAGTCTTACACCTGAACGACAAAAAGAAATAGATGCTAAACTTAAAGATTTAAAACTAAGTTCAGACGACCACAAAGAAATAATGATGAATACTTCTTGTGAGGATTTTAGATTACATTTAAAAAATGAAAAAGGCGATACATTATCAGAAGAATTGTTCGACATTACAGGCTTACTAAGAGAATGGGAAGAATGTAAGGAGAGGATGTCTTAATGGAAGAGTGGGTAAATAAACTTGAAACCGGCTTTGGTACAGTTTTTAAAAAATTAGATCCAACTGGGGCTTTACTAAATAGGGCTACAAAGGTAGGAAATAAATATATTGAGGATTTTAGTTGGCATGGTGTACCCACTGAACAACAAGAAAATATAACAGCAGTTATTATAGGAGCCCCCATACACTTACCTTTTGATAATTCAAGAAAGGGTAGGGGCGATTTAAATTTATTAGTAGCAAAGGACATACCAGCGGAAATAATAAAAGGTAGTCACGCTTTTCAACCCGATAGTATACCCAGTTGGTTTATAGAAATATATAATACTATGATAGATGAAATGTTAAAAGGTGAAATTAGTAAATTATTAATTGATTTAGAACCTAATGTGGTAAAGCAAGTTAAACAGGAAATATTAGATTTAAAGAGATATAAACCATATCTTTATTATTCTACATGGGCCTATGTATTTGCTAATAGTAATAGAGCAACTATTTCTCACAAACTACAACAAGTAGAAGAAGGTCAAAAAGAACCAGTAGTAGTCGATTTCGCAGATAATAAGGAGTTTGGTGAAAAATTCCAAGAGGCTAAAAAATCAAAAAACCTTACAAAATGGTATGGGATAATATTAAAAGAAGATTCACCAACAAAAAAACTATATGAAGTAGTAAGGACAGAAATGCACAGTCCCGATGTATACTCAATAGAAGACCTGATGAAGAAGGTTGAGGCACATGGGTTTAAACCAATGCCTACAAAGGAACAGGTTCAAAAGGTAATAGGCTACATATTAACAAGGGGGAGAATTAAATGAAGTGGGAAGATATTATCCTTAGTAGAAAAAGAAATAAATGGCACTTTCCCTTTATTAAACGAGCAATAGAAGATGTAATTGCTAATAAAAACGATTTTAGTACTGAATCTATATTACCAGAAATATCTAAAAAATACATACAATATTTAGTAGAAGGTAATATTTATTCTACATGGGAAGCGGCAAGACACGCTAAGGCAAAAATAAATATTTTATCTGTTGGTAGTCTGATAGGTAAAATAGGTAGTCACAAAATAGGATTAAAGCATGAATATATAGCGGGTAACAGTACAGGCCGTCAGATTAGAACATGGAGGTTAAAATAATGAGTTGGGAAGACATACTAAAACTAGACGAATATGTTGAAAGGAAAATAGCCATGTTAAAAAAAGAAATAGAACATGCTGGACCTGAAGATATTGAACCACTAGAAGAACAACTTGTGTATTGGGAGAGTATTAGAGATGAGTAATTGGTGGTCTGTTATAAAGTTAGACGAAGCGTGGTCTTATATTAATGCTGCTATCAAAAGAGAAGTAACTAAAGATCCCGATATTAGAAGTAATCAATTATTACAAATACTATCAGACATAGATGATATTTATGATGATGATGAAATTCAAGATAAAGATAAAAGGGCCATAACTTTAGAAGATATTGACAGGTTTAATAAAAATCATAACCGTGGTCGATATTCAGGTGAAGTAATATTATCCGACTATCAAAAATCTTTAATACCAATTATGCAAGAAGAAAATCAGAAATCTATGGAAGAGAAAAAAACCCCCCTTATGGGTAGTGCTATGAAAAGAGCCCTACTAACAAGGAAGGAAGTAAATAAAAAAACTATTGACCAAGATATAGAAGATATTAATAGGTCCCATAATGATAAATATAAAGATTTGAGAACTATGCCAACTGTACGCACAGAAAATGATAATCCCGACTTTGCCGCTACTAAACTAATAAGGGAAAAAGAAAGAAATGCAAAAAATAAAGCAAACAAACTAACTCCTGAAGAATTAAAAGAAAGACTGAGAGCAAACAGAAAACTCGAAGAAGAAAGACAGCGAAAATTAAGAAGAGGGGGACCATTTTAATGTCTTGGGAAGATATACTACAGAAAAAAAGTAAATGTACCAAAAGAACCAAGAAAACAAGTTCTAAAGTAAAGGGTAAAAAATGGACTCAATGTGTTCCAACAGAGAAAAAAGGTAAATTCCGTAGGGCAAATTGGGGTCAAGCAGGTGTTAAAGTTACAGGAGATAGCGGAAATACTAAGCGTAAAGATGGATTTAGAGCAAGACATAAATGTAAGACTTGTACATTAGAAAATGGTAAGAAAAGATATTATTCAAATCAATGTTTGGCTTGTAGGGATTGGTAATTATGTGGAAAGATATATTAAAGGGAGATTGGCGACCTATTGTAGATAAAGTATTCCGTGATGGCATACAATTACAGGAAATACTCGACGCAATATCTAAAAAAATGGGCATACAAGGGCCTAAAACAGAAGAGGTTATGGCTTATTTAGACCAAAACTATAATAAACATCCTGTATGGAGTAATGTATATGTGGAGGGTGAGGAATGACTTGGTTTGATGTAATAAAAAATAACGAAGCCACCAATGCATTGTTAGAAATAATTCTAAAAGATTTAAAAGATACCATTCCACATCATATAGAAAGTCTATCTTTTATGTCCAAACATCTTAACCGCCCCCCTGATTATAGAGTAATTAGAGAGGCATTTAACCGTACATGGAGTAACCCCCAACAGGTGATTAGTATGGACTTGGGTTGGGTAAATCAATTTATGGGAGATGGCTATGAAATGAAAGATGTCAGTTGGAAAGAAGTTACTATTAGGGTTATGAAAATGTACGACCAAATTATAGATAATATCTGAGGTTTAAAAAATGGTTTGGTTCGACATAGTTAAAAGAAATCGGGTGAAATTTGAACCTGAAACTATTAGGAAAATACTTAGAGAACTAATGGAAAAAGAAAAAAGACTAATATTAAATGATGATGTGACAAAGGAAATATTAGATAAATACTTTGAAATATTAGACGAAAGGCGTAATTCTATGCTTTATACTGGGGATAAGTCGTCGCTGGCGCAGCAAAAAAGTTCCCTCACTAGCAGGTTTAGAAGAGATACAAGAGGTTTAATACTGATACTACACAATTTTATAAAACCTATGTTTAAAAGGATTACTGTAGGAAGGGATATTATATACTTTGTTAATGAAAAAGAATTAGAAAATTTTAAAGAAGAACGAGCATCAAAAAGAAGAAATTGGGTTAAGTGGTATAATGAATAAATGGAAAGAATATATACGCAAAGCCAAGAGTGGTGAAGACTGGCGTATCGCATTGAAGACTTTAATAGAAGATAGTAAAGCATTAGGCATACCACTTGACATAATAAATAAATTAAAGGAGATTGACAAAGATGAATAATACTACAGACTACAATGAAAACAATACACAATGGGAAACCTTTTTAACTGAAAACGAAGAGTGATTTAATATGGCAGATACTATTAAGTTGGATTGGGATAGGGCAAAAGCAAACTCCCTCTATCAAACATATAGAGAAACTTGGAATAAATCTTCTGAATTTGGTATTACTGGAAAGCCCGATGCAGGTTCAGGACAACCTAATAGTAAAACTTTACTTGATACTATTAATAATCACGGTAGCCAAAGATTAAGTAGAAAAGATAAAGGTTGGTTTGGCGCACAAGATATACTTACTGAATTAGAAATGATTTTAGATGAAGAAGATGTTTTTACAGACGATGTGGAAGATTTAAAAGAGTTAATAGAAAGGATGGAAAAATTAGAAAAAAGTTCTCCCGGTCCAGATTCTAGAAATCCTAGAAATATACCATTCCACACAATTACAGATTTTAAACCCGCCAAGGGTGATAATGATGCAATAATTGTCAGGGGTGTAATGTATGGACATTTTTTAACACCTGCATATTGGGAATACAGAAAGGACAAAGCAAGTGAAGAAAAACCCTACAATGTTTCCAAACCTCAAACAAATTGGTCTAGCGATTCACCTAATAAATCAAGACCCCCATTTTGGCAAGCCTTATTTGGTCCTGTAAATAGTTTAAGGGATTTACTAAAAGAAGTATTAATTTTATTAGAAGATATTAAAATTCCACCCGGTCCTATTCCAGTAGATTTTAGATTTAACAAAAGATCTGTAGCGGGGTTAGCAAATCTACCTGCCTTACAAGAATATGTTTGGGCATTAGTAGAAAACCCAAGTATCTACCCAAGTGGTAAATCTAGGAAACCCATGCCTACTCGTTTAAACCAATTAGCAAACAGCACCCTTATACGACTAACTAGTAAAAAGGATATAGAGGAAATATCACAAATTGCCACTATAACAATACAAACAGATGAGGGTCGTCGTAATATTAGACTAGATGAAGTTCCCGGCTGGAAAAAAATTAAAGAACTGAAAGTTTCTTGGCCTTCTAGTAATAAATTCCTACGCAGGTTAATTGTGGAAGTTATGGGCGCACAAGCAGATACATTCCAAAAGCCCGGTTCAGACCCCGACATTGTAAAGCCCGGAATTATGTTAAAGGCTGTTAAACTTGATTCTTATGTAGTCAAGGATTCCATTTGGAAAGAAGCCTTTGGACTATTAGGTGCTAATGATAGAAGGATTTCAACGGGTAGATTTGCAGCAACATTTGAACAAATAGAAAAAGCATTAAATAGAAAACTTACTCCACATGATTTTGCTTTCTTAGCACTAAATTATTACGGAGATGTAGAAAGACATTTAGGACTTTCTAAATATAAACAAATGCTACAATTATTTACTGATGAAGATTATCAATTAGAGTCTTTAGAAGGTGATGATGATTCTAATATTTTGAGACTTGCCCGTAAAGAATTGCAAGAAGAGTTGGAGAGATTACAATGAGTTGGGCAGATATATTAAAAGTTAGGGAAGAAGAACCCGAAGAAGAGGAAGAACCCGAAGAAGATTTAGGCCCCACTACTGAATACCACGGTACTCTAGATTTAGAAAGAGTACTACAACAAGGTATTAGGGGCGGTTCACCTAAAAGAAGAAGTAGACTACATGTTCCAAGTGAATTAAGAGATAAGGATAAAATTACCTACACAACAGAAAGTTATGAAGAAGCACTTGCTTTCGCCCAAAGAAGGGCAAAGCAATTAGGAGTACATGAGGAAGATATTGGTGTGGTGGGGATTAAAGGTACTACATTAGAAGAGCCCTACGAACACGAAGATATTAGAATTAAGGCTACTACATTTGTGCGTGAAGGTGGCATACCGCTAAAATACATAGTTAGGTTAGGTGAAAAAAGTGACTCGTAAGGTTAGAAAAAGTTGCCCCCTTTGTCAGCACGATGATAGAGATAACTATGAAGAGGAAATCCTACAAGGTAGGATGGACACAAAAGACCTAGATAGAGAATCTGAATGGATTATGGGTACGGCTAGAAAACATATGCAAAACCACTTAGGTGACTACCACGATAATTCAAATCAAAACTGTCCTCTATGTGTGGCCCCTAATAGGCAAGATTTAGAATCCTCAGTTGTTGATGGACAAATGACTCCTAGTGAAATGGCTACCCATTTAGATACAAGTTTAGATTTAATAAATTTACACATGAGGAAACATCTTAAACCTATAGTACAACAAAGTGCTGCTATTGAAATTTCTAGAAGAGATGTTAACGAAGTAGACATGCTTACAAACAATGTGGACATATTACAAAATAAGGTCAGGGAATTTATTTTAGAAAATGATGATCTAGATGTAGACACAATTAATTCATTAGTTAAGTTGTCGAGAGAAATAAGGGAATCTCTTAAATACTTGTTAGAGTTTAAAGGTCAATTAGTACACAAGCGGGAAGAAACTATTGTTATTCAACAAATTGAAGTTATACAGAAAGTTTTAATAGAAAGATACCCCGAAGTGTGGTCAGAGATAAGACAAGATGTTGCGGAGAAATTAGCATGAGTAAAACTTTTAACGATAAATTAGTAGCAAGAACCGTATTGCCAGCAATCTACCTGTGGTTATTATCATGTGGTGCAGTTGTGTATACAGGTATTATGAAGCCCGATGTTGTATTGCAAAACCTTGAAGGGTTCATAGCCCTAATAGCAATTATAGGAGGTGTAGCAGCACCAGCATTTAATACTCTAATGAGAACATGGGAAGCAGAACAGGCTAACGATGTTCTTGATATGCCCGTACAATCGGCCCATCTTAGAAGTGAAAATACAAAAGAACATACTCATAAAATGGCATTAGAAGAACAAGATAACACTCATAAAGTAGACATGGAGAGAAACCCTAATAAAGAAGAACCGGCAGTAAAGACATTAAAGCCTATAGAGAGGAATAACAAATGACATGGAAAGATATACTAAAAATGCCGATGCCACAATCGGTGGCAACTGATAGAGATGCAGAATTTAAACAGAAGATTATTCAGTTTGAAAAAGAAAACATTGAACCAGCCTTTACACAGTATGTTCAAAGCCTTGGTGCTGGTCAGAATGTTGAAATGAGGGTACTTATAGACACCTCGAACTATGGTAAGAGTGGGCTGCCCCAAGGCAGTCAGACCTTTAGTATTAGCCGCCCGGATTTTGAAAAACTAGGTGATAATTCTAAATTGATTATTGAAACAATAGCCGAGTTGTATAAAAATGAAGGCTATGAAGTAAAAGTAGGTGACAACCACTTGAAATTTAATATTAGGTGATTAAAATGACTTGGCAAGATATATTAAAAAACGAAACACCGAGAGATTTAGAGGTTGGTAGTACTAATTATGCTAAAGATTTAGGTGACAGTGTAAAATTTATTCAATGGAAAGATGATAGAATGAATCCTGAAATTCCTAAGAGTGAATTAAATGCAATACTTGGTGAATATGAAAGTGTTTTGGGTAGGCCGATAGAAAGACTAACACAAATTACAATGGGTAGTGGCCCGAATGAAGATTTTGTAGAATGGTATAACAAGAAAATGGGAATTAAACAAAATCCTCCTGAATGGATGGACAAAGACCATCAATCAGCAAACCGCTATAATTGGGGTTGAATTTAATTAAGGTAATTAATATGACATGGTTTTCTATACTAAAAAACCCAAGACCCGACTATCCTGATTTAGATGGTGACGGGGATGAAGAAGAACCGATGGTTGATGCTTTAGAAACAGTTGAACAGGTTGAATCAGTTAAAAAGTTCGCCCCTTCTTATACTTTAAAAAACGGTGTAGTAGTTAAACTACCCAAAGGTCTTAGAATAGGCCGTTCAAATAATCGTATAGTAGAAGAAACACATAGAATACTTTTAGAAAACCCGGATGGTTTAAGTCCTAGAGCAGTAGTAGGACATCTATTTGCTGAAAGTAAAGTTAAAGCCGGTACTATACCTGATAAAGCAAGAATGATAGCATATTTCAAAATTAACGGGAATGTTTATAAGAAAGGTACACAAGAAGGTACATATAAGGTGATTGATAATGGCGAAGAAAACTGATGAAAAAATTGAAGATGTAGCAGATGTATTAGAAGATGCCGCAGATGTATTAGAAGACTTGGGAATTATTAGCGATGCTCAGGAAAAGAAAATCCTAGCACTAATTAAAAAGTATAAGAAGGTAATTTTGATTGCCATTCCTTCTCTGATTGCAGTTGGCCTATTGATTAAATCCCTTATGTGAGGGTATCTAAATGGTAGATAATTGGTTTGATGCTTTACGCAATACTGTTAGTAAGCGTGGTGTAAACTTAGGTAATTTAGAAGATATAGATAACTTATCTCCAGCATCGCACGATCAATTATTAAATCATGTTAATAATCTTAAAAATAAAACTGGAAATTTATTCGATATTCTTATCCGTAGGGCAAGAGGTAATAATGAATTAGTAGATGAATTAGTTATATTTTTAGACAAACTATTATCTGAAAGCGGTAATGTTAATGAATCCTTCAACACAAGGTCTTATGACGGAACCCGAACTTTTGCTGATGTAATGCCTATGACTGGCGGTATACGCACATGGATAAAAACTAATGCTCAAACTTTGTATGACGAATTTTTAGATAATAATCCTTTCGGCTTTACCAATGCAGTATCTTATGTTAAATCAAGCCTACCTAGTGGTAGTAATGCTAAGTCTTTGAAAAATTTCATAGAAGTTTTAGACCAAAAGCCTGAAGAGTTTACAAAGAGAGTAAATGAGTATGCAAAATCTGGAAATGACGAAATTATAAATAACTATATTTCCGTATTAAAAACCTTTATGACTAACATAGCAATTGAAACTGATATAACAGGGTATGAATTATACAGCATTGATAGATTGGCACGACAAATTTCAAGTCGTAAAAGAAGCGAAGTTATAGAAGTTTTAAAAGCAGGTTCACACATTCTTAAAGAAGATTACCTTTTGTCTTTCTTAAAGAACCACACTGATTACAGTTCTATGTATGCTATACTTAGCGCACAAGATGGTAACGCCCTATTCACTATATTTGGGAGAATGTTTCAATTAAAGAAAACAAGTAAAGGTTTAATGGGTAAAAAAAGAGGTGTAGGCCCTGAAATAGAAATGGGTAACAAAAGAGATTTTGCTGTTTCTAATATAGATTTACTACCCGAAGATAGTGTAGTAAGAGAGGCTAATGAAGATGATACTGATTTTAATACTCGCATGGTACACAAATTAGTATCCCTAATTAATAAAAACGGTTCTGCTCAAGAAAGAGCCTATGAAGAATGGAGAAGGAGTAATTTATTTTCTGTAAGACCTGAAAGAAGACACTTTAGGGAAAATAAAGAAATTATGGAAGAGATAAATGATATAGATAACCTATTAACAAAAACCTTAGTATTGTATCAAATTTATGAAGATGATGAATCCATACATGATATTCCTGATAACTTTTTACCTGTTAGTGGAAATATAGAAGGTGCTGGTAATCAAATAAAAAACAGTGTGGTAATGCTACGCAAATTAAATTTAACAGAACAGGCCAATGCCTTTGTGACTTTACTTACGGGTAGCGATGTTGGCCTACAAGGTGAGTCACTTAAACAATTAGCAGCAGATTTGTCTGTAGAAAAATTGGATACTATAATTACTAAAGGTACTGAAATAATATCTTTACTGGATAGCACAATCATAGATATAAAAAATACAGTAGCCCGTGAATTAAACAGGGCCTTTTCTAAATTAAATCCTGTTAATTTGAGAACTCCGGGTGCTATGAGACTTCCTAAATATAAAAATAAATTTATTGACGAGTGGTTAATGGATAAAAGATGGATGAGGGAGGAAGAATAATATGGACTTCGATGAATTAGACGGTGAGAAAAAAACAAAATTGGTACATTTATTGAATAGGGATAAATTATCTGTTATCAATGAAACCTTTGATAGTGAAATATATCAACAGGCCCTACATCTTATATTTTCTTCTACTTTAGGTGGTGATTTAGAAATAAATAATAGTAAAGTGTTTACAGGATACAGTGTCATAGAGGTTAATAATTTTATAAAAAAGGAAAATGAGTTTGTTAACTTATTCGGAACATTGATAACCCCCAACACGGCAAATGGTCTTGAGAGAACTAACAATTTTGAGGATGAATATTTTACAGATATATATGATCTTTATTATGATGAGTTAACTAATACTAGTGTTAAAAGAGGTTTAAAGGTTCTTTATGAAATAGTGAACCCTCCCGCCGAGCCCTCTACCCATCAAAGCAGTACAGAAGGTTTAGATATTCTTAGACAATTTACAGAAAAATATGATATTGATTCTCCCCAAAGTAGAATTAAAATTTATAATTATTGGTTTGACATTTATCATAATAAATTTTTATCTTACGAAGAAGAGTTAAATCTGCTTATACCTAGTGGCATTGGTGGAGATGTAACTGGTATGACAGAACAAAAATCAGAATTACTGGATAAATTAAAGAAAATAAAAGATAACTTTGAGGGGTTAAAATTTCCCTGCTACACCGTTAACCTGAAAGCCTATGGTAAAAAGAAACAAGAAGTAGATGAAATAGCAGCATTAAAAATAGCAAATGGTTTCCTTAGTGGTAATGTATTAGAAGAAGATATGAAAACCTATAAAGAAACTTTCCCTGCAAACGAAGCGGGACAAAGAGGCGCACAAGAATTTGTAGATAATAGTAAAGCACCTATAGGTGATATGCCTGATATTAAAAACCCCATACAATCAATAAAGAAAAAAATAAAGATGGTAACACATGATATTGACCCACTAACAGCACTATCTATTTATTCCAAGGGGGATTTATTAATGAGTCCATCAGCAATAGAAAAAACTATTGAACTAATACATAAAGAAATAAAAGACTTAGATTTAAAACAATTAAAAGAATTAATATTAGAAGATTTAGATGAATTTATTAATGAAATAAAAGATGATATAGTAGATAAAAAAGATAACGAGTTTAATTTTAGTATATTAGATGATATGGAACATGTGAATATTATGAATAATATTTATAGTGGGAAATCGTTTTTTATGTATGAATATTACGAATTTACAATTACTGAATCAGTTAAGGAAGAAGAATTTGGTGTACTTTCAGCCAAATTGGTTGGAAAATATGTAAATACATATAGTGATTTAGTAAAAATGATTAATGAAGATACAAACCAATTATTAAAAGTAATGGCAGAACAAATAAATTTACAAACCGAGGTATCATATCTTTACAATGATATAATAAGTACAGTACATGATTCTAATAACCCCGGTGATTCAACTCCATATTTACAGGGGGGAGACTTACCAGCAATTCCGGGTAAAGAACCTTCTTTAGACTATGATGGTATTTTTTCTGAACTATTATTAATAATAAAAGATTATTACTTTAATTCTATGGACCCAGCATATTTATTTAATAAAGATGCACCGGCCTTTACATCATCTTCTGAATATCAATCTATGAAATCAGTATTCGGTAAATCATTTGGGAACCCTATTTCTAGAATCAAACAGGACCTAAGACGCTATGGTGAAATAAATGTTACTAAGACGGATTTGGTAGACCTTACTAGATTTTTTATATTAATAAGAAAGTATAGTACTTTAGGAATTACCACAAAGGTATTAATAGATTTTAACGATGCTTATCTTGCTCTAATAAATATTCATATGACTTCTACTGGTAGCACTACTAGAAGAAATATGCAGAGAATCAGTACTACATATAGAGATATGTTAGGTAAAATATTATTCGAAATAGCAGAATTTAAAAACACAAATAAAGATGAAATGGATGAAATACAATTTAGAAGTAGACCTTTAAGTAGTTATGCAAATATACCTACTAAAAATATTGATAACATACATGAAATATTAGATGATAAAGATTTTGTGGCATATGCTAAAAGGAAAAAGTTTAAACATGAATTGGCAAGACTTAAAACAGAAATTAAAACTAATTCTACTTTAAAATTAATTGCTAATAATGATGAATTAAAGGCAGATATTACTTCTGCCTATGTTAATGCACTGGACACACTTAAGAAAATGAAAGGTGAGACTATTTACAAAGCCTATCTACACTTAGACGATATAGACGATATAGACTATGCTACAAATATTATTAGAAAGGAAAATAATGTAGACATATTTGTAACGGATATAGAAGGTATAGTAGAATCTACACAATCATTTAACACATTGTCTAAGTCATTTGGTATCAGTCAAGATATTATATACAAAATTAAGGGGCTATTCCGATGATACAAATTGACATTGATACTTTATTAAGTGGAGATGAGTTAACTGCCCGCTATAAAAAAGATTGGGGTATTATAAGAGTATCAAGGGCTGAAAATCCTAATCAACCATTTGAACCACTTACTAATATTAAATATATAATTGCTATTGATGATAAAGATAATAAAATTGTGGCACATTCAGGTTGGGGTGAATTTGGTGGTCATTATCTTGATGCGGGTGGTCGTGTATTAACAGATAAAAAGGTAGGTAAAGGTAAATATCAGTTACCTAAAGGTAGAAATTACGAAGGCAAGGGTTTGTATAGTAAATTATTTGATTTAAGAGGTGGAATGTTAGAACCTAAGTGTGATGCAAAAGATAAGTTATTTGTTATATCTACTAGTGGTGATAAAAAAGTAATACATAAAAGTGAATCAAGAGGTTACATTTTATATCCACCTGAATTACCGGAAGAAATAGAAACAATAGGTAGGAATAATGATAAAATGTTATTTGTTTATGTGCCTGACAGTTTAAGAAATAAGGTCTCAAAGGCTTTGCGTAGATTATTAGAGGTGCAGTAATGGATAATTTTTGGGATATTATTAAGCGAGTGGATATTCGTAGTGCTGAAGCATATGAAAGAGCAAGTCCTGATGATAGAAGAAGATGGCATGCGACCCAACTAAGGGCTTATCGGTTAAGATTAAAAAATCTACAAATGAGGGTTGATACTACTGATAAAGAATCCCCCCAATACAAAGAAATGGTGGAATTACAAGAATTGGCTAGATTTCATACAAGGCAATATAATAGAATAGGCCGTAACTTTCTAAAAGAAAATTTTTATTCTTTAGATTTAGAAAATAATAGAGAGCACCATAAAGGTAAACAAACCCCTCATGGTAATCCTATGCCATATCAAGAACTTTCACAAGAAGTTTATGAAACTTTAACTATTAAAGAAAAAAATAACTACCATATAGGTATGAGTAGATTAACTGAGGGCGAAGAGAAAAAATTTCATATAAGAATGATAAATAGATTTCGTAGAAATAACAAACTTCCTACCTTTGCGGCTTCTAAATATGGTGGGGAAAGCATAATGAATAAAACATCCACAAGGGAAGAATATGAAAACATGACTAATGATGAGAAAAGAAAGTATCACAGAAAAATGCAAAGTAGAAGTTTAAAAATAGGTAAAAAAGATAAGGCTAAATTCCATCAGAAAATGAATAATAGGTTGAGAAGGAATATCAACCTTCCCGTATTTTATTCACCGGAGGATGAACAGTAATGGACCTATTAACTGAAATGGACATGAAAATGTCTAAGAATAATTTTCCTTACTTCTTTGAAAACATATTAGGATATGAAATGGCTTCGTTCCACACTCAATGGTTAGAACTTGTACATTCAACACAGCGTACAGTTATTATATGTTCTAGGGACCACGGTAAGTCTGTATTCTTTCACGCATGGGCTGTTCACCAATTAATATTTCAAGAGCCACCATATCAAATGCTCTACATTTCCTCAAACCAAAAACAGACAATGGTTCACATGAAAGATATAGACCGCATGTTCACAAATATACCAGCATTAAGACCATTCAAACCTAAGTCTGGCTGGGCTGTAGGTTCTATGCGATTAACAAATGGCAATGAAATTTTAGAGCGTTCAGTAGGTTCTCAGATTCGAGGTCTTCACCCTCAAGAAATTATTATTGATGATCCAATGAAAGAATTTACTATAGCCGCAATACAAAGAGTTACAGATTGGTTTTGGGGAGATATGATACCTACCCTGCACCACACAGCATCATTAAGAATGGTAGGCACTCCATTTACATACACAGATATATTCGCTGAATTAGAAGAAAATAGCGAATACAGTGTTAATCACTATCCAGCAATTAACCAACATGGTGAGGCATTATGGCCTTCCCGTTGGGATATAGATTCGTTAGAAAGAAGGAAGAAAGAAATAGGCTCATCTAAATTTACTCGTGAATACTTATGTATTCCTATATCATCAAACACAATGTTGTTTACTAAAGAATATATCGACAAATCTAAAGATAGAACCGAAAGATTACTATACAGGGGTAAGGAGAGTATGAAGTATTATATAGGCTACGACCCCTCGTTATCAGTGAACGGGGACTACACAGTTATGATAGTGATAGAGGTAGACGAAGATATGAATAAAAAGATAGTACACATGGTTAGGGAAAAGAATGTAGATTTCCGTAGTCACATCACCCGCATAAGTGACCTATGTGAAAGATTTAAACCTGAAGTGGTTATGATAGAAACAAATACATTTGCCAAATCATTTAGTATGGAGTTGAGAGATATAACAGATTTCCCAGTTAGGGATTTCACAATGAGTAGGAAAAAGAAAGAGGAAATTATCCTTAACCTACAAATGAACCTAGAAAATGATAAAATTATATTCCCCTATGCTGACGATGCTGCTAAAGGCGTTAGTAATGCAATTATACAAGAATTGGAAGCATTTGGTATTAGCACACAAGGTAAAATAGAAGGTTTGGGAGCCCATGATGATTGCGTTATAGCATTGGCATTGGCTAATTATGCCACAAAGTCTTTTAACGATGCCTTTATTGATGTTGATGTAGATGGGTTATTTTCTAGTAATTTAGTATCGTCGAGGACAAATATGGGGGGTGGGATACATGGAATTAATTTTTAAAGAAGAAGAAATAGACACCGAAGAATTGCGTAGGAAATTATCTGAATACGATGAAGATAAATCAAAGGCTGATGCTGAAGCAAAGAAAAGGAAAGATGAATTACTTAGTCAAATTAAACTAC
>Ga0209709_10001392_pt1 | contig 22368 bp, 21 predicted proteins | sample ArcticOcean_MG_C_2_FD_187435 | JGI IMG/M metagenome (GOLD analysis project Ga0209709, IMG submission 187435) | Marine microbial communities from western Arctic Ocean - ArcticOcean_MG_CB4_136 (SPAdes) (version 2) | ecosystem: Environmental > Aquatic > Marine > Oceanic | place: Arctic Ocean...
ATTTTTAGCTATCTTTTTTGATTTTTCGGGTAAATCAAAAGGGTGTATTATTTTTTTAATATCCTCATCATTAATCAAGTTAGATAAACTAATTTTTACAGTTGTAATTTTTTCTGGTTTTTTTTTTGCAATATCCTCTATATCCATTCCACCTTCTTTACTAGAAATGAATGCTATTTTTGAACTTGCTCTATCCACTAAACAAGATAAATAAAATTCTTTTTTTATGTCACATGTTTCTTCAAGATATAGTCTTTTAACCTCCCTGCCCTGTGCGCCAGTTTGAGGGGTTACTAATTTTTTTCCTAATAAACTTTTTGCCTGAATTTTTAAATCATCTAAACCATCTATTATTTTTATCCCACCAGCTTTCCCTCTACCACCAGCATGAATTTGCGCCTTCAAGACAATTTTCTTTGTTTTTAATTCTTTGAATTTTTTTTCAATTTCACTTAATTTAAATATTGCAATTCCATTTGGTACATCAATACCAAACTTTCTAAAAATTTCTTTTGCTTGATGTTCATGAATATTCATTGTGTAATAATTTATTTATATACAATTATAAAATAAATTTAACTATTAATTTCATTACAATTTTTTAATTCATAACTTTTTAGAATTTTAGATATTTCTCTTTCAACAAAACATCCTTTATCAATATAATTATACAAAATTGAACTATCTTGAGGACTAATAATGTATATAACCGAGATATTATTCTTTTTAAGAATGCCAATTAGTAACTTTTTGTAGCTGGTAAAGTGCTTATTACCTCTTAAAGGATAATCAGTTCCATCCGACAAATACCATCTACTTGGTGAAAAAAGCTTTTCATTTAAAATAACGGAAAAAAAAGAGTAATTACTAATTAACATTTTATTGCGTAAATCATTAAGCAAATGCAACTTAATCTCTCTAATTTGATTAATCTCTTTATTTGGGTCATTTTTTTGTTGTGGCGTTATCCATTTTAAACCTTCAAGCTTTTTGTCAATTTTAATAGCATTAGAGGATAGTTTAAAATTTGCGTAATTGAGTTCATGAAATTTTCTACCTTCATTAAATCTCATATGATATTTAAAAGTTGCAAATAAACAGGTAAGCAACAACAAACTTAGTATGATATTATTCGATTTTAATTTTAACTTGTTCATATCTAAATTAGAAAATGCAAATAATATTGGGATTAAAAAAAATATAAATGTTTGGTTATTTGTTAGGATTTGATGAAATATCAAGGAAAACGTAAAAGTAATTAAAATTAAAAAGTATAAAAAATTCTTATCCTTTAAATAATTTTTATTTTTAATGATAGATTTTAGGTTAAAATAAAGTAATGGAATTAAAGATATATATATAAATATAAAATGAGATATTACCCCTCTAAATGTCAGTTGATAGTTATCAAATCTTTGATCTGCTATGGTTAGTGGATAAAAAATATATTGTTCTAAAAAAGAAGAGAAATTTATCTCTTGAACTTTTCCAAAAATTAGTAAAAAACAGATAAATAAAATGCTGCTAGTAAAAGAGTATTTTACCCAATAGTATTTTTTTTGAACTATAGAAAAAAAAATTAAAATTAAGATTGTGGAAATAATTACATATGCTGTCGGAACTTGTTTTGAAAAAAAACCCAATCCTAATAAAATTGGTAATAAAATCCAATATATTTTTTTTTCATTTTTGATTCCTAAGATTAAACTATAAATTCCTAAAAGTGAAAAAAAAGTAGAGTGGTGATCAACAAAAGGTGTTCCACTTGAAGGATATGCTAGCACAGCAAATAAAATGGAATAAAAAAAACTATAATAAATTTTAAGATTAAAATTTCGTAAAACTAAAAAAGTTGATATTGTTAAAATTACATTAAATAGCGAAGCGTGTAAAATATAACTTTGCCAGTTGACTCCAAAAAAATAAAATAAGATAGATTGAATATAATCAAGTAAAGGTCCAGAAACTACCCAATAGTCTTTAAAAGGATCTTCTCCCAACAAAACTCTATAGCCACTATCGAAGTGCGCAAAACTATCCGCAGGGAAAATTCCTTTATTTCCATAATATTGATTAATTATTAGTGAAAAAAGTATAAGGAATAATATTAATATTTTTTCATTAATATTAATAAAAAAAACATTTTTTTTCATTTATTTTTTAAGTCAGAATCTAAATTGATTGCAGCATTAAATAGTTCTTGCACAGCTTTAATTGATAAATCAAAATTTATTTTTTCATCTTTTTCTAAATCTAGTTCAATTATTTTTTCAACTCCTTTATCTCCAATTACCACTGGTACTCCTGCATATAAATTCTTTGCACCATATTCGCCATCTAAATATGCCGCGCAAGGTAATATTTTTTTTAAATTTTTTATATATGATTCTGCCATTTCCACCCCTGAAGCTGCAGGCGCATAAAAAGCAGATCCTTTTTCTAAAAGTTTTACTATTTCCGCTCCACCCTTACGAGTTCTATCAATTATAGAATCTAACTTTTCTTTTCCAATTATTTGATCAATTTTTTTTCCATTAACAGTCGTATGATTAGGCATAGGCACCATTGTATCTCCATGACCACCCAATACTAGAGTATTTATGTTTTTAACAGGAACTTTTAGTTCTTGTGAAACAAAATATTTAAATCTTGATGAATCTAAAATTCCAGCCATTCCAACAATTTTATTTTTGGGGAAACTTGAATATTTTTGCAACGCCATAACTATGACGTCTAAAGGGTTGGTGATACAAATTACGAAGGCATTGGGTGATGTTTTTGCTATTCCTTCAGCAACTTGTTTGATTATCTTTAAATTTATTCCTAATAAATCATCTCTTGTCATACCTGGTTTTCTTGGAACGCCCGCGGTAATTATAATTACATCTGAGTTTTTGGTATCTTCATAATTGTTAGTTCCTATAATATTAATATTATAACCATCAACTGCAGTTGATTGTGCAATATCTAATGCTTTACCTTTTGCGATTCCTTCGACTACATCAAAAAGCACCACGTCGGCAAGTTCTTTTACACTTATTAAATGTGCTAATGTTCCACCTATTTGACCTGCTCCTATTAAAGAAATTTTTTTTTTCATATTTTTTTTGCTTTACTATTGTTTTATTAAGCTTCTAGTTTGTTGCAAGCATTTTCTTGAGAGAGCTTATAGCCTTCGCAGGATTTAAACCTTTTGGGCAAGAACTAGTACAATTCATAATAGTATGACATCCATATAATTTAAGTTTATCACCTACTATCTTTAACCTTTCTTTTCTCTCTTCATCTCTACTATCAATAATCCAACGATATGCTTGTAGTAAAACAGCTGGTCCTAAATATTTTTCTTCATTCCACCAATAGCTTGGGCATGACGTCGAGCAACATGCGCACATAATGCACTCATAAAATCCGTCAAGTTTTTTCCTATTTTCTTTTGACTGGTTAATTTCAACTGTTTTAGACTTTTTTTCTTTAGTCTTAAGCCATGGCTCGATTGTCTCATATTGTCGATATAATGTGCTTAAATCTGCCACTAAATCTTTTATTACCTTTAAATGTGGAAGGGGATAAATATTAATGTCACCATTAATATCCTTGTGAGATTTCATGCATGAAAGTGTATTTATGCCATCGACATTCATTGCACATGAGCCGCAAACTCCATGAGCACATGACCTTCTATAAGTAAGAGATGGGTCTATTTCATTTTTAATTTTATTTAGAATATCTAACACTTTATTTCCACATTTTTTTATATCTATTTCAAAAGTGTCAATTTTGGGGTTTTCATTTTTACCTGGACTCCACCTATAAATATTAATTTTTTTAATATTTTTTGACCCAGTAGTATCTTTAAAATAATTACCCTTTAAAACTTTTGAATTTTTTGGAAGATTAAATTTTACCATTAATAAATTCTTTCTTTAGGTGGAAATGATTGCACATCATTACTCATGGTGGATAAAGTTACTGGTCTATAATCAATTTTAATTTGTTTGCCATTATGCCAACTCAGCGTATGTTTCATAAAATTAACATCATCACGTTTTGGAAAATCTTCTCTGGCATGAGCTCCTCTACTTTCTTTTCTTGAGTAAGCAGATTCCATAGTTGTTATTGCTTGTCTAATAAGATTATCGAATTCTAAAGTTTCCATTAAATCTGTATTAAATATTAATGATTTATCTTTAACTGAGATTGATTCCATTCCTTCGTAAGTTTCTTTAATTTTATCCACTCCTTCTTTAAGAGTTTTTTCAGTTCTAAAAACCGCACATTTAGATTGCATTGTTTTTTGCATTGTCAGTCTCAGCTCTGAAGTTTTGTTTTGACCATTGCTATTTCTTAATCTATCAAATCTATCTAGGCATTTGTCTGTCTCGCTTGAAGAAATTTTTTCATGTGGTGTATTAGGTTTTACTAATTCTATTGCTCTTTGTGCTGCTGACCTTCCAAAAACAACCAGATCAATTAAAGAATTTGATCCAAGTCTATTAGCCCCATGAACTGACACACAGGCTGCTTCTCCTATAGCCATTAAACCAGGTATAGTTTTATCTTTACCATCAACTGTCAATACTTCAGCTTTGTAGTTAGTGGGTATACCTCCCATATTGTAATGAACTGTTGGTACGACTGGTATTGGCTCTTTTGTTACGTCTCTTCCTACAAAAGTTTCTACTGACTCTGAAATACCAGGTAATCTTGCCTCAATTATTTTTTTATCAATATGACTTATATGCAGATGAACATGATCTTTATGTTCTCCTATTCCTCTTCCTTCATTAATTTCGATTGCAATTGATCTGCTCACAACATCTCGTGAAGCTAAGTCTTTTGCATTTGGTGCATATTTTTCCATAAAACGTTCACCTTTAGAATTTAAGAGATATCCTCCTTCACCTCTTACAGCTTCTGATATCAAGCAACCAATACCATAAAGACCTGTTGGATGAAATTGAACAAACTCCATATCTTGCAATGGTAATCCAGCGCGCAATACCATTCCATTTCCATCACCAGTACAAGTATGAGCGGCAGTTGCTGAATAATAAACTTTTCCATATCCACCAGTAGCTATAATTGTAATGTGAGATCTAAATCTATGTATGGTTCCATCATTCAGATTCCAAGCAATGACTCCTTTGCATTCTCCATCTTTCATAATCAAATCTAATGCAAAATATTCTATAAAAAATTTTGTATTATGTTTTAATGCTTGCCCATATAAAGTGTGTAAGATCGCATGACCTGTTCTATCTGCTGCTGCACAAGTTCTTTGAACGGGTGAATTTCCATAATCTTTTGTCATCCCTCCAAAAGCTCGTTGATAAATCTTTCCATCTTCTGTTCTGCTAAATGGCACACCATAGTGCTCTAATTCAATTACAGCTCTAGGTGCTTCTTTACATAAATATTCTATGGAATCTTGATCTCCTAACCAGTCTGAACCCTTAACGGTGTCATACATATGCCAACGCCAATCATCATCACCTGCATTTCCAAGTGCTGCAGAAATTCCTCCTTGTGCCGCAGATGTATGACTTCTTGTGGGGAAAACTTTAGATATGCAAGCCGTATTTAGACCTGATTCACTTAATCCAACAGCTGCTCTTAATCCTGCTCCCCCAGCCCCAACTACTAGAACGTCATATTCATGATCAATTATTTTATAAGCACTCATTAAATTTTGTATATTAATAAAACTAAAGTTATTAAAGGAATTATTATACTCAATATTAAGGTTAAAATATTTGCGACATCTTTGATTTTTTTATTATGAATATAGTCTTCAAAAATCTCACTCAAGCTAATTTTGACATGAAAAAAACCAATAAAGAATAAAATAATTGTTAATACTAAAAATAATGGATTTTTAAAAAAATAAAGAGCTTCTTGATAATTTTTTGTAGAAAGGGAAATTAATGAAAAATAGACCCAAAAGAATAATGGCGCTAAAACTATTGCACTTATTCTATGAAGAATCCATTGTCTTGTTTTATTCATTAAATTAAACCTCTTCCTAATAACCAAAATATAATTGTTAAGATTAAAGAAGATGCAATAACTATTATCCCAGAAATATTAGCTGTTTTAATTTCAAACCCATAACCTATATCCCAAACTAAATGTCTTATACCACTAAGTATATGAAAGCTCATAGACCAGGTGAATCCAATTAAAATAAATTTTCCAATAAAACTGTTTATTACTAATAAAAATAATTCATAATTATTTTCACCTAAGCTTAAAACTACTAACCAAAAGAATAATAAAATTAATGAAAATAAATTTACAATACCAGAGATTCTGTGTGTGATAGAAAGTAAAGATGAAATGTGCCATCTATAAATTTGAAGATGAGGCGATAATGGATTTTGATTATCTGTCATTTAAATTATTTTATATATTTCTCACATAAAAGTTGAGCTATTTGAACAGCGTTCAAAGCCGCACCTTTTAATAAATTGTCTGATACCACCCACATATTTATAGAATTTTTTTGTGTTTTATCTACTCTTATTCTTGAAATGTATGTCATAAAATCTCCATCAATCTCCGCTGGTGTTATATACCCACCATCTTTATGTTCATCAAAAACTTTGCAACCTGGTGCGGACGCTAGGCAATTTTTAATTTTTTCTAAGTCTATATTATTATTAAATTCAATATTTACTGACTCAGAATGACCAACAAAAACTGGGACTCTTACACAAGTTGTAGTTAAATTTATACTAGAGTCTAAAATTTTTTTAGTTTCAACAACCATTTTCCATTCCTCTTTTGTCGAGCCATCATCCATAAAACTATCGATATGTGGAATAACATTAAAAGCTATTTGTTTAGTAAAATTTTTAGATTTAACTTTTTTATTTTCTAAAACAGATTTAGTTTGTTCTTCTAGTTCCATCATATGATTTTTTCCACCGCCAGAAACAGATTGATAAGTTGAGGTTACAACTCTTTTAACATTAAATAAATCATGAAGTGGTTTTAAAGCTAATACCAATTGGATTGTTGAGCAATTTGCATTTGCTATAATATTTTTATTTTTATAATGGCTCAAACTTTCAGGATTAACTTCTGGAACTACTAAAGGAATATCTTTGTCCATCCTAAAATGTTTTGAATTATCAATAACTATTGTTTTCTTTGCAGCAATAGGAGCCCACTTTTCTGCTATAGAGCTGCCTGCAGAGAAAAAAGCTATTTGAACTTTTGCAAAGTCAAAATCACTCAATCCAATAATAGAATATTCTTTATTTTTAAAATTTATTTTTTTACCAATACTTTGATCGGAAGCTATTAAATACAAAATATTAAATTTAAAATTTAGTTTTTCTAAAACTTCTAAGAGTTTTCTACCAACGTTCCCTGTAGCTCCAACAATTGCTATATTCATAATAATAAAAATTTTACTACTCTTTTGTGTCCAATTCTAGATGATAACTTTTAAATTTTAAAACTTAATATACTTTTAAGTACTCCATTGCTTTCCCAATTTTTTATTAATCTCGATATTTCTTTTGTTGTTGAAGGTGTAAATTCACGAAAAACTTTTTTATACGCAGATCCTAAAAGAACTCCATCTCTTTTCGATATATTCAGTAGATTTTTTTTAATAAGTTCATTCACCTTTCGTCTGACAGTTTCTTTTGGTAACGAAGTAACTAGACAAATACTAGAAATTGTCAATTTTAAATTATTTTTTGTATTAGAATAATTTTCAATTTTTTCTTGAACATTTTTAACTTTTGCTGATAAATCATTTTTATCCATTAATTTTTCCCATTCTGTTTCTAATTCAGTATAGCTTTTAGACCCAATTTTTTTTTTATTTAGTTGATATAAAGAGTGACTTACAGCTGTTTGTATGATCATAAATGAATCATAATCAATTTTTAATTGTTCTCTAACTCTAGAGTAATAACTTATCATGATCATAACAAAACCATACATGCCTGCAGCGAAAGGTTTAATCGATAGAAGTTGATCAGCAGGTCCCTTTCTTATTTTTTGCCTTATGGCTCTAATTTCGTTTTCATTCATAAATTTTGTGGCCCAATTTGGTTTTTTTATTACAATATATTGCAACTGGAATTTATTTCAACCCATTTTAGGTCTTCTTATAATTGAATTTATTCTAAATTTTTGTGAAAATGAAGTATAATGAATTTATTACCCAGATTTAAAGAATGCCCATGTTGTGGTTCGCTTAATTTATTTAAAGTTAACGGGATAACATATGAAAATAACTTTAAAAGTTTATCAAATTGGACATTAAAAAAACTAATCAATTGCAGAAAATGCAAAATAGAATTTGGTCTTTTCATAAATAAAGAAAATAAAAAAACAGAAAAAGTAGTCTGGATTGAATTGTTTCAATGTGAAGATGTTTATTTAGATGAATTGACTAAATTGCAAATGAATAAAGAAAAACATGAACAAAAAAATAGAAGTAAGAAATATAAAGAAACATTACTTAAAATTCAAAATATCCTAAATAAAATTAGATTAGATAAAATTAAAGTTAAAATTAAAGTTAAAGTTAAAATGAAGAGTAAAAGTCAATTTGTAGGAGTCCAATAAAGAAGTGGTTATTAATATTAGGTAATTATTTTTTAGATAAATTAATTTTTTAAGTATTCTTTTTAAGAATCCAAACAAATATTAAAGAAGTTACCATCATGCTTAGTGCATAAGCAGCAGTAGGAACCATATAAACAATTTCGTCAAAAATTTGAGTTGCCACAAACACAGCTAGAGTTCCATTTTGAAGGCCACATTCAAGTGAAATGCATCTTCTTTGTTTAATGCCACTTGCAAAAAACTTAGCAACGTAATAACCAATAATCATCATTATGATATTAAGTGTTAGAGTTACTGATCCTGCTCTAGTTATGAAACTAATAATATTATCCCACTCCTCAATATAAATAGCTACGAATACTAAAACGAATAAAGCAATTGATCCTCTTTGAATAAGTAATGTACTTTTGATTATAAAATTTGATGCTAATTTTCTAATAATCATACCAATGATAATTGGAACTGTAACTACAAAAAACATTTTCAAAGAAATAGTCATCATAGAAATATCTTTTACAGCAAGAGAAATATTTAATAACTCCACCGATTGAAATATAATAAATGGAACTGAAATAATGCTGATTAAGCTTATTGTTGCTGTAAGTGATACAGAAAGAGCAACATCACCATTTGCAAATTTAGTAAGTACATTTGATGTTACTCCGCCAGGAGCTGCCGCAATAATCATAACACCTAACGCTAATTCTACCGGTGTGTGAAATATTTTAATTAAAGCAAATGCAATAATAGGAAGTAAAATTAGTTGACACGTGAAGCCTACAGCAAAATCTTTAGGGTGATCAACTACTCTTTTAAAATCTGATGGAGTTAAGCCTAGACCAAGACCTAGCATTAATAGAGCTAACGCAATAGGGGCTATTGTTGTTACGATTTCCATTAATTTTTAATCATACGATTGGTAAGTCACAAAGTCTACCTTTGCTTGATTTTCCATTAATTTTTAGCTCTATTGCTATAGTTTTATCCCAATATTGTTTTTTTATCATAGCTATACCAACAACTTTTTTTAAGTTAGGTGAATAAGTAGCTGACCTTAGATCACCTACTACGTTGTTGTTATTGTATAAAGATACACTCTCGGTTACTTCTATTTTATCTATATCTATAAGGACACCCATCAGTTTTTTATTAATTCCTTCTTTAGAAATTCTAATTAACGCTTTTTTACCAAGATAATTAATATCTGACTCGACATCTATATATTTATCAAAACCACACTCATAGGGATTATCTTCGTTATCAAAATCATTACCTGCAGACAGAAGTGCACTTTCAATTCGTTCAATTAAATTTGGACATCCAGGCTCAACGTTAAATTCTTTACCTATTAAAAATAATTCATCATATAGCATTTGACCTGCCTCACGATTTTCAACATACACCTCGAAACCACCTTGTTTGGACCATCCTGATCGAGCTATTAAAAATTTATTTCCCTTAAAAGTATAATAATCAAAACCAAAAAATTTTAACTCTGTGATTTTTTTTCCTAAAACTTTTTCCATTAATTTAAATGATTTAGGTCCTTGGACAGCTAGTATATTTATATCAGGTTCTGTTATTTCAACTTGTAAACCTAAACCACTAGCAATCCCTTTTGCATAAAGACCAATATCGGAGTCAGCTAGTGATAGCCACCATTTGTCCTCAGCCAGTTTTAAAGCGACCGGATCATTTAACGTGCCTCCCTCCTCATCAATAATAGGGGCATAATAACATCTGCCAACTTTTGCTTTTGAAAGATTTCTGCAAGTCATTAATTGAACTAATTTTGATGAATCTTTTCCTGTTATTTGAACCTGTCTTTCAGCAGCAACATCCCAAATCTGAACATGTTCTTTTAGATGAAAATATTCCTTTTCTAAATTTCCGAAAGATGCTGGTAAAAGCATATGATTATAAATGGTATATGCAGTAACCCCCTGATTTTCTATTCTGTTTGTGTAAGGAGTGCTTCTTAGCCTTCTAGACTTTGCTATGTAAAATTTTTTCATAAAAGTTATTTGTGATTTTTCTCAATAAATTTTTTAACAATTTCTCTCATTTCAAATGCTTTTTCAAATAAAATCATGTGCCCACATTCTTTTATCACGCTTAATTCTGAATTTTTTATTTTTGTAGCCATTTTTTTTCCTTTTTCAAGAGGAACCATCTTATCTTTGTCTCCTAAAATGCATAAAGTTGGGCAATTAATTGTCTCCGCTGCTTTTGATCCATTTTTGTAGTTATTACACGCTCTTAGATCCACAGCCAAACCTTCTTGGACTTGACGTGGTGAATTTATTATTTTTTGAACTGGATTCCCTCCAATAAATTTTTTTACTCCTTCATATCCCCACTTCATCATCAGTTCTACTGATTTCATGTCGCCACCATCAGCATAATCAATAAGATCTTGATTTACTGGAAGAGAATAAGATCCACCAACCAAAGTTAAGCTTTTAATTAATTTTGGAAAACGATGAGCAAATTCAAGGCCAACTAAGCAACCTTGCGAATGACCTACAAATGAAATTTCTTTTATTTTTAAGTTTTGCATTAATTTATTTATCCATTCTGCTATTTCTTCAATTGATTTGATTGCCGGTCCTTCAGAATTGCCGTGTGCAGGCAAATCTAGCGCTAAAACAGAATACCCTTTTGATGCAAGAAATTGTTCATGCAAAGACCAGACAATATGAGTAAGACCACTACCATGCATCAGAATTATTACTGGTTTCTTAGTATCAAAATCTAGTCCACCATTTGATGCGAAAATACTTTTTTGATCTACCTCGAATTTCAGCTCAGCTCCTCAGCTTTTTTTCTTAATTCAAATTTTTGTATTTTGCCTGTAGATGTCTTTGGAAGTTCACAAAATTCAATTTTTTTTGGAACTTTAAATTTAGCTAAAGTTTCCTTACAAAAATCTATCAATTCTTTTTCGGTAACAGGTTTATCTTTAACGGACTCAATAAATGCACAAGGTACCTCTCCCCATTTTTCATCTTTTTTTGCTACTACTGCTGCTATAGATACAGAAGGATGTTTTGCTAACGTATTCTCTATTTCAATTGATGATATATTTTCACCTCCCGAAATAATTATATCCTTAGATCTATCTTGAATTTTTACGTAGCCATCTGGGTACATAACAGCCAAATCTCCAGTATGAAACCATCCACCTTTCATTGCTTTGTCAGTGGCATCTTTATCTTTAAAATAACCTTTCATAACTACATTTCCTCTAATCATTATTTCTCCAATAGTTTTGCCATCTCTTGGAACTTTCTTCATGGTTTCTGGATCCATAATTGTTACATCCTCTGTGTTGGGATATCTTACTCCCTGCCTAGCTTTTATCTCATTTTGCTTTTCCTCTTCTAATTCGTTCCATGATTCATTCCATGCACATTGAGTTACATGCCCATAGGTTTCTGTTAAGCCATAAACATGCATTACTTCAAAACCAAGACTTTTCATTTTTTTAAAAATTATACTTGGTGGTGGAGCTCCAGCAGTTAATACATAAACTTTTTGCTTTAATTTTTTACGATCATTTTCAGGTGTTCCTGTAATCATATTAAGCACGATTGGTGCACCGCCAAAATGAGTTACGTTATATTTATCAATTAATTCAAAAATTTTTTTTACATCAATGTTTCGAAGACATATTGTTTTTCCATTCAGCATAGGAATAGTCCAGGGGTAACACCAACCATTGCAATGAAACATTGGCACAACAGTTAAAAAATTTAATCTACTCGGCATATCCCAAGCTACCGCACTACCTGTTGACATTAAATATGATCCTCTATGATGATAAACTACTCCTTTTGGATTTCCTGTTGTTCCTGAAGTATAACTTAATGAAATAGCTTGCCACTCATCTTCCGGCATTTTCCAAATATAGTTTTCATCTCCTGTATTTAAAAATGTCTCATACTCTAGATCTCCAATCTTTTCCATTTTAGACTGAGGTCCATGTTTGTCATTTATATCAATGATAATTATTTTTCTTTTTATTGTACTTAATGCTTTTTTAACTTCTGTATGAAGTTGCCTATCCACAACCAGTACCTTGGCATCACTATGATCTAAAATATAGGCAATGGTTTTAGCATCTAACCTGATATTAATTGTGTTTAATACTCCTCCAGTCATAGGAACTGAGTAATGGGCCTCAAAAATTTCTGGTGTGTTAAAAGCTAAAAATGAAACTGTGTCTCCTTTACGAATGCCAATCTTTTCTAATGCACTAGCAAATTTAATGCATCTCTTGTAAATTTGAGCCCAAGTATATTTTCGATCTTCATAAACCAGCGCTTCATAATTAGGATAAATGTCCTTAGCTCTTTCAAGAAAAGATAAGGGTGTTAATGGAACAAAATTCGCATTATTTTTTTCAAGATGTTTATCGTAATCACTCATATTAAATTAACTTATTTTAGATTCTTTTATAATTTCTGAAATTACTGCTTCTTTTTTATGTCCCATTAAATGAACCCCGTTTACACCTTTAATTTCTTTAAACTCTTCAATTAATTCAAGACAAATCTTTTTACTTTCATCTTTTGCATTTTCTGCCTGTTCTAATCTTTTTACTATTTCATCTGGAACGTCTACTCCAAAAAGATTGTCGTTCATCCATTTTGCACTTTTTGCAGAAGCAAAAGGTCCAAGTCCAATTAAAAAATAAGTTTTTTCTAAAATTCCAGAATCTTCCAATACTTTCATATAATTTTTTAACTTAATTGTTTCAAAAACATACTGGGTCTGAAAAAAATTTACTCCCGCATTTATTTTGTTAGTAATTTTTTTAGTGTCGGGTAATCCTTTTGAAGGAACTTCAGCGCCTCCAATAAATAATTTTGGTGCTGGGTCTATAGGTCTGCCAGATGGAAATTTTTTTTCTGTTCTCATCATTTCTGCTGTTTTAACTAGTGTTAAACTATCAATATCAAAAACAGGTTTAGTTTCGGGTTGGTCTCCACCTTTTGGATCATCACCAGACAAGCATAAAACATTATGCACGCCTAAAGCAGATGCTCCCACTAAATCTCCTTGCAAAGCTAATCGATTACGATCTCGAACTGTTAACTGTAATATTGGATCAATATTATTTTGCGCAAGGATAATTGCAGCGGTTAATGCTGACATATGAACTTTAGCACCTGGACTATCTGTAACATTAATGGCGTCAGCTACATTTTTTAACGGTTTAGTTTTTTCTAACAAAACTTCTTTACTCGAGGCATCAGGAGGTGTGGTTTCTGCAGTAAATACAAATTCTCCATCATGCAACTTTTTATGTAATATGCTTTGATATTCCATTTTAGTTAAATTTAAAGTTCATTATATTTTTACTTCCTGAAATACCAGACTTATAGTAAGTATCAATTCTAGGCAACGTTCTGTCAAAGAAAAATTTTGCTGTTTCTATTTTATCTTCAAAAAATTTTTTGTTATTTTCCATTTCTTTATAACTTATATCTAAAACTTTTAACCAAGAGTGCCCTACAGCAATTAAACCTAAAACTCGAAGATAGTCATTACATGCAGCGCTAACATCATCTTTAGAGATTTTCATACTCTTTTCAACCCAAGTTGTAAAATTTATTAATACTTTAAGATATTGGTTTAATGTTTCAGCAAATAATTTTGTTTCGTTATTTTTTTTACTTTCCTCAATATTCTGTTTTATTAATTGAATATAATTTCCAATTATATTTCTGTTTTTATTTATAAGTTTCCTAAAAACCAAATCAATCGCTTGAACAGAATTTGTTCCCTCATATATTGGAGTTATTCTATTATCTCTGTATAATTGTTCTATACCTTGATCTTTTGTATATCCATAACCTCCAAAAATTTGCATTGCATCACTTGTGATTTCCATTCCCATATCTGTAAATAATGATTTAACCACAGGGGTCATTAAAGAAACTAAATCTGTTGCTTCTTGTTTAATTTTACTGTCATTGTGATACAAACTAACTTCTGTTTGTTGAGCTAGCCAAAAACTTAGAGCTCTCTCTCCTTCAATAATTGATTTCATATTTAATAACGATCTTCTAATGTCAGCATGGTCAATAATTGCATCTGATCCATTTTTAGATTTACTATTATTTGATTTTCCTTGTTTTCTTTCTTTAGAATAATTTAAAGCATTCTGATAGGCTATTTCAGATATTCCAAGACCTTGTATTCCAACAACAATTCTCTCTAAATTCATCATAGTAAACATTGAACTCAATCCTTTGTTTTTAGGACCAATCATATGTCCAGCAGCTTCATCAAAGTTTAAAACACATGTCGCTGATCCTTTGATCCCCATCTTACTTTCAATTGAACCTGTCGAAACACCATTTCTTGAACCTAAAGAACCATCTTCTTTAACTTCAATTTTTGGTACTAGAAATAAACTAATACCTTTTGTGCCAGTAGGTGAATCGGGTGTTCTAGCAAGGACTAAATGTATAATATTTTCCGTAAGGTCGTGGTCCCCTGAAGTTATAAATATTTTCTGACCAGTTAATTTATAAGTTCCATCTGTTTGTTCAACAGCTTTTGTTTTTAGTAACCCTAAATCTGTTCCACAAACTGGTTCTGTTAAACACATTGTTCCACTCCAGGTTCCATTGACAATATTTGGAAGAAATTTTTTCTTTATAGAATCTGTGCCATGATGAAATATACAATTATAGGCCCCAATACTTAATTCACTATATAATTTAAAAGAAAGGCTTGCTGAAGATAACATTTCATCAAAAAATGCTTTAATAGTATTTGGTATGCCTTGTCCACCATACTCAGGATCACAAGATAAAGAAGTCCAGCCATCTTCGATAAATTTTTTGTAAGCTTCTTTATATCCTGGTGGAGTTCTTACTACACCATTTTCAAGTTTAGTAGGTGTTTCATCTCCAGCTTTAGCTAAAGGTAAAACAAGATTTTCTGTTAACTTTGCAGCTTGCTCCAATATATCTTTTGCAAGCTCTGGATTAACTTCTTTATATCTTTCAAGAGCATTGTAGTGAGGGTTGTCTCTTAACTTCTCAAAGAGAAACATCATATCATCTATAGGAGCATTGTATGTTGCCATTAATTCACCAAAGGTTTTCCAGTTGAAAGAGTATGTTTAATTCTAGCTTGGGTTTTTTCCATTTGAATAAGTTGGATGAATGCTTCTAATTCTAAAGCATACATATCATCTTCAGATAATTCTTTATCAATAGTTGTATTACCTCCACTTAACACAAACGCTAGTTTTTTTCCTACTTCCATTCCATGTTCCATAATTTTTTTTTCTTTAAAAAGATTTTCAAGAGTTTGGAACATTTTGGTCCTTACTTGACTTCCTGACAACTTAAAAATTGGTTCTTGTGGAGGTTTATATCCATTTTTTTTCTCATTAATCAAATTTTCGGCAACTGAAAGTAGTTTATTTCTATTCATAATACTTTTATCTTTTTTTAATAAAAACTTTAACGGCATAGCTTCTACAGGCGAGCTAGCTGTTTTTCCATACCCAATAATATCAAATACTTTTTGTGGTGCAAAGTCTGGATCTTTTTCAGCTTTTTCATCTTGCATCCATCTCCATAGCAATTCTTTAGTTCCTCCTCCCGCAGGTATTAAACCTACGATTGTTTCTACTAAACCTGTAACTATATTAGTATGAGCAACCACATAGTCACTTTGAACCAACACTTCAAAACCACCACCTAAAGCTAAACCAGATGGGGCGGCAATAACCAAATTATTAGAATATTTTAGCTGTTTGCAAGTCATTTGAAAGTGGTAAATAAACTTTTCAATTGCTTTCCAGTTTCTTTCTTTTGCAAATTCCATAACATAATTTAAATTTACTCCTGCTGAAAATTGCATACCTTCATTAATAATTATTAGGTTTTTGTCAGATGCTTTTTTTAAAGCATCCATCGAGTCATAATCTAATGTATTGGCTTTAGTATTAAATTCTACAATCTTGTAATCTTTGTGTGCGTAAGTAAAGGCTGATTTATTATCCTTTTGAACTTTTGCTACTTGTTTTACTTTTCCTAAAGTCTCTAAATTTGTATAAACCTGTCTTTTTCCATAGAAGTTATCAACTTTTTTATTATATATTTTTTTTATAAATTCACTTAATTGAAGTTGATTATCCCTTTCTACAAAATATTTTACACTAAGCTCTTCAAGCATTTCAAAAGGTCCTCTTACCCAATTAAAACCAAGTCTCATTGCTTCATCAATATTGTTGTAATCTTTTGTTACATTTGGAATTAAAGAAGATGCATAAATAATAATTTTTGAAACTACTGACCATGCATATTTCCCATATTTATCATTTCTTGAAACAAGATCTTTTAGACTAATTTTATCCTCAATATTAAGATTGATTTTTTTAGATATAGAATATTTGCTGGTTTTTAAATTTATTGCTTCTAAAATTCTTTTACCATCTTGTTTATTCATTCGGTAAAAACCACCTTTACCTTTTCTGCCCGTATATCCTGTTTCAATTAAATTTTTAACTAATGGTATTTCTTTTGCGACTTCTTGAAAAACATCTGATGTGGGCAATTCTTTAATAAAACTTCTTAAAACATCAGCCATTAAATCTATTCCGATTAAATCATACAATCCAAAAATTCCTGTTTTAGGAATTCCCATTGGCCTTCCAAAAATTGCGTCCGCCTCTTCTACACTTAGGTTCATTTTAATTGCTTCTGTCATTGCTACTTGCATGGCATAAACTCCAACTCTGTTACCCAAAAAACCTGGGGTGTCTTTACAAATTATTACTCCTTTTCCCAAATTTTCTTCACAAAAAATTTTAAGAAAGTTTATTTTTTTAATATCATTTATTTCTTCACTAACTATTTCTAACAACCCCATATATCTCACGGGGTTAAAAAAGTGAGTAATACAAAAATCTTTTTTATCTTCTGTGGACATTTTTTCAGATAAAACTTTTAAAGGAATGGTTGAGGTATTAGATGAAATTATTGATCCAGATTTTCTTACTTTTGAAATTTTTTCGTAAAGATTATGTTTTATGTCTATACGTTCAACAACAGCTTCCACTATCCAATCAGCTTTTCCAACCAAATCAAAATTGTCTTCTATATTTCCTGCTTTAATATTATCAATTTTACTTTTATCAATTAATAAAGGTGGGCGAGACTCAAATATTTTTTTTTTAGCTTTTTCTGAAATTTCAGTTTTTAGATCTAATAGTGTAACTGGAATATTAGCATTACAAAGTTGAGCAGCAATACCACTTCCCATGGTCCCTGAACCAATGACAACAACATTTTTAATATTCATTGAGGCAGATACTATTTAAGTTTTGAAATAATTGCATCACCCATTTGTGAGGTGGTAACTTCTTTTTTGCCTTTTGACAAAATATCTTTAGTTCTTAAACCGTCATCAAGTACCTTTTGAACTGCCTGATCAAGATTTTCAGCTTCTTTATCTAAATCTAAAGAATATTTAAGTGCCATAGAAAAACTAAGAATAGTTGCTATTGGATTGGCTGTTTTTGTTCCCGCTATATCAGGAGCTGAACCATGTATTGGTTCATACATTGCTCTCATTTTGCCATTTTTATCTTTAGATCCCAATGAAGCGGATGGCAACAACCCTAGAGACCCAGTTAACATAGCTGCTTCGTCAGATAAGATATCTCCAAATAAATTATCTGTCACTATTACATCAAATTGTTTTGGGTTGCGTAGTAGTTGCATTGCGCAGTTATCTGCAAGCATATGATTTAATTCTATATCAGCATATTCTTCGTCTTTAAGTTTTTGTACTTCTTCCCTCCACAAAATACCTGACTCCATTACATTTGACTTTTCGCAAGAAGTAACTTTTTTATTTCTTTTTTGTGCTAAATCAAAAGCTACTTTAGCTACTCTAATAATTTCGCTGCTAGTATAGGTGTGAGTATTAATTCCTTTTCTTTCTCCATTTTCTATTGGTATAATTCCTCTAGGCTCACCAAAGTATATGCCTCCAGTCAACTCTCGAACTATCATAATATCTAAACCTGACACAATTTCAGGTTTTAAGCTTGATGCCTCAACTAATTGTTTAAAGCATATGGCCGGCCTCAGATTTGCAAATAATTTTAATTCTTTTCTTAATTTTAAAAGTGCTCTTTCTGGTCTTTTTGAAAATTCTAAGTTATCCCATTTTGGTCCTCCTACAGCTCCTAAAATTATAGCTTCGGATTCTAAAGCTTTATAAAAAACTTCATCAGTAATTGGTTTTTTATGTTTTTCATAAGAAGCTCCACCAACTAATCCTTCTTCTGTTTCAAAATCCAAAGATTTATTTTTATTTAACCACTGAATAATTTTTTTAACTTCCATAACTACCTCTGGACCAATTCCATCTCCCGGTAGTAGTAAAATTTTTCTTTTTTTTGTTTTGATCATATTAATTTACCCAAGGTTTATTTTTTTTATCTTTATCTTCATACGATAATATTTTACTTGATTTTTCTAGAGAAAGAGCAATGTCATCTAAACCATTTAACAAGCATTTCTTCTTAAAGCTATCAATCTTAAATTTGATTATTTTATTTCCAAAAACAATTTTTTGTTCTTCAAGATTTATTTCAACATCTTCTTTTCGTTCAGAATATTGGTTAAGTTCTTGAATTTCATTTTCTGTTAATATTATTGGCAACATTCCATTTTTGAAACAATTGTTATAAAAAATATCTGCAAAACTAGGGCCAATTAAACACTTAATTCCAAAATCTAATAACGCCCAGGGAGCATGCTCTCTTGAAGATCCGCATCCAAAGTTTTTTCCAGTTAATAAAATTGGCGACTCATTGTATGGCTTAATGTTTAAAACAAATTTTTCATTCTCTTTGCCATTATCATCATAACGCATTTCGAAAAATAAACTTTTTCCAAGACCAGTTCTTTTTATTGTTTTTAAAAACTGTTTTGGAATAATCATATCAGTATCTACGTTAATCATAGATAAACTAGCTGGTATACCTTTTAATATATTAAACTTTTTCATTTTATTTCAGAAATTTTCTAACATCAGTTAGGTGTCCATTTAGAGCTGCAGCCACAGCCATGGCGGGACTAACTAAATGTGTCCTTCCACCACGCCCTTGTCTACCTTCAAAATTCCTATTTGATGTGGATGCACATCTTTCCTGTGGATTAAGTTTATCAGCATTCATAGCTAGGCACATAGAACACCCTGGTTCTCTCCATTCAAATCCTGCGTTTTTAAATATTTTATCTATCCCTTCTTCTTCGGCCTGCTGTTTTACAAGGCCAGAGCCTGGTACCACCATTGCACTTACATGCTTAGCAATTTTTTTACCGTTGATAATCTTAGCTGCTTCTCTTAAGTCTCCTATTCTTCCATTGGTGCAACTTCCAATAAAAATTTTATCAACTTTTATATCTGTAATTTTAGTATTAGGCTTAAGACCCATATATTCTAATGATCTATTCATGGAAGCTTTTTTATCAGCATTTTTTTCTTTATCAGGATCTGGAATAGTAGAATTTATTGATATTACATCTTGTGGAGATGTTCCCCATGTCACCATAGGTGTTATTTCGCTACCATTTATTTCTACTTCATGCTCAAAATGAGCTCCTGCATCAGATTTTAATTTAGACCAGTATTCTAACGCCTTATTCCAATTATTTTTTTTTGGAGATTTGGGTTTATCTTTTAAGTATAAAATAGTTTTTTCATCAGGAGCAATAAGTCCAGCCCGTGCACCTGCTTCTATGGTCATGTTACAGATTGTCATTCTTTCTTCTATATTTAAACTTTTTATTACTGGTCCAGCATATTCTATAACCATTCCTGTTCCCCCTGCTGTTCCGATTTTTCCTATTGTTTGAAGAATTACATCTTTTGAAGTAACTCCAATTGGCAATTTTCCTATAATATTTACTCTTAAATTTTTTGATTTTTTTTGAATTAAAGTTTGAGTTGCTAAAACATGTTCAACTTCAGAAGTCCCTATGCCAAAAGCTAACGCACCAAATGCGCCATGGGTTGCTGTATGACTATCTCCACAAACAATTACTGTTCCTGGTTGAGTAAAACCCTGTTCCGGACCAATTATATGAACAATTCCTTGTCTTTTATCTTTTAAGCCAAATAATTCTATTCCAAATTCTTTACAATTTTTTTCAAGTGTTTCTACTTGAATTTTTGATTCTTTATCGATTATACCTTTGTCCCTGTCAGTCGTTGGAACGTTATGGTCTGCGACTGCTAGTGTAAGGTTTGGTTTTCTAACTTCTCTTTTTGCTAATCTTAATCCTTCAAAAGCCTGGGGGCTGGTTACTTCATGAATAAGATGTCTATCAACATATAATAATGTTGTTCCGTCATCTTGCTCGTGAACCACATGTTCATTCCAAATTTTATCGTAAAGTGTTTGGGGCATTGTAGAAAAAAATTATTTTTTCTCTGTTTTTAATTCTTTTTTTTTAAGTTCCAATTCTGATGCATTTTCTTCTTTTTTTGCAATTTCAGATTCTGTTTTTTTTTTAGGATCATTAGTTTTTGAAGAAGTATCTAGGCCAATACTTTTTTTTGTTCTTTCTGCAATTCTAGCTGACTTACCTTTTCTATCTCTTAAATAATAAAGTTTTGCTCTTCTTACTTTTCCTGATCTCACAATTTGTATAGAACCAATGATAGGGCTATATAAAGCAAAAGTTCTTTCCACACCTTCACCAAATGAAATTTTTCTAACTGTAAATGAAGAATTTATATCTCTATTTTTTTTTGAAATACAAACTCCTTCAAAATACTGAATTCTTTCTCTTTTACCCTCAGAAATTCGGACACCAACTTTAACTGTATCCCCTGAAAAAAATTTAGGAATTTTTTTTGATGCTAATATTTTTTTTACGCTTTCTTTATTTATTTCTTCTATATTTTTCATTTTTTTTTCTTATATTTTTTCCATAAATCAGGACGCCGGCGTCGTGTTATATCCTCTGATTGTGCTAAGCGCCAGTCTTTAATTTTAGCATGATCTCCGCTTAATAATACTTTTGGAACCTCTTTTTTTTCCCATTTTTGAGGTTTTGTGTACTGAGGATACTCTAAAAGGTTATTTTCAAAACTTTCCTCTGCTAAAGAGCTTACATTCCCAAGCACTCCAGGGATCAATCTGACTAGCGTATCAATTACCACAAAAGCACCTACTTCCCCGCCTGATAAAACAAAATCTCCAATACTAATCTCCTCTATATTTCTTGTTTCTAACAATCTCTGATCTACACCTTCAAAGTGACCACATATAATATTTATATTTTTAGATGAAATTGTTTTAGCATAGTTTTGTTCAAATTTTTTTCCTCTTGGAGACAAATAAATTATTGGTTCACTTTTATCTAAAATTTTTTTGTCTAAAGAATTAGCCAAAACATCTGCTCTCATTAACATCCCACTTCCACCACCAAACGTAGTGTCATCGACCGTTTTATGTTTGTCTTCAGCATAATCTCTAATGTTCACAACTTCTAGCGACCAAAGTTTTTTATCTAAAGCTTTTTTATATAGTCCACTATCTAATATCCCTGGAAACTGCTCGGGATATAAAGTAAATATTCTTGCTCTCCACATTATTCCTTTTTAGGTTCTTCCTTTTTAGGTTCTTCCTTTTTAGGTTCTTCCTTTTTAGGTTCTTCCTTTTTAGGTTCTTCCTTTTTAGGTTCTTCCTTTTTAGGTTCTTCCTTTTTAGGTTCTTCCTTT
>Ga0209709_10001395_pt1 | contig 22355 bp, 13 predicted proteins | sample ArcticOcean_MG_C_2_FD_187435 | JGI IMG/M metagenome (GOLD analysis project Ga0209709, IMG submission 187435) | Marine microbial communities from western Arctic Ocean - ArcticOcean_MG_CB4_136 (SPAdes) (version 2) | ecosystem: Environmental > Aquatic > Marine > Oceanic | place: Arctic Ocean...
GTTGCTCCTCACGCAGACCAAATTCCTTTCTAAACCAACTGACCATCCAGTATCCTCGCTGAACCATGATCTCAACGTTAAAGGTATCGGGAATAACACCTGGGTATGCGGGGTGAAAGGGAATCGCCTCTAGGTATTTGTCGGTCGCAATATTGAGCGTGGCTAGACTGCCGTAACTCAGGCTGCCGGTGTTCGCATCGATACAACCGGTGCCCAGTACTTCGCAGGCCTTGTCAGAGCCGCTAGCGATTAAGGGCAGGCCAGCAGGAATACCGGTTTGCTCGGAGGCCTGTGACGTAATATGGCCTAGGGTTGAACCCGCTGGCAGTATCTCGGGCAACATGTTTCGCGTAAACGGAAGTGCGCGCCAGGTCCAGTCTTTATCATTAGCCCATTGCTGTTTTTTGTAGTCGAAAGGGAGATAGCCCACGGCGCTGGCAATGGCATCTGTATATTGACCGGTTAATTGATAAGTGTGGTAGCCAGACAGAAGCAGGAATTTACTAACCTGCCGCCAAATATCAGGTTCATTTTGAGCGATCCAGTTACCCTCAGATTGGCGATGAAATAGATCTACGATGTCTTTGGCCTTAGCCAGTCGCATTAACACCGTCTCTAAAACCCCCAACGCAGGTTTGCTGTCAACCTGCCGCTGATCCAACCAGCTTATGGCACTGCGCAGCGGCTTATGATCGGCACCCATGGGCACTACGGTGGCGCGCTGGGTTGTTACCGATACGGCTGCAATAGCCTCTTTAGGGAAGTCTAGCAAGGGCCAAAGTTTCTGGCAGGCCTGACACAGAGAGGACCAGAAATAATCGGGCTCCTGCTCGGCCCAGCCCGGTTGGTTCGAAAAGTAGGGCTCTATATCGACTTTGCTTTTGGCAACAAGAGTACCTTGCTGATCAAATATCATGGCGCGTACGCTTTGTGTGCCATTGTCGATGGCAAGAAAGTAGGTCGATTGAGTCATGACTGCCACCTTTGATGAGTTCGGTTGTTAGACAGATTTAGTGATTGATCCCAAAATAATAAAACTGCTTCCAAATCGTTTTATAGCGTGCTAACTCTTCTTCCCAGAGGGCGTCAGTCCAATCCAATTCGGCACAACAAATAGCTTTTATCTCAGGCAATATTTCTTCACCACCATTGGCTAAACACATGCCTAGTCTAGTGCGTCGAAGCATTAGGTCGTCCAGATGTTGGACTGACTCGTGTCGCACGGCCCATCGGCATTCAGCCAGACAAAATTCTGTGTCGCCAATCAGAGAGTGCTCTTGATCGCTTCCTGCGGCCAATATAGTGTCAGCCATGTCTCCATAACGGCCCAGAAGTCGCTGTCCCCAGGCGGGGTTATTCGGCACCAGAGTTTTGGCATCAATTGCGGGCGCGGTAAAGACATGGTCATGGGTAAAAAGCTGAGCCTCTGGCAGCAGCGGTTTGGCAACTGCTAGGGCGTCAAGTGCGATTAACCTAAAGGTGGTCAGCTTTCCGCCACTCACAGTAATTAAGCCATGGTCTGACCAGACCGCGTGATTTCGTCGCTCCTTTGATGGATTCTTAGAATTCTCAGAGGCAATAACGGGACGGACACCAGCCCAGGTGGAAATAATATCCGACTGTTGCAGGGGGTTATTTGGAAATAGGGTATTAAAGGCCTTGAGAAGATACTGGGTTTCCTCCTCCGTAATACAGGCTTCAATGTCCAGATCCTCTGCATGGTCCAGATCGGTGGTGCCCAGTACAGTGGTGCCTTCCCAGGGGTAGATGTAAACGCCCCGCTTATCGTCTGGGTGCAATGCGGTCAGTACATCGGTTACCGGACAGTGCTGTCTAGGGATAATGATATGGCTACCACGCAGCGGTCGCACGCGCTTTTCTGGGTTGAGTTGGTTGCGCAGACGATCAGCCCAGGCACCCGTGGCGCTTATCACAACGGGCGCGCGCAGTTCGATAGTATCGTCTTTCTCTAAGACTTTGATACGCACGCCAGCCACCTTATCTTGCTCAATCAGCAGACTGTCTACCTTGACATAATTTAGTGCACTGCCGCCGGCCGCAACACTCTCATGCAGTACCCGCAGTACCAATCGCGAATCATCTACCATAGCGTCTGTATAGCTGCAGGCACCCTTTAAATTACTGAGATTAATGCCGGGAAAGCGCTTAGCGAGGTCGCTATTTTTAAAGTAGCGGTGATCACGAATACCCGCTAGAAGATCATAAAGGCTGAGGATAATACTCAGCGCCCAGCGCCCAGGAAAAAGCCCTTTGCCCAAGGTAAAGTAAAAGGCAATGCGGTCGACCAACCCGGGTGCTTCATTTAATAGGCGCTCGCGCTCGAGCAGTGAGTGCTTGGTCAGCTGCAGGTCACCAGAGGCTAGATAGCGTAAACCACCATGGACCATTTTGGATGATCGGCTGGACGTGCCCCACGAAAAATCTTGCTGTTCGACCAGCAGCACGCGATAACCGCGACGCACCGCCTCACGCAGCACACCTGCGCCAGTGATACCGCCACCGACAACAATAATGTCCCAGTCCAAAGATTTTCCGGTGCGCATCTTCGTGAGCAGTGCTTCACGGGGGGTCAACGACGCTTCCGCTGGGGCCTCAGTCATTATCTGGCAACAGTTTGCCTGGGTTCATTTGCCCTTTGGGATCAAAGAACTGACAGAGACTTGCAATCGCGGCGATGCCTAACGGGCCTTTTTCAGCCGGGAGATAGTTGCGGTGGTCTTTGCCAACGCCATGTTGATGGCTAATGGTGCCGCCACTAGCAACGATCTGTTGGGCCCCTGCGGCCTTAAGTTTGTGCCAGCGCTGGAAGGCCTGGTCGTAACTGTCACCAAAGCGAAAGACATAGGTGGTGTAAATACTTGAACCTTGGCCGTAGACATGGGAAAGATGGGTGTAGGCATGCACCTGCTCACCCTCATCACTGAGACCTGTGCGAATAGCTGTTTCTATATCGTCGACGGCTTGGGTCACCTTGGACCAGTCTAGCGCGGTTTCCATGGTATCTACGGCATAACCCGCTGTGCCTAGAGGATCACGCAAGTAGGGCGCGCGAAAGCGGCCATGTGCCCAGTTTTCTCCGAGGCCTAATTGGTCAGGGACGCCACCATGCGCGTGACAGATGGCCAGAGCGCTGGCAGTTGCGAACGCGCAACTGTCGGTACTACCTGTGACACCAATAGTCATCATTACCTTGCCTGTCCCTATGCCCTGTTCGGCAAGAGAGGCGTCCAATGCCGCAACCCCGCCACTGTCTTCACCGGCGCCCATGAACAAAAGGCTTGTCGTCTCCATGGGATTGCTTAGACGCACCATTGAAAGCGGCACACGCTGCTGAACAAGGGATTTGGCGACTAGCAACCCCACGTCCCATGAGGAAAAGAAAACCACCTGAAAGGCTTCGGATTCGGGCAGGGGAGTCACTCGCACCACCACCTCGGTAATGATGCCCATGCGACCCTCAGAGCCGAGTACGATTTCACGAATATCCGGCCCCGCAGATGAGGCAGGAATGGTGGGAATATCTAGAGTACCCGCCAAAGTTTCCATACTACCACCGGCAAATAGAGCTTCGATACGTCCGTAGTGCAAGGATTGTTGTCCACTTGATCGACTGGCTACCCAGCCGCCAACTGTAGAGAGCTCCCATGACTGCGGGTAGTGCCCCAAGGTAAACCCTTCAGCTTTAAGTTGAGCTTCGATCTGTGGCCCCTGAGTGCCAGCCCCGAAGGTAGCAAGCTGACTGTCACGGTCCAGTTTGATGAGTTTATTCATCTTGCCCATATCAATGGTTAGCACAGGGCGCTGGCTGGCATCTGGATTAATATGTCCGACCACGGAGGTGCCCCCACCATAGGGAATGACATCAATATTGTTATCAGCGGCGTGCTTTAGCAATTCTCGGACCTGTTGACTCGATTCGGGCATGGCAACACCGTCTGGGAAGGTGCCAATATCACCACTGTGCATGGCGAGCCAGTCTGGCAGGCTCTGACCGCGCGCATGGCGTACTCGAGTTTCAGGGTCGAGACTAATCAGGGAGTGATTATCGAGTCGAGAAGGCGGGACAGTGGCTATCACCGCCTCCAAACTCGCCTCAGGCAATGAAATAGAGGGCCCGACGAGCGCCCCAAGAAGCATTTTTAAGCCACTATTGAGCGCCATTGTAAACTCGCTATTTTCATTTCCCCAGCCATTCCAGAGCCGCATATCTATCACCGTATAAGAATATTTAAATTAATTAAAGACATAGATTACCTACGCTGCAGGCACTACCGTTAGTTCAATTAGGCAGTCATACAGTCGGTTTAAGTTATACTATAGCCATTAATCCCTATAATAAAGGGAGTGTGTAAATGATCACTGTCGCAGTACGACAAGCGTGTCACTATTTCAGCCAGCAACAGGATTATCCAGGCTATTATGATTGAAATCGGACGTAAAAACTTAGCCTCCGTGCCGGCTGTCCTTACGTACCTAAAGTCGGCTGAGGCCAGCGGTATAGACTGTGTGCCACTCATCGCTCGTGCGGGTATAGACCCGGAGGTTTTGAAAGACAACTGCTTGCAGATCCCAACGACCGCAATGGAGTATTTACTGCAGCTGTTGATCGAAGCCAGCGGCGACCCCTGTTTTGGTTTGCACTCGGCCAAGTTTGTTGAGCCGTCCTCTTACAGCGTACTCGGCTATATCTCCATGAACTGCTCTACGTTGCGAGCGATCCAGGCTAAAATCCCTATTTTTGAAAAAATTGTTGGAGATATGGGGGTGACCTCTGTAGAGGTGGCTGATGGTTTTGCGCTGCAGCGCTGGGAATGCAAATTTTCCAATCCTCTCGTGGCCAGGCATGAGGTAGAGCATGTCATTGGTTCCTGGGTGATCTATGCGAAAAACTATTTAAATTTCACACCGCATGATGGCATCTGGTTTGAGCATTCTGCGCCCGCAGATGTAAAAATACTGGCTGATTACCAGGAGATATTTGGCTGCGAGGTGCTGTTTGACCAGCCCACCAGTGGCATTCGCATCAGTGAAGAAAAGCTTGATCTGCCCCTGCCTCAGGCCAATGAAAAATTGTTATCCATGCTGCTAGAGCACGCCACCAGATTATTGTCTGAGATTAACCAGCATCAGCGCATCACGGATCAGGTTAAGAATCTACTACGCCTGATGCTTAAGGATCGGTCGCCATCCAGTGCGCTTATTGCTGAGAAGCTGGGTATCAGTAGCCGCACATTGCAGCGCAAGCTGGGCGAAGAGGGCACCCATTATCAGGATGTCCTCAACGAGTTGCGTTTAGAGTTAGCGCTGTATTTCTTGAAACATACAGCGCTTAGTCTTGAAAGCATTGCCTTTGAGCTGGGCTATGCCGAAGCACGATCTTTTTACCGCAGTTTTAAAACTTGGACAGGCCACACAGCGGGCTCTTATCGGTCCGTTTTATAGTTCTAGGGTTTCATTTTATGAGGCCCTGACCTTGTGCCCACACCTTAGATCGTTCGATACCTTCCTCAAATGATACCTCAGGCTTCCAGCCTAAAATACGCTCGGCTTTGGTGATACTAAACCAACTCTTCGTGCATAACTGAGTAACCGTTGATGTTGAAGCTTCGTTAACACCGCCGGTGAGGTTAGCGATTCTAGTAGCAGCGGCTGCCGCGAAGAGTGCCAGTTTAGTCGACACTACCATTGGGCCGCGTTTATTTTTCCATCGGTAGTGATGGCTGAAGAATTCTTTAGTCGTCATATACCCTTCGCATGAAAGATTAAAGATTTCACCATTGGCCTCTTTGGTTGATACAGCGAGTGCAATGCCGCGCACTACGTCATCAATATAGATGGGGCGAAAAAAACCCTCACCTTTCGCCGGAAGCAAAAACGCACCACTGTTGATTGCTTCCAAAGGGAGGATTATCCAAGGCCTGCTCCCTGGTCCATAGACATCGCCGGGGCGGATGATGACTAACTCCAGCGAGCTCTTAGCTTGAGCTGTAAGCACAGTGTGCTCTGAAGCTAGCTTGGTTAAAACATAGCTGCCACCGTCTGCATGTACTGGATGATCCTCATCGAGCTGGCCCTCGGCGGTATTGCCGTAGGCAACAATTGATGACAGTTGCACAAAGCGTCGTATCTTATATTTATCTGCTGCGGCGATTAGGTTGCGAGTGGCTAATACATTGATCCGCCACATATCGCGATCGGCAATAGAGTTGGAGACCAAGGCGGCTGTGTGAACAACGACATCGCAACTCTCGAGCAGGTGGCTAATGGTTTCCGGGTTAGCTATGTCGCCCTCAATAATGTCATCATCATTACCTACAAGATCAACGCCTACTACCGATACTTTTTTGGCTTTGTAGTAGCGCATCAATGTGTTTCCAATAAAGCCATTGGCGCCGGTGATTAATACTTTTTTGGGTTTTCTCTGGCTCATAGTAACCTCTATTGATAGTTTTAATTTTTTATAATCGGCGTCATTTAGTGCAGATTCTTACGATAATAACTGCCCGTTATGTTAGCCAGCATCATTTTTGGAAACAGATGGGTAATGGCGGCTGTGACCCGGTTTGCAAAGCCGGGCACCACCACAGCCTTTCCGCCTAGGCAGGCATTAATGCCCTGCTCTGCAACTTCTTGCGCGGACTGCAAAATACCTGCTGGAACAGATAACTTTGCCCCCTGGTCAGGGTTGTCCATCATTTTGGTGGCGGTATAACCTGGGCACAGCGCGGTAACGGAAACTCCATTCCCTGCCGCCTTCATTTCATTATGCAGTGCCTGACTGAACGACAGTACATAGGCTTTTGTAGCGGCGTAGACATTCTGATTGGGGATCGGCATCCAGGCGGCTAAAGAGGCCACATTTAAAATATGTCCGCTACCTCGGGTAGCCATATCGTTAGCAAATAAATGGGTCAAAGAGGTTAGTGCCACGATGTTTACTGCAATCATATTTTCCTGCGTCAACAGATCTAAATCAGTAAAAAAACCATTTTGTAAAAGCCCCGCATTGTTAATCAAAAAATCTACCTGCAGCTCTTTTTTGAGGGTAGTTTGAAACAATTTCTGAGCCGCATGAGGTTTAGATAGGTCGCTACTAATTACCGTGCAGACAATATTTTTATGCTGATCTGATAGACTTTTAGCCACCTCATTAAGTTTTTCTTTTCGTCTGGAAACCAGAATGAGGTTGTAGCCTTTGGCTGCAAGAATTTTACAAAACTCAAGACCGATGCCTTCAGAGGCCCCGGTTACTAATGCAGTTTTATTAGTCATAGTACTACTCCGTTACGATTATTATTATTCAAAGTCTACAAAAATAGGCGAGGACCAGGCTCTTTGGCTGCCAGGATTTTTGCAGTCATCTTGCGCCGCAGTCCTAAAGTCACCAAAGCAGGGATCAGTGGCAACGGCATTGCCATTGTCATCAAAGGTAGTGCGCAGGTTGCCACCATTAATAGTGGCGATGGGCTCTTCAATGGCGCGAATGTAATACAGCGCGTCGCGACCCTGTTTGGCAAAGTCAGGGTCGTCAAACTCTACTGTGCAGCCATCTTGCGAAGGTTCACAGTCAAAACTACGCCAGCTATCCTCAATAAGCTGCGGTACGTTCTCGTCAGTAAATGCTTGTGGCCGAATTTTGATAACGTCGATGCGCTCAATTAGATAGCGCTCATCAGACGGATAGTAACATTCGCCTAGGGACATTTTTTCTAGATGCCTAGCCTGCAGCGTCTCAATCACATGGTCGGGGCAGCCGGGCAATTGCTTAAACGAGCCAACGACTTTGGCTCTAAAGCGTGGGTTGTCACTCTGGGCCACTGCACTGCCCATGGGGACTTCGTGCCCGTCCTGCAGCAGGTCAAACCACAGCAACATACGGTGGCCACTTGTGCCATAGGTCTCGCGACGTTTCATGGCATCCCAAATGGCTTCGCGGCTGCGACCTTCTGCGTGCACGGCGGCCAAACCACCGGTATTTAAAAATGAGGTAGTACGCTCGAACTCGGACGCATAGATTTTTGCTGCAATTGGATCAATTTGATCGGCGCGCAATGACTCAGGTACTGTCGTTGTAACCTCGGCGGTACTGGCGAAAATGTCAGTCCAGAATTGATCGCGTGGTCCAGTTGAGTCCGTGGTGTTAGTGCGTTGTTGCTGCTTAAATCCGTGACCGGCACGCGCAGAGTGAGTGTCAGTAGAGGCTATAAAGCCCCACCGATAACGCTGTGGGTTTTCGGGGTCCTTATGATTTTGTAATGCTAGACCATACTGCACAGATTTTTGTGGTCTGTAATTAAAGGCGGGCAGGTACATATCTCGGGCTTGGCCAGAATCGAGCCACTCTTCCGGGGTGCTGCCGGGCACAGTCATAAAGGCGTAAACGGTATCTACCTGAACAAAGTTGTGGCGCGCTTCAATAGCGCGACTTTCACATTCGACTGCATCTGTGCCGGCGGCCAAGCAGCGCTCACGAATAATTTCGCCAGCCTGCCAGCATGATGGCAGATAATTAGCCTGTGGCTCGGGGCAGTACCATAGGCCATCATCATCCTTACGGCGCACACTGAAATTCCTAAAGGCTTCTGAGTTGCCATGGCCAGAATAGACTTCAATGAGTTTTGTTTTTTCTGGATCGTTGTCAGCGGCATTTAACTGGTGAGACCAGTTGGCGTTGGGAGGAGTGTAAAAGCCCCAGCTAGTCCCGTGAGGGATAACCATAGTGTCGAACCCCCACTCGTCTAATTTACTAAATAGCTCGCCTGGCGTTGCCACACTTTCGTAGCAATTGGCGGGCAGTTCAGGACTTGGGACATCTGTGTCGCAAGCGGGTGTCGCCGCCATGTTCTCCACCCAGTTATTATAGGCGGCGTAGTAACCGCGATGACGAGGATCAATTAAACGTAATAGCGAAGACTGCTTGCCCTCTGATGAGCGCGCGGCAATAGTGGCGACGCCCATGCCTACGGACGCGATAGGGTGGCTTGGTAGCATCTCTGGATTATCATCTTTAAATAACACATTGTGATGGCCGTAATGGTTTTCGGCTACCTGTCCTACCTGGGTCCATTCCCAGCCAATAAAGGCGGCGATGTCTGGATTCTGCGGGTCGCCAGCTAGGCGATTACACTGCTGGACAGAATCTATGCCATCGCGCCACTGACTATAGGTAAAGCTTTCTGCGTGGTCGGTGAGAAAGTAAAAGTCTAGCTGAGAAACAAAGCGGGCATAGTCGCAGGCGTAGGCTGGCGGATAAGCGCCAGAGGCTCCATGCATCATTGGCAGGCTGTACATAAAAGCGTCGGCAGAGTTGGTGGTATGCACATGCGTGTCGCCAAATAATATCTGTTTGTCGGCCTGGACGGCTAAACCCTCTCTGGCAACAGATTGACGACTAACGCGATTATCAATCACGCTCTCTGGCAGTCGTGCCTCGGTGACTTTGCGCAATGTCAGCGGCGAGTCATCCCAAGCATTATTAGGGTCGCTAAAGTAGCCGGGTATGAGCTTATAGACCGGTTCTGGCGCATGGCCAGTGAACACTACTGCTAACGCAAGACTCAGACTGACGCCGGTGATAAGTATCTTATTTAACATGTTCCCTCTCCACATTTTGAATCTCTTGTCTTAATGAGTATGTCCTATTTTGTCTAGATAGCGCCATAACTTCGGGCGACGAACCAGTACAGCCCCCACCCGCAAAGTACGGCAGAAGCCATATCGAACACTCGCATTGAATGTCTGTCCGCCATGTAACGACTGATGCCATAAGCGACCAAGCCAATCACTGCAACAATGACCAGTTGACCGATCTCCACGCCCAGATTAAAGCCCAGCAGAGCGGGCCACAGAGCAGTGCTTGGCAGACCGATTTCAGTCAGCACCTGAGCGAAGCCAAAGCCATGGATGAGACCAAAGGCTAAGGTCAGCATGGGGCGCAACGATCTGGCGTTGCGGTCTTCACTGGACTGGGGCAGATAGCTTAGCGTAAACAGTATCAGTCCCGCGCTCGTCAGAGCCACCAGCCCGACTCCCAATAGCATTGAGGCCATCAGCATGATCAATAATCCCATGCTAAACAACAGTGCTATAGGGCCATTAGTGGAGGTTCTGGCGCCAATATTTTCGGCTGCTACTAGGGCAATACTAAAGCCGATCAACGCCTCTACCGTCCTGTTGTCTGGCGTTACGCAACCCATCGCCGCGAGACTTAGGGTGACGCTGTGGCCCAATGTGAAGCCCGACACCAGCCAAATAACATCCTTTGGGCGGCGGGTTAACAGCAGCAGTGCGATGAGAAAGGCAATATGGTCGAGGCCGCCAAAAATATGCCTCATTCCCAGCACAGCGTACTGACCGATGCTGTTATAAATACTATGAGCTGCGACCAGATCTGATTGTTTTAGCCGCTGCTGGCGGACCGCATCGGTAAACAGATATTCGGCGGCAGCGCTCCCGTTGGCGGCGAATCTTGCATAATGAACGTGGGAGGGGGCTACCGTAAAAAAGCTGTCAATCTGAAGCCGATGCTCAGCATTGCCGATAGCCACTTCACAGTGAAAATTGAGACTGGCGCGCAGGTATCCCGGCGCAGCAGGCAGGCTCGTTGCGCGGCCTTGTAAGGGGCAGGGTAGGCTATTGCCTTCAACCTGAACAGTCTCCTGCAGGTGGTTTGTGAGTGCCGTTGGTAGCAACTGTGGTTCCAGTGCTAATAACCGCGTGACTTCACGAGCCTTAACGGTGAATACCGCATTGACCTCAGGGCCATCAATTGACCACACTGAAAATGACTGGCTGCGGTTGTGGGCATGACTCATTGGACTGAGCAGTAAAAGGAGTAATACGTACCCTGAAATACGCGCCTTAAACCGACTCATGGCGCCACCCAGTTGGCTGCCCATTCTATGTTAGCGGTGGCCCGCAGGTGAGCCAAATAATCTGTCAACGCCTTCTCTGCACTGACGCCGGAACTGGCTTCAATCTCTATCATAAGGCCTGCCAAGACGAATTCCAGTGCCGCCGAGCGCACTGCCATATCGGTGCGAATTAAACCTGAGGTGATGCCATGCTGTATAAGTAACTCTTCGTCAATCAGGCGCTGCAGGACTAGGCTGCGGTCGTCTTCGGTGAGAGGCTCGCGCTTATCGCTAGCAAACAGGCCTAGCGCACGCTGGTATTCTGCTAGACGAATCTGTTGGTGATTCACCGAGGCGACGGCGGTTGCGCTGAGGTATGATTCATTGCTCTGATCGCTCATTGCGCTCAGCCCACCAAGCAGGATGCCCACACTGGCGCCCGCTAGCAGTAGCTTTAGAGCAGCTCGATGGCTTCTGGCGGAGTTACTCAAAATCTAGTCTCAACAGATTGTTACTGGCGACTGTAATCTGTGCCTGTTGGCGCAGTTCTCTTAGTATAGTGTCCAAAGCGGTGTCCCGACCGCGTCGTCTGTACTCGGCTTCGACCTGCAATTGGACCTCCGAGAGGGGTAGTATCTTTTCTACTTGCACGGCAACCATGCGTAACAGGTACACACCATCTGGGCGCATTATGGGGGCGCTTGTTTGGCCCGCAGTCAACCCTAGGGCGCTGTCGGTCAATATGCTACCTAGGTAGCGGCGCAGCATATGTAGCGGCAGTGGCGACATCGGTACCAGAGATGCGCGGTTCTGGAATGGTACCGCCGCGGCTAAAGCCAACTGCGCTTCCTTCAGACTGGGATACCGATAAGCCTGCAGCGTTATCCGCAGCGGTTGGACAAAGAGAGCCTTATGAGCGCGATAAAACACCTCTAATTGCTTGGCATCGATGGGTTGGGTTAAAACTTTGGCCACTGCTTGTTTAATGACAGCACGCACAAGTGACTTGCGGACGCCCGGGTCGGCACCGGAGATGCCTAAAAGCTCTGCGCGCTGTAAGAGCAGTTCCTCATCCATTAATAAGGTAACAATCGTGTTTTTCTGCTTGGGTGTGAGGGTGTCGGCAGGTGTTCCGATGAGCCGCTGCGAGGCAAAATTAAGCTGCTGCAGTGTTATTGGCTGCTGATTTATCGACACCAACGTGTCGTGATTTTCAGAAAATGATGGGATGTTAAGGTCGGGACTGAGCAGCGCGATGGCCAGCCCCGCGAGCGCCATTAGGCCACGGAACGTATTGGTGTAGTGTCGGGGTGTTGGTAATGCTGCGCTCATAATCACTGTGATCTCTTGAGGGGCCCCATAGTGTTTTTGTTGATCAGAAGGCCACCATTATAGTAACCATATTGTATCTGTAATCACTGTCAGAAGCCGACACCATCATCGCAATGTCAGACATTGGTAACCGTATTATGAGACCAGAGACGGACGCGGTTAACTGTCATTTTTAGGTCTTGCTGACTAGTTTAGATATTTATAGTTGTCACGTGTGCCCCAAATACCAGCGATCTCGATGTGCGAGTCCAGAGTTAGTTGATCGTCAACATCTGCCGCCTTTATATCCCCATCGGGTGCATTGCGACCGAAGATCAGGAGGTCCGATATCTCACCACGAACGCCAATAGTCACCTTCTCAAAGTCCTTTGGATAATCAACTCCACATATCAGATTAAGTTAAGGCTGCCAATAAAAAAGGGCAACTCAAATGAGTTGCCCTTTTTGGTACATCCTTAACTGCGCTTTAGAAGTTCTTACGCAGTGTGAAGCCGTAGGTGCGTGGAGGGTTTGGATATCCGCTGAAGCTACCTGGTTGCGCAGGTGTTGGAAACGCAGAGATTAAGGTCTTATGGTCGGTGAGGTTACGACCCCAAAGCATCGCATCCCATCCCCCATTAGCGCTGCTGAAGCCCAGACTAGCATTGACGTTGTCAAAGCCACGGTTTGCGACATTGAATGGAATCAGATCCGCAGTCTTGACATCTTTCTCATGGAGGAATTCAACTCTAAAGAAGCCCTCAACACCGCTATCCATTGCAAAGTTATAGGTAGCGTTTACGTTGTAGCTTATTTCGTGAATTCCGGCTGGAGAACGGCCGCTAAGATCGATAGTTGATTGACCGGCTGGGCAAGCAAACTGTGGTTCGGCTAGACCAGTTTTATCACAGGTTCCATTTAAGAATGAGTCATACACGGCATCCATATATATAGCAGACAATCCAATAATAAGGTTTTCTGATAGGGCAAACATGCTATCTAGCTCAACACCTTCGTGTGTTTCTTTACCAGCATTCGTAAGATTAAATCCAGTTCCACCGAAGATATTGGATTGGAACCCCTCAATTGACTGCTCGAATAAGGCTAAATTAATGTAGCCATTATCAAAAGTGGCCTTCAAACCAATCTCGACATTAGTGGCTTCCTCGGGTTCGGCTGCGCGCTTTCCTGGCGTACGGCCATCGACGGACATGTTTACCGAGATTGCTTTAAACCCTGTAGAGTGGCCCGCATAAACGGTCATTGCGTCGCTGATGTTATAGGCTAAACGAAACGTGTGAGTCACATCATCAGATTTGAATTTACCTGACTCATTGGTGCCTGGGCCGTAGTCGGGGAATGGGGGGAAGAGTTGCAAACCGGCCAGGGCACCTAGACCAACTGCTGTTAAGGGCAGGGCTGCGAACGGGTCTTGCACAATAACGCTAGGGGTAACATTTTTTTCGTCCTCGGTATAGTTCAGACCCAGTGTAACGGTAAGCTGATCGGACAGGCTGTAATCAAGCTGAGTGAAAATTGAGAGTGCCTCCGCCTTCATGTCGAACTCTTCAAGCACAACACCAGTGCCAGGTACGAACCAGCCTGCGGCGAGGGCCGTGGTCGCACCGCCGGTTAGTAATAATGATACTGTATTCAGGCCGCCAGCTGAGACATTAACACCTGCTGCAGCCAAGCCTCCCCCGATTAAGAAATTTGCAAATGGCGCTACATCAGAGCCGTACTTAACAGTTCGTTCGCTGTGCACATCCTCTTCAGAGTAGAACATACCAACCAACCATTGGAGGTCACCATCACCATTAGAGCTCAAGCGTACCTCTTGAGTAATGGTTTCAAAATCATAATCGACCCGGTTTTCCCCTAAAATATCTGCTGCAGAGAAGTCTGCGTCGAACATAGATCTTAATGTCTGTTCTCTGGAGGACGTAATCGATGTCAACGTCGCATAACCCAAGTCTTTGTCAATCTGAACTGACATACCTTTGCCCACTAATTTATTTGACGGGTCAAGGGTCATGTTTTGGTTTCTTGCCCAAGGATCGATCGGGGTAGTAGCAAGCCCTTTGAGCGAGGCGATATAACTCGCAACCCCGGATGCCGCACCATATGTCAAGGAGCTTGCAGAGCAGCAAACTTCGTCTATTTTATTATAATCTGCGATAAAGCGAACAGTTAGGTCATCGGCAGGTTCGAATAAAAGTTGGCCGCGGAAGGCATTACGATCTCTAGAGTTAACACCACTACCAGTCGTGATATTGGTGCCGTATCCGTCATTGGAGTTGTCGCTGGCAGAAAGTCTATAAGAGAGGTTTTCGCTGATTGGTCCGGTGATGGTGCCCTTCACAATACGGGACCCATAGTTGCCAGCTGTTGCCTCAATCGAGCCGCCAAGTTCGTCTTCAGGAAGCATGGTGGTTACGTTGATAACACCAGCAGAAGCATTTTTACCAAATAGAGTTGACTGGGGGCCGCTAAGCACCTCAATGCTCGCTACGTTGGGTAAATCGGCGAGCGATGAAGCTGATCGAGTTCTGGGAACGCCATCAATATAGACACTTACCGCTGGCTCAATGCCAGGATTGTTACCACCGTTGCCGTATCCACGAATGAAAAAATTGGTCTGTGCGGAGCTCTGGGCCTGGTTTACGCGTAGAGACGGTACAGAGGTCTGTAAATCTATCAAGTCGACAATGCTGGCCCGTTGGAGAGTTTCGCCAGAGGTAACTGATACGCTCATAGGTATATCTTGCAGACTTTGACTTCGTTTTTGTGCGGTGACTGTGATTTCTTCTAACTCCGCTGCATAGGTGCCAACAGAGGCCGTCGACAGCGCTAATGCTAGGATTGTTAAGGTACGAGTTGATCTCTTCATTGTATAGTTTCCCCAGGTATTGTTGTTATTACAGCGTTGCGCTGACATTATTTTTTTACGTTTGGTGGAACTTTTTTTTATAATAGTCTAAATGTCATTACTCTATTGGCGGTGTATGCTTCCCAAGCGACCAATCCCGCCTCTAAAACAGGAAGTTCAACAAACGAATTTTGTCAAGTCATTAGTGCATGTTACACATGCATTTATCACTTGCAAGCGATCCTAGCCCTCAATTTGTCTAATGTCTACGTTCTATTTCAAAAAAAATTGAATTATGCGATTACGATTAATTGTAAAAAAATAAATAAATATGTCACCCGCCTTTCAAAGGTCGCGTCCTCGGGTCAAGTCTGGTGGGGTGCTGTGCCGAGTGTAAATAGGTGCTTTAGCGAGGGATCGGCGTTGGCTGATGAGCTGGAGAAAGTGATATTTAAAGGACAAAAAAAGGACGGGGGTTACCCGTCCTTTTTAATGCTGACTTCTTGCTGCTTTAAATTATGGCTTACAGCTCCAAAGAGTATGTCACACCAAAGGTTCTTGGCGCTGAAGGGTAGCCACTAAAGATAGCGGCTGCAGCACCGGCAGCATCTGATGCAGGAGAGATAAAGGTCGTTTCCATCCACTCTTCTTCAAACAGATTGCTGGCCCAAAAAGTAACCGTGCTCGAACCTTTTGTCATGGTCAGATTCATGTTAACAACATCTTTACTTGAGGTGTCAAAGCCGTTGGTAGCTAGCACTGCTCTGTGGGTGGGATTTTCGAGCGTGTAGTAGTCGCTTTCGCTTAAACCCGTTAGTGACAGCATGTTCTCAAACCCGAGTGCACTAAAGGCGTAACTCACCGACCCTGTGAAGCGTTGCTTGGAGACCCTTGAAGGCCTGGTATTACTCAGGTCAAGGGCACCAACAAAGTGGTTATCACCGTACATTGGATCATGAATTATGCCGCCGAAGGTGACAAAAACGTTTTCTGACAGCGCAAAGGCTGTATCAAACTCAAAACCGTTTGAGGTTTGAATTGGCGCGTTTGAAAACGCATAGCCGCCTCCGACGAAGGTTCGAGTTTGGAAGTTCTTAACTTCTTGGTCAAAATAGGCAATGTTAATATAGCCATTAGACAGCTTTATTTTTGCGCCAATTTCATAAACCGTTGACTCTTCAGGCTCGGCATATAGATTGTTGGGTAGTACATCTCTATTAATATCCCAAGACTTGGGTTTAAAGCCAGTAGCGACACCACCATAAAAAGTCATGTCTTCGGTATAAGCATAGGACAACTTAGCTGTGTAGTCGGTGTTCGTGTCTTCAGACGTTTGGTTCGTGTAGCCAGCCTGTGGCTTCAGGTACTGCAGGGCTGATGCTGCCCCTACGTACACCGCTGGTATTGCAGAGAACGGAACATTATGAGCCTGAGAAAGACTGACTTCTTTGTCATCCTGAAGCCGACTGACTCCGACTAATAGCGACAGCTGATCAGTTAACATAATGTCTGCCTGAGCGAATAAAGACAGAGACTGGACTGACTGTTCGCCAGTGTCCACAACACCCTGGCCTCCGGCATAAAACTGTGTATAAGCCTCTCCAGTCTCAGGGTTTGTGCCCAAAAATCCATACGGAGCAAGACCACTTTCCAGAAAGGAAAATGTTGAATAAGGCCCGGATGCGGGCGCGCCAGTTATGGCGGAGGCCTGCGCATTCATATAGGCTCTAAACACAGATCCAAGTTTCAGTTCACTGCGCCCCTCAAAGTCCTCGTCAGAGTAAAAGGCGCCCACGTTCCAATCCACGTTGCCCGTTGTGAAAGACAGTCTCAATTCTTGTTGGACACTGTCTAAGGCCAAAGAATCTATACCACTTTGCGTTATCGGCGCGCTATCAAAATCAACATCCTGATTTGAAGAGTACTCCATCTCACGATAGGCGGTCATGCTGGTCAGTGTTCCCCAGTCCATATCCTTCTCAACAGTCACAGACAGGCCCTTACTTTTGTTGCTGTTTGAAGGCAGAAAACTATAGTAGGTTTTTCCAGCCCAGGCCGCCTTAGGATCATTGGCAGCGTTAGGAATGGAACCGCCTAGCGCAGCGACTACCCGATAGGCACCGGCATCCATGCGGTAGGTATTGACTACACCACAGCATGCCTCATCAGCGTCGCTGCCATCGGCAATGACTCGTATAGAGAGATCTTCGGATGGAGTGTAGAGGAAATCAGCTCTTAGTGATGACCTATCTTTATTGTTGATCTGACCTGGTACGCCAGGAGTTTGGTTTTCAAAGAAACCATCTCTTTCAGTGATACTGCCGCTCAGGGCGATAGCCAAGTCGTCGGTAGCGCTAAAGGTTGAATAAATTTTTCCAGTTTTTAAACTGTAGTTTCCGGTACCGACACTGATTTTGGTGAGCGCGTCGTGGGAGGGCTCTTTGGTGACTATGCTGACTACCCCAGCAGATGCACTTTTACCAAACAAGGTACTCTGAGGGCCTCGCAGAACTTCAATTCTTTCAACGACAGGCAAGTCGTCTAGCGCACCAGCAATTCTCGTACGGTAAACACCGTCAACTACGATTGCGACTGCAGGTTCGATACCAATGTCATTACCGCCACCACCGAACCCTCGGATATAAACCGATGATGCAGCAGAAATCTGGTTAGTGCGTGTGTCGAGTGATGGCACTACGTGCTTGAGATCCATTAGATCTTTTACGTTGGCGTCTTCAAGTTGCTGTGCGTTGACAACCGAAACAGCGATAGGTATTGATTGTAATGTCTGCTCTGTCTTAGTCGATGTGACGATAATCTCTTCTAATTGCGCCGCAAAGACACCGCTAGAAGCAACAGCGGTGACTAGTGCCACGCCGCTCAGCGTGCGAAATGATTTAAACATAAATGTTATTCCCCAGATAAAGTTCAAAGTTATAGTGACCCCATGTCACACTTGTTAAGATATTGCTCTGCCAGCGCGCCTACGATTTAGCCCTTAACTTGGTATCAAAGGATCTGATGACGCTGAATCTAAAGCGAAAACTCAGCCCAAAGACGACACACGCTTGGCAAAAATACCCGAATTCATATACGGATAAAAAATACCGCTGGATGAATCGCCGGCAATCGTAGTCGTGATATTGCTATAAGTCCACTGGCTAGCCCGAAATTATGCATAATACTGGCACTATTAATGACAATTAAGGCTTTAGGTGATGCCCTGCTGGCGGCGCTTGGCTAGTGGGCCGGGGGGAATGGTCCTAATGTTTGCTGTGGGCAGAGTTCAAATATAAAAAAAGGACGGGGTTAGCCGTCCTTTTTAGGTCTAGCTCAAGAGTTTAGAAGCTGTAGCTAACGCGCGCGCCCCAAGTTTCTCCCTGGCTCATGTAGTTCCAGTGCGAACCATCGGCCAGCGGAATATCGGCAGCACCTGAAGACGTTATCTCATCGGTGATATTACGACCATAGAGCATCAGATCCCAGTTCTCGCCGCGTAGTCCGACGCGGACATTTACCTTCTCAAAGCCGCTCTGATAATCAATGGGATCAAGGTCACCAGTCAAAAAGAAGCCATCAGTAAAGTTGACATCAACACCCGCGAACCACATATCACCGTTAGATATGGGCCTTGTGTACTCTGCAAATATAGCACCACGGTAATCAGCGCCAATTTGACCGCCGGTGATATCCTGACTGACACCAGTTGCCACGCCATCAGCGCCGGCGGTTGAAAATTGCTGGGTACAGCCTAGCGCTGATTTGACAGGGGAAGCCGGAGTCAGTGTACCTAGCCCCTTAATTGCTGACGCTTGAATTGCGGTACATCCAGCCCCTGGAAATGAACCATAACTAGCGTCTAGGTAAGCAAAGCTGCCGCCCAGACGCAGATTGTCCGTTGCCTGCCAGTTCACATCCATTTCAAAACCATCAACGTCCGATGAGGCTGCGTTGGCTACAACAAAGCCGAGGCCAACAAATGTCGAAACTTGCTGGTCTTTATATTCGCTAGTAAATAGAGCCCAGTTAAAGGTCATGGCGCCGTCTAGCAAAGTATGCTTACCACCAATTTCAAAAGACGTCGCAGTCTCGTCGTCATAGGACCAGCCCGCACCTGGCGCGGTTCTATCAGGAACATAGTTGGTCGAGAGGTTGGTTCCATCACCGACTCCAACACTAGCTAAGTAGGCACCTGTACCAGCCACTTCTCTACTGACAACAATTGGCTTTTGATCGTCGACGGAGTTGAATCCACCACTTTTGAAGCCTTCTGAGTAGCTCGCGTAGAACATACTAGTATCAGACGGTTTCCACTTTAGGCTCATGGCAGGAGTCAACTGCTCGGTCGAGCGGCTATCAACAAACTCGTGATTCCAGGTTCCAAAAAGACCAACCAGTAACGTTTCTGCAAGGGGATCAGTGGTTGGCGTTCCAAGTCCAGATGTGGGGGATGTGTCTGTCGAGCCCGGAAGACCGAAGGTGTTGGCACTGTTTTTCATCCAGGCCATTGCGTCTTTATCTTCCTTTGTATACCGCAAACCGCCTGTTATGCTCAGAGTCTCGCTAATATTATATGTGCCCTGAAAGAACGCCGCCACAGCTTCTGAATCTTGTTCCCAGTAAGAAACGCGTCCCATGTTCATCCACATAGTTGAGCCAGGGATTCCAGCTTGAAAAGCTGTAGGTGTGCCCGAGAACGTATTAATGAGGTTGATACCGCCAACCTGTGTTGGGCTAAAGGCTAAAAGCGTGGGCGAGGGTCCTACACCAGGAAAGTTGGTTAGCGCTAGGGGTAGACCAAATGTACCTGTGGCAGCTACGACACGGTCAATTTTCTGTTTCTGCTCTTCCCAATATGCCCCAGTGATAAACGAGAACTTGCCATCAGTCGGTGAGGCTATGCGGAACTCTTGACTGTTCTGCTCGTATTCGGAAATATCACTGCGACCGATAAAAGTGATAGCGAGGCCGTCGGCATCGATACCATCTTCAAAGTTGTATTTAGCTTGGCCGGTCACGGAGGTGAGCGTGTAGCCATTGGCCAGTTCAATTTCAATATTTAGCGAGGTGTCTTCGGTCTCTGTGTCGGTGCCCTCAGGTTTTTCGCCACCGCTGCTGCAGAGCGAAGATGATCGCCCCAAAGAGGCCTCTAGGGCGCAGCCACCAAAAGATACCGCGTCGCGGTAGGCATTAATCTCGCCTGCGGCAACTCCGGGCGCAAATTTTGGGAATGCAGAAGTGTACAAATTACCGAAGACTGGGTGGTTTACTCCAAGCATGACCCCATACATTAACCCTTGGGCAGCGCCTAAATTCTCCACCGGCGAAAAAGTTGTTACCGCTATATTGGAGCCAACTCGCACATGCTCGCTCTGAGCATGCTTAAATTTGACGCTAATGTTGTCGCTCGGCTCCCAGGTCGCACTAAGGCGCCACATGTTTTCGTCTACTGTGGGCGAGTCTGCGCCAGTGTAACCATTGTTTAAGTAGCCATCGCCTTTGCGATCTTTGTAGGCGAGTCTAACCGCTAATGTGTCTGAAACAGATCCAGCGACGTGACCCTCAGCTACTTCACCACCAAAAGACTCTTTATTTATGATGATTTTTCCACCAAATTCGTCACCGATGTTTGCTGACCCTGAGGTTACATTAATAGCACCTGCGAGAGTATTTTTGCCGAATAAGATTCCCTGAGGACCTGCAAGGACTTCTACTTGCTGTAGGTCAAACAAACCGGTTCGATATTGGCGGCCCTTTGCCATATGGACTCCATCTACATAGAGGCCAACGGATTGCTCAAATGATTGCTGAGCACCGGGTCCGATGCCGCGCATGTAAACCCCCGTGGCGACGGGATTTTCTGAAATGGCAATATTAGGTATATAGGCCGACAAGTCAGTAAAGCTGTTGATAGCCGCGTCATTTATTTTTTTGCCTGAAAGTGCGGTCATTGAAATGGGCACATCTTGCAGACTTTCTGCCCTCTTTTGTGCGGTTACAATGATTTCTTCTAGCTGTGCTGCATAGGGAGAGCCTGAGATTGATGTTATGGCTAAGGCTATACCTGCATATTTGAAAAAGGATTTACTCTTCATATTTTTCCCCCAGTTTAGGCTAATAAAATCTAAGCTAAACTATGTTAGTTATTATATTGTTCTAGGATTAGCCGTGATCAGAACAGGCCATTGCTGAAAATTCACATTAATATTTCTTAGGGATTAATGCTATCTCGCTCCAACAATACGACAAACAAGTATTCAGTTTTAAACAGTTTTTAAGTAGGTATGAATAATATATTGTTTTTTTTGATTAAAATTGTCCGAAAAATAGCGCTGACAGCTTATACAGAAACATATTTAATTATGTTAATGTAAATAACATCAGATATTGTGATATTCAATTAGATTAATTTTTATAGAATGGATTCTACTGGCTAGTGACAACAAATAGTTCGACTATTTCTTCGCTCAACGATTTTCGTGAATAATTCAGTGGGCTTTTGAAAAATGAAGGTATGCCGCCCAATCGCACAATGATGGTTTGGGTTTCGGGATTAATCATGATCAACTGCAAGCCCATGCCCTCTAGCCAAAAAAAGTCGGGATACTCAGTCATCCCGGAATAAATATGATAGCCGTAACGATTATCCGTAGACCGGTTGGTAGCCTGCACATAAAACTGTGGAGGTGATAGTGTGTCGGTCACCATTTTCTCTAGCCATTGCGCCGGTACAATTTGCTCACCCTCATATCGGCCCCTGTTAAGATAGAGGCTGCCGACAGCTAGCCAAGATCTTGCCGTCGCGAACAAACAACAATAACCGGTTTTATTAATAATTTGTGCGCGATCCAATTCCATCGGACGCCAAAGTTCATCCTCAATTATTTCATTAATTTCTTTTTTATAAACTCGACTGAGAATTAAATTTAGAAGATAATAATTCATATTATCGTAATGAAATTCTTTTTTTTCAGAAAAAATAATATCGCCTAGCGGTCTTTCAATTAAGTGATTTTTAAGTGTCGACTGAATATCAGATAGGGTTGATTGAATTCCACTAGTATGGCGCAGTAAGTCCCTAATGTTAGGGCTGCTAGCATCGGCTAGACTCAGCTCAGGGATGTAAGTTATGACCGGATCTTTCTCCGAGCCTATCAGGCCCTCCTCTATAGCCATTCCGACCAGCATCGCAACAATATTTTTGGCCATGGACATGCCGTTAACGTTTAAGCCTCTTCTTGCATCGGGACTATAAGCTTCATAGAGTATCTCTCCGCGCTGTTGCACGATCAGCGCCTGAG
>Ga0209709_10001396_pt1 | contig 22354 bp, 24 predicted proteins | sample ArcticOcean_MG_C_2_FD_187435 | JGI IMG/M metagenome (GOLD analysis project Ga0209709, IMG submission 187435) | Marine microbial communities from western Arctic Ocean - ArcticOcean_MG_CB4_136 (SPAdes) (version 2) | ecosystem: Environmental > Aquatic > Marine > Oceanic | place: Arctic Ocean...
TATGGAAAGTTTAGATAAAGATAGAGAGTTTTTAACTGAAGGTGGTGTATTTACAGATGATCAAATTGATGCTTACATTGCATTAAAGTTTGAAGAGATACATAAATTTGAACACTCACCTCATCCTGTTGAGTTCGAGATGTATTACAGTAGCTAAGATTTATTACTGTCTAGTTGTTGCGATTTTATCTTTGTTAATTCCTTTTTTAACAACGTAATCCTGTGTGCCATTAGCACCAGTGTTTACCTCTGTTCGAAGTGTCTTGAAAAATGTTCTTTCTTTTAAAGATTTTTCAAGTGTTTTAACAAGATTTTTAAATTCAAACTTATTCATACCCAATTATTATATCAGATATGCATAATTTGCAATACTGGTATGCGTTTTAGTTATATTAGACTTTAAAGGACTCTCCACAACCACAACGCTCAGATTCATTGGGATTATTGAACACAAAAGATGAAGAGAAGTCTTCTTTTTTATAGTCCATTTCAGTTCCAAGTAAATACATTACAGCTGCCGCATCAACAAAAACCTTTACACCTTTGTCTTCTATAATTTCATCTGATGGATTAATTTCTTTAGCATACTCCATTACATATGACATACCTGCACAACCACCAGATTTAACTGCAACCCTAACACCTATAGAGTTAGATTCAATGCCTGACATAATTTCTTTAATACGATTTGCAGCATTATCACTTAGTTTAATTATTGGATTCATTATAAGTTTAGCTCCAGTTTAGCTGCCTCAGACATCATATCCTTATTCCATTCTGGTTCAAATACTAAATCAAGATTAACTTTTTCTACACCTTCTACCTGCATAGCGCTGTCCTTAACATCTTGTGGTAAGCTTTCTGCAACAGGACAGTTAGGAGAAGTTAAGGTCATAATAATTTTCACAGTATCATCCTTTACCTTAACATCATAAATCAAACCTAATTCATAAATGTTGACCGGTATTTCTGGGTCATAAATTTTTCTGATTTCAGCGATTACTTTTTCTCTTAAATCCATAATTTAATCTAGTTTTTCAGTATTAATTTCTTCTTGTGTGTTGTCAATTGCAGAAATTAAAGTATGCCATGATAAAGTGGCACATTTTACTCTCATCGGATATTGTTTTACACCAGATAAGCACATTAATTTAGTTTTATCATCTTCTTTTAAGCTTTTTGATTTTAATTCGGGGTTTTCTTTAATCATTCCCAAAAAATCATTTACAATTTCTTTAACTTCGACCTCTTCTTTTCCTTTAATTAAATCAGTCATAATTGATGCTGAGGCCATAGAGATTGCACAACCGCTTCCTTCAAATGAAATATCTTCTACTTTTTTATTTTCATCTAACTTTAAAAATATATGAACATTATCACCACATAAAGGATTTTTTCCTATCGCGTCTTTATTAAAATTTTCAGTTTTTCTTAAGTTACGGGGATTTTTTCCATGTTCTAAAATTATTTCTTGATAAAGTTCTTTTATATTCATTATAGATTAAAAATTTTTTTACAGTTATTGATGGAGCTGTTAAGTTGATCTAAATCTTCTTTTGTATTGTAAATGCCCAAAGACGCACGAGCAGTTGCTGGTATTTCTAATTTATCATGTAGGATTTGACAGCAGTGATGACCTGCTCTTATAGCAACTCCATCTTCATCTAATATTGTAGCTATATCATGTGGATGTACACCCTCAATAGTAAAGGATAAAACTGCAGATCTGTGTTTAGGGTTACCAATTAATTTAACTAAATTATTTTTTCTTAGAATTTCTTGACCGTATTGGATCAACTCTTGTTCATGCTTAATTATGTTTTTAATACCAGCTTTTTCTAAAAATTTAATAGATTGATCGAATGCTATAACCTGTGCTGTAGCCATTGTTCCAGCTTCATACTTATTGGGTAAATCACCGTAAGAAATGCTATCTTTTGTAACATCTTTAATCATTCCACCACCACCCTGATAAGGAGGCAATTCTTCAAGCCATTTCTTTTTAGCATACAAAACTCCAAGACCAGTTGGTCCATACATTTTATGACAAGAAATAGCATAAAAATCACAATCAATGTCTTGCATATCTAATTTTAAATGTGGAGCACCCTGGCATCCATCAACAAGAACTGTAATGCCTTTTGAATGTGCTAGTTCTGTTATTTCTTTAATTGGTAAAACTGCACCAGTAACATTTGATAAGTGGGTAATTGCAATTAATTTTGTTCTAGGTGTAATTTTTTTTTCGATACTTTCCAATGTAATTTCACCATCATCATTGATTTCTGCAAATTCAATCTTAATACCTTTGGATTTTCTTAAAAAGTGCCAAGGCACATAATTAGAGTGATGCTCGAGTTCTGTTATAAGAATTTCATCACCTTCGTTTAAGTATTTTTGACCAAATGTGTTAGCCACAAGATTAATTGCTTCTGTGGCTCCCTTAGTGAATACAATTTCATTTTTATCCTTAGCATTAATATATTTTTGAACAGAAGATCTTGTATTTTCATAAAGATTAGTAGCTGCTACTGCTAAATAATGAACACTTCTACCTGTGTTCGAAAACTCATTTGTATAAAAGTCATTTACTCTATCAATTACGGACTGAGGTTTTTGAGATGAATTAGCACTATCAAGGTAGACAAGGTCGTTATTATGAACCTTATTATTAAATATTGGAAATTCTTTTTTTATATTTTCTATACTCACTCTGCAATGCCCATTAAATCTTTAATTAAATCTTTAATTTCCAAATCTGTAATTTTTTCAACCGCATCCATCAAAAACCCATTAATTAGTAATTCTTTTGACTGTTGGCGACTTAATCCACGTGACATTAAATAAAATACTGAATCCTCGTCTAAATTTCCTGATGTTGATCCGTGTGAACACTTTACATCGTCTGCATAAATTTCAAGTTCTGGCTTTCCATCAAATTCAGTATTTTCATTTAACAGTAAAGCTTTACTAAGTTGATAACCATTAGTTTTTTGAGCTTTTGCATCAACAAAAATTTTACCCTGATAGATACCTTTTGAATTATCATTTAAAACACTTTTTATCAGTTGATAGCTTTTTGTATTTTCTGCTAAATGATTTATGTTAGTTTTAATTTCATGGTGTTGTGCATCTGTTAAATTTATTATGCCATTAATAAATGCAGAGCTGTACTGATCATTTAAATTACAATTAACTTCATTTTTAATAAACTTAGACCCAGTTGAAAAAATGAAGTTTTCAGAAATACCGTTTTTTTCTAAATTAATATTATTGTAAAAGTATTTGATATTTGAGTTTTTTTTATGATCAATTTTATAGCTTTTAAGGATAGCATCTTGGGCAATATCAAAATTTTGAATAAGGTTAATGAAATTGTCTTCTGAATTATCATCAAATAAAGTAATGAGTTTTAAATTGCTATTTTTTTCAAGAACAATGTCAGTTCTTAAATTGAGTGCTGTGGATTGAACATTGTTGTTAGTTATATTGTAGATAATCAATGGGTTATTAAATGAATAATTCTCGTGAACTGTCACTCTAATATAGCTTGAAGTAAAAGCATTATTTAATGAAATTAATGGATTAGCTTCTTTGTGATCTTCATTTAGGTCTAAATCTTTTGATAATGAGACTTTATTTTCATCTTCAAGACTTAGGTCAATGTTTGAAATTACCCCATTAATAAAAACTATTTTATTGTGTTTAAATTTATTAATAAAAATAGTTTCATCAACTTTGTCTAATGTTAAATTACTATAAAAATTTAAACCTTTAATGTTAGATGAAATTATTTGATTTAAGTCTGAAAATTTCCAATCTTCTATTCTTTTATTTGGAAAACCATTTTTAGAAAATTGATTTAGACTTTTCCTTCTTGTTTCTATACTCTTATTCGAAAGTTTTAAGTTCGAAATTGTCTTATCAAAATCTGTTTTTAATTGATCGATCATTTAACTTAGACTTTCATATCCTTTACTTTCAAGTTCTAACGCAAGTTCACACCCACCAGACTTAACTATTTGTCCATTAATTAAAACATGTACAAAGTCAGGTTTTATATAGTCTAGTAATCTTTGATAATGGGTAATAATTAAAAAAGAACTATCTTTACTTCTTAATGCGTTAACACCTTCTGATACAGTTTTTAAAGCATCAATATCAAGACCTGAGTCAGTTTCATCTAGTATCGATAACTTTGGATTCAATATCGACATTTGTAAAATTTCATTCTTCTTTTTTTCTCCACCAGAAAACCCTACATTTAATTGTCTGCTTAGAATTTTTTCATCAAATTTTAATTCTGCTGCTTTTTGCTTAACTAATTTTAAAAATTCGATTGCATCTAATTCTTTTTCACCTTTTGCTTTCTTGATTGCATTTAAAGATGTCTTTAAAAAAATGTTTGTATTTACACCTGGAATTTCTAAAGGATATTGAAATGCTAAGAATATTCCTTTATGTGCTCTTTCTTCAATTTCTAAATCTAATAAGTTTTCATTTAAATATTTAACTTCACCACTTACTGAGTAGCCTTTTTTGCCTGAAAGAACATTGGATAGTGTGCTTTTACCTGATCCGTTTGGACCCATAATTGCATGAACTTCTCCTGGTTTAATATCTAAGTTTAAACCTTTTAATATTTCTTTATTATCTATTTTTGCTTTAAGATTTTTAATTTGTAACATTTATCCAACACTCCCTTCTAAGCTTATTCCTACTAACTTTTGTGCTTCTACTGCAAACTCCATTGGCAGTTGCTGTAATACTTCCTTACAGAATCCATTTACTATCAAGCTAACAGCTTCTTCTTGATTTAATCCTCTTTGGTTACAATAGAACAATTGTTCATCGCTAATTTTTGAAGTTGTTGCCTCATGCTCTATATTTGAACTTGAGTTTTTGTTTTTAATATAAGGAACGGTATGTGCTCCACACTTGTTTCCCATTAATAACGAGTCGCATTGCGTAAAATTTCTTGCATTATCAGCGTTTCTTGCGATGTCAACTAAACCTCTATAGGTGTTATCTGCAAAACCAGCCGATATACCTTTTGAAATTATTTTGCTTTTTGTATTTTTTCCAAGGTGAATCATTTTTGTTCCTGTGTCTGCTTTTTGATGATTGTTGGTAATAGCTATTGAATAAAATTCTCCAACGGAATTATCTCCTTTTAAAATGCAGCTTGGGTATTTCCAGGTAATTGCAGATCCAGTTTCTACTTGCGTCCATGAAATTTTTGAATTTTTTCCCTTACATAAACCTCTCTTAGTAACAAAATTATAAATTCCTCCTTTTCCATCTTTATCACCTGGGTACCAATTTTGTACTGTTGAATATTTAATTTCAGCATCATCTAATGCAATTAATTCTACATTAGCAGCATGCAATTGATTTTCATCTCTCATGGGTGCTGTACAACCTTCCAAATAACTAACGTAACTTCCTTTGTCAGCAATAATTAGTGTTCTTTCAAATTGACCTGTCTCTGTAGCATTAATTCTAAAATATGTTGAAAGTTCCATTGGACATCTAATGCCTTCTGGAATGTAAACAAATGAACCATCTGTAAATACTGCAGAATTTAATGTTGCAAAGTAATGATCTGACACTGGAATTACAGATCCAAGATATTTTTTTACAAGCTCGGGGTGTTCTTGAATTGCTTCAGACATTGAGCAAAAAATTATTCCTTTTTTATTTAGTTCCCCCTTAAAAGTTGTAGCTACAGATACCGAATCAAATACAGCGTCTACTGCTATACCATTTAATCTTGCCTGTTCTTGCAATGGTATTCCTAGTTTTTTATATGTCTCAAGCAATTTTGGATCTAACTCATCCAGACTTTTAGGTTTGTCATCCATGCTTTTTGGTGCGGAGTAATAATAAAGATCTTGATAATCTATTTTTGGATATTTTGGTTTTTGCCAATTTGGCTCTTTTAATTGTTTTAACCTCTCAAAAGCTTTTAGTCTCCAATCTAACATCCACTTGGGTTCTTTTTTGATATTTGAAATAAACTTAATAACTTTTTCGTTTAATCCTTTGGGTGCTCTTGTATTTTCAATATCAGTTGAAAAACCATATTTGTAATCTTTTAATTTTTCTATTTCTTTTTCTCTAGCATCCATTTTAATTTATACTTTCTGAAGTGTTGGTTATAAGATCTTTTAAATTTTTTTTTTCAAAGAAATAATTAATATGTATCTCGAGTTCATCCCACAAGTTATGAGTAATGCATTTTGATGTTTTGCTATTACATCCTTTTTTTGACTCTTTTTTGCATTGAACAGTTTTAACTTCTTCATCTACAGCATTAAGTATATTTGCTAGTTTAATCTCAACAGGTTCTTTGTTTAAAATATACCCACCATTGGTACCTCTAATGCTTTTGACTATGTTGTGTTTTTTTAATTTTGAAAAAATTTGCTCTAAAAAATCTAAGGATATACCTTGTCTTAATGATATATCTCGTAAAGATACTGGATTAACGCTATTAAACTTTGCTAAATCAGCTAAAGCCATTACAGCATATCTACCTTTTGATGTTAATTTCATATTTACCCTTATTTACGAAGGCTTTTTATACAAACTTGACTAAAATAGTCAAGTATAGATTATATAAAAAAGTTAACATATTGTCGCTTAGTTATGATAAATGTATTTTTTTTTTGAGAATAATAATCAATAACATTTATGGATAACAAAATTGTAGAAATTTTTATACCTGGGCCTGCCGGAAGAATGGAAGCCAAGTATTATAAGAGTAATAAAATTACATCACCAATAGCATTAGTATTACAACCTCATCCTCAGTATGGGGGAACAATGAATAATAAAGTTGTAGTAGATACATTTCATACATTTATGGAAAATGAATTTTCAGTTTGTAGAGTAAATTTTAGAGGTGTTGGAAAAAGTGATGGCGAATTCGATAATGGTCAAGGTGAATTGGCAGATGCTGCTGCTGCTTTAGATTGGCTAGAGAGAGAAAATTTTGATAACTCTCAATGTTGGGTTTCAGGATTTTCTTTTGGCTCACTAATAGCTATGCAATTACTTATGAGAAGACCAGAGATAAATAGATTTATTGCTATATCTCCTCAGCCTAATGTATATGATTTTTCATTTTTATCTCCTTGCCCAACATCAGGTTTAATGATTTATGGAAAAAAAGATGAGCTTGTACCCTTAGAGCATATTACTGATCTTGATAAAAGACTGAGTGCACAAAAAGGAATTAAAGTTGATTTTCAAGCAATAAATGATGCTAATCATTTTTTTACTAAAACTGAAGATGTATTAGTAAAAAACTTAGATAAGTATATTAAAAAAGAATCTGCTTTATTTTAATAGTTTTGAATTAAAACGCCACCTGAACAGGATTTCTTAACATTAGTTGTTTTAGGAAATGATATTATTTTTTTTAAAAAAGATCTGATTGCAAGGTATGCAAAAGCCTGAGACTCTATAAAATCCCCATTAATCTTATAATCATCTATTAGACAAAGATTCACATTGGATGGAAGTTTATTTTTAATACTATTAATTAAAGAAGAGTTTTTTCTACCTCCTCCACAAATAAGCATGTGTAATTTTTTATCTTGATCAAAATTAATTGAATTAACAATTGATTGATAAATTAAGGAGGCTGTAAAATCAGTTAAAGTTGAAAGACCATCTTCCAATGAAAGTCCCCGAACAAAATTTAAATCAAAGTCTTTGACATCAAAAGAAAGGTTGTTATTGTTTTTTATACTATCAAAATTATTAATGGCTTGATTTAAAATAATTTCATCTGTTTTTCCAGCTTTAGCTAATTCTCCATTTTTATCAAATCTTTCTTTACTATTATTTCTTATCCATTCATCTAATAAACAATTACCTGGTCCAATGTCATAACTTTTTAAATCATTAAAATCTCTGGAAGAAATTATTGTTATATTTGCTATGCCCCCAATATTTAAAATACATGTGGGCAAATTAATTTGATTTTGGTTTACTAATAGTTGGTGAAAAATAGGGGCTAAAGGTGCTCCCTGCCCACCATTAATCATGTCATTTTCTCTAAAATTATAGACAACTCTTTTTTTTAATAGGCTTGATAGTAAATTAGCATCACCAAGTTGTTTCGAAATTTTTTCTTTGCCACTATGAAATATAGTTTGTCCATGAAATCCTATTAAATCTATATCGAAGGAATAGTTATTAATAATTTTTTTGCATATAGAGGCGTGAAATAATGTTATTTTTTTCTCAAGATTCTTTAGTGAAATTGAGTTAACCACTAGATCTCCAGAAGTGTTAATTTTATTCCTAATATTAACCAATTCTCTATACAGTTCTTCATCATATTTAAAATATTGATCAAAAACTGCTTCATATTTATCTTCTCCGTTTGATTTAATGATTGATACATCAATTCCATCCATCGACGTTCCACTCATTAATCCTAAGGATGTATAAAATTTTTCCATTCTTATTTTTTTTTAATAAATATTGTATATTGTAGTTAGCATATTTATGAATAAATTTTTAACAGAATTTAAAGAAAGGGGTTTCTTCTACCAATGCACTGGTGAGGAGGATTTATCTAAGCTACTAGAAAAGGAAAAAATTAATGCCTATATTGGATTTGATTGTACAGCAGAAAGTCTTCATGTTGGTAGTTTGCTGCAAATCATGTGTTTACGCTTATTGCAAAAACATGGTCATCGTCCAATTGTATTATTAGGTGGTGGAACAACAAGAATAGGTGATCCCTCTGGTAAAGATAAGACAAGAACGATTTTATCAGAGGATGAAATTGAAAAAAATATTAGAAATATAGAAAAGATTTTAAAAAATTTTTTAGATGATAAAGATCCAAAAACTACACCTATTTTTGTTAATAATTATTCTTGGCTTAAAAATTTAAATTACATCTCTTTTTTAAGAGACATAGGAAAGCATTTTACAATTAATAAAATGCTAAGTTTTGACAGTGTAAAGACAAGACTGGAAAGAGAACAGTCATTAAGTTACATGGAATTTAACTATATGATATTACAGGCTTATGATTTTTTAGAACTTAACAAAACAAAAAGTTGTATGCTTCAAATTGGCGGATCTGATCAATGGGGTAACATTGTAAACGGTGTGGACTTAATAAAAAGACATTCTAATAATCACGTATATGGTTTGACTACACCCTTAATAACATTAGCATCAGGTGCTAAGATGGGAAAAACTGAGTCTGGCGCTGTTTGGTTGGATAAAAAAATTCTTTCTCCTTATGAGTATTGGCAGTTTTGGAGAAATATAGATGACAGAGATGTTTTGAAATTTATTAAAATTTTTACAGATATAAATATTGACCAAATTGAAAAAATTAAAAATAATAATATTAATGATCTAAAAATTTTACTAGCCAATAAAGCAACTGAGATGTTGCATGGTGAACAAGAAGCTAAGAAAAGTGAAGAAACAGCAAAACAAACCTTTGCCAATAATTCACTGGGAGATAACTTGCCTTCTATCTGGATAAGTGAAAAAGAACTTGAAGAAAAAATGACTGTTATAGATTTAATAATCCTATCTAAATTAGAGAACTCAAAGAGCGAGATCAGAAGATTAATTAAAGGGAATGGAATTAGAGTAAACAATCAAGTCATCACTGATGAAAAATTAATTATTACTAAAGATTCATTCCAAGATAATTTAATCAAACTCTCTTTAGGTAAAAAAAGACATATCAAGGTTGAATTAATTTAATTCTTTTTAATTTTTTCTAAAGTTCTGGTTATAAATCTTGGTGTTAAAGATTTAATAGGGTTTACTGAAGTTTTTAAATCTTTTGGTGGACCTTTAATCTTAAAACTGACTCCAAAAATACCTTCGCCAGTTTTATCTCCAATTAAGATTTTTCCTAACAAAGGTATTGAAGCTATAGATCTATTTATTGTTGTAGCAGGAACCAACGTTCCTCTTAAACTAACTAACTTTTTAGTTTCAATATATCCATCCATTAATATAGAAACAGCAGGCCCAATTGCGTACATTTCTTCAATTGTTGTAAGACCACTATGATTTGAAAAATTCATTTCCAAATCTGTGAATCTTATACCTTCGCCAGTTAAAAGGTCAGCTATTCCCTGTAATGATGCCAAACTTAAAAGTTTAGCAAAAACAGGCACCTCTTTAACTTTAAAGTTATCAATAATTAGTAATGAATTAGAAATACCTCCTTTCTTAGAGGAGTAAAAATCTAAGTGTCCATCTTCAAATCCTTTAATGAAATCATATCTTTTAATTAAAGGCTTTGGGTAAGCAGAATATAATTTTGTTATAGTTTCTGAGTTATTATTAGTTTTAATAGATAGATTAATTTTTTTTGTATTAGGAAAGGTAGATTCTAATTTTAAGTCATTTATTTTATTATTATTAAAGTTTATATGACCATAAAGATTATTTATATAATTAAACTCATCAATATAAGTTTTTTTAATTCTAATATTAATTTTTGAATTTAGACTCTCAAAAATTGATGGGCTTTCTTCCTCACTATCCATAATATTATTAATTATTTTTGAGGCATCAAAACTCTCTCCCTCTATAATAAAATTTGTATTATCTTTTTTTAAGCTAAGTTTATTGAAAATTTTTTTATCATTTTTATAATTAATCTTAAAATTTTTGATATCTATAATTTTAAAACTTTTGCTTAAATCTAAACCTTTAATTGAAATTTCATTGTCTTTTTCTTTTAGATTAATTAAATCAAGTCTTAGTTGATTGTCTTCTTTAAAAATTCCTTTTACAAAAACTAAAGAACTTGAACCTTCTTTCTTTTCATAGTTTAAAAAATCTATTAATAGTGAATTATTCTTAAGATTTATTTTTGAATCAAATGAAAGGCTACTTTTATCTTTTATTATTTGATAAGATAAACTGTCTGATTTATTTTCTAATAAGATGTTTCCACTTCCTTTTATATCAAATTTATTTTTATTATAATGAATAGTAATTTTATGATCTTCTAATTTTATCTCCTCAATAAAGTTTGGGAAATATTTTTTTAATTCTAAATATTTCTTGTTAAAAATTAATTGGCTTAAATCAATAATTGACTCAACTTTAAAGTTATCAAATTTTAAATTTTTATTAAAATTAAAAGAGAAGTTATTGCTTGAGCTGAATACAATTTTTTGTATATCCATATCGTTATATAAATTAACAAAAATTAGCTTAAGTTCTGCCATATCAAAATTTTTTTTATCATTTGAAAATTGTCCATTAACATAAAAAGAATTTTTCTTTTTTTTAATCTCAATTAATGGAGCGGTTATTTTTATGTCGTTAAATTTCATGTCTATTTGCTTTAATGAATAAATACTTTTGCCTATATCAAAGTTAAAGTTCAAATTTTGCAATTTAAACTGATTCAGAATATTTAATTTTGCTTTTTTAACAGAACCTCTAATTTTATAATTTTCTTTGATCTTTCCTCTCTCATCAAAGTTTAAATTGATATTTGCAGTTACATATCCATCGTTAATAATTGTATTTAAAACAAAAAGTTGTGGAGAATTTTGAAATACTCTTACTAATGCAATTATATCATCAAGTTTAATTTCTTTTGTTACAATTTCTAGGTCATCAATTGAAAATTGATTATTAATTAAAGATTTTAATGCTAGATTTATTTTAATATTTTTTATTCCTAAATTTCTACCTTCTAATAATATTTGAGGATCTTTAGTTTTGACATTTATAGTAAAATTGTATGGATTTAGTAAATAATTTACATCACGTAAACTTACGTTAATTTCTTTATTAATTTTTAAAATACTATTTGTAATTTGATTATTAAATTTATCAGTTTTTACACCAAAAATGCTTAGATAAAAAATTGCTATTACTAAAATTAAAAATGCTATTAATAAAATTTTAATTATTCTTTTAATCATTTTACTTTATATAGGGAACTTTCTAAAAAGTCGTCTATTTCGCCATCTAATACTCTGTCAGGATTTGAACTTTCGAAGTTAGTTCTATTATCTTTAACCATTCTATAAGGATGTAGAACGTAAGATCTAATTTGATGTCCCCAACCTATTTCTGATTTGGATGATTCCACTGTTTGACTTTCTTTTTCTCTTTTTTTCATTTCAAAATTGTAAAGTCTTGCTTTAAGCATATTCATGCAAGTATCTTTATTTTTATGTTGAGACCTTTCATTTTGACATTGAACAACTATTTTAGAAGGTATGTGTGTAATTCTAACGGCACTGTCTGTTGTGTTTACATGTTGACCACCTGCTCCACTAGATCTGTACGTATCTATTCTCAAATCTTTTTCTATAATTTCTATGTCAATATTTTCATCAACTACAGGATAAATCCATACACTAGCAAAACTTGTATGTCGTCTTGCACCTGAATCAAATGGGGAAATTCTCACCAATCTATGAATACCAGACTCAGATTTTAACCATCCAAAAACATAGTCTCCTTCTATTTTTATTGTTGATGATTTTATACCAGCTTCATCACCCTTATGTTCACTTATCAACTGTGATTTAAAACCTTTGATAGCAGACCATTTTAAATACATTCTTCTTAACATTTCAGCCCAGTCTTGACTTTCAGTTCCTCCTGCTCCTGCATGAATTTCTATATAGGCATCTAAACTATCAGTTTCATTTGACAGGAAACATTTTGTTTCATTTTTTTTAGCTAATTTTTTTAGATCTCTAATATTTTCTAAAACTTCAGTAATTATTAATTGGTTTTTTTCCTCTAAAGCTAATTCATTTAACTCATGTAAATCCGTTAAAGAATTAACAGAATTATCATATGATTTGATTAACTCTTCATATAGCTTTTTTTCTTTAATTATTTTTTGTGAATTTGATTTATCTTGCCAGAAATTGTTCTCTAACATTTTTTGATTGTTTTCTTCTAATTTAGAATAAATATTATTTTTTTCAAAGATACTCCTTAACTCTTTGGTTGATTTTTTCTATTTCAGATCTGCAATTTAAATATTCATTTTCCATTAATAGAACTTTAATATATTATCATTTTTTAATCTATTATTAATATCCTTGTTTAACGCACTATCAATTTCTATATTTTTATAAACCTCAATTATAGTGGATTTACTTTCTGTCAGAGCTTTCTCACCTGTTACTGGATCTATAACTCTCATTAAAATATTATCTGCAACTTTAAATGGTCTTGCGTCTTCTTTTTTAACTGCCTTTTTTACAAAGCTTTTAAAAATTGGTAATGCTGTTTTTGCACCTGTCTCATACCTTCCTAGTGATATTGGATTATCAGAACCAACATACACGCCTATTGCAAGCTTTGACGTAAACCCAATAAACCAAGTATCAGTATTACCATTGGTAGTTCCCGTTTTTCCTGCTAAGTCTAAATTAAGGTCCTTTAAATTTCTCCCAGTTCCGTTCTGAACGGTACCTTCTAATATCGAAGTCATCTGATAGGCTGTTTGTGGTGAAAAAATTTGAAGGAATTCATCTTCAATTTTTGGATAATTTTTGCTTAAATGCGATATTTGTTCACAATTAATACATTTTCTATTTTCATTATTAAATATTGTACTTCCTTCACTATCTTGAATGCGATCAATCATTATTGGTTTTACTAATTTACCACCATTAACAAACGAAGAATATGCTGATGTAAGTTTTAACAATGTTGTTTCAGCTGAACCTAGTGAGATTGATAAGAGTTCACTAGGATTATCATAAATACCTAATTGTTTAGAAAAATTAACTATTTTTTTTAAACCTAGATCTTGTGCAATTCTGACTGTCATTAAGTTTCTAGATTTTTCTAATCCCATTCTTAATGTTGATGGTCCATAAAATTTTTTTCCATAATTTTCTGGCTTCCACATTTTCAAATCTAATCCTTGCTCTAAAACTAGTGGTGCATCTAAAATTAGAGTAGATGGTGTGTAACCATTTTCAAGAGCAAGCGCATAAATAAATGGTTTGAACGCAGAACCAGGCTGTCTTAATGCTTGTGTTGCTCTATTGAATTCACTTTTTTTAAAACTAAAGCCACCACTTAATGCTAAAACTCTACCTGTAAAAGGGTCCATTACAACTATACCTCCATTCACTAAGGGCAATTGTCTTAAAGTAAATATGTTACCATTTATATTTTCTACATAAATCACGTCTCCAATCTTTAATATCTCATTAAATTCTTTTTTGATCCAAGAAATATTTTCATATTTAATAATCCCATTCAATTCATTCTCGGTTTCAATTTCTACAGAAAATTTATTAATTTTTTTTATTATAGCTAAATTCCAATTAATTGACTTTTCTAATCTAAATTTATCTATTTTGTTTTTCCAATTATTTAATTTTTTTTTTCTCAATAATGGTCCACGCCATCCTTTTCTTTTATCATAATTAATTAAACCTTCTCTTAAAGATTCTATGGCAATTTTTTGTAAACTTAGATTTATTGGAGTGCTAATATTTAACCCTTGTTTGTAAACTTTATCAAAGCCAAATTGATCAACAACATCTTTTCTGATATCCTCAACATAATAACTTGCATCTTCTGTAAACGTTTTTTTTCTTTTTTTTAATATAATTTTTTTATTAACAAATTTCTCATATTTAATTTTACTTATATAATTATTTTCATATAAATTTTTTAAAACTAAGTCTCTCCTAAATTTAGCTAAGACTATATCTTTATAAGGATTGTATCTACTCGGGGCCTTTGGTAATGCGGCCAATAAAGCAGCCTCATAATAGTTTAATTCGCCAATTGACTTATCAAAATATTCTAAGCTTGCAGAAGCTACCCCATAAGCTCCTCCTCCAAGATAAATTTGGTTTAAATATAGTTCTAATATTCTTTCTTTTGAAAGGGCTCTTTCTATTCTAAATGCTAAAATAGCCTCTTTTATCTTTCTATTTAAACTCACTTCATTTGTTAATAAGAAATTTTTTGCTACCTGCTGTGTTATAGTTGAAGCACCCTCCAACCTTTTTGATGATGCAATATTAGAAATATTATTTATTACAGCTCTTAACACGCCTTTTGCATCTACACCTGGGTGTGAATAAAAGTTTTTATCTTCAGCAGATAAAAAAGAATTGATTACCTTTTCTGATATTGCATTGTACGGAACAAAAATTCTTTTTTCAGTAGAAAAATCATTCACTAATTCTCCATCTCCAGAATACACTTTACTTGAAACAGGTGCCTTATAACTCTTGAGAAATTTATAATCTGGTAAATTATTAGAAAAAGCCCATAAAACAGCTAATATAGAAAATGCACTTAATAGACCCAAAGTTAAAATTAGTATAAATATATTTTTAATAATTTGATGCATTTTAGTTTAATATACACCTGAATTTGGTAAAGTTAAGGCATCTGAATTTATACAAAATTTAAAATTATTTAAATAAAATGAAACAACTAATCAAAAATATATGGAAAAAAATTTATACATTGATGCTTCGCATCCTAACGAAACTAGAGTCGTGCTTAAATCGGGTGATAATATTGAAGACTACGAGTATGAAGGTTTAAAAAACAACCTAATCAAGAATAATATATACCTTGGAAAGGTTAGTCGTGTAGAACCGTCTCTACAAGCTGCCTTTATAGATTTTGGAAGAGATAGACACGGCTTTTTATCTTTTAACGATATTCAGTCAGACTACTACCAAATTCCCCAAAGTGATTTAGTCAAAATAAAAGAAGAGGAAGAAAAAGAAAGAGAAGAGCTTTTAAAGGAAAGTGAAAAAGAAGAACAAAAAAATATTAACGAAGGTAATCTAAGTGCTAATGATCCAGTCGAAATTAAACCTGAATCAGAAATAGAATTAAATACATCTGAAGAATTAATATCACTAGATGAGCCAACAATAAGTGAAGTCGTGGATCAAGAGACACCGACTCCTGAAATAAAAAATCCAGCACCAAGATTCAGATCAAAAAGATATAAAATACAAGAAGTTATAAAACCTAATCAAGTAATTTTAATACAAGTATTAAAGGATGAAAGAGGGCAGAAAGGAGCTGCGTTAAGCACATTTATTTCTATAGCTGGTAAATATATTGTTTTAATGCCCAATACTCCAAAGGGTGGTGGAATATCACGAAAAATTTTTAATCCTGGTGAAAGAAAAAAAATTAGAACAATTTTAAACGGTATAACTATACCAAAAGAGATGGGTCTCATAGTTAGAACTGCTGGATCTAATAAAACTAAAAACGATATTGATCATGATCTTCAAACATTAATAAAAACCTGGAATGAAATTAAAGAAACTGCTTTGAACTCTATAGCACCATCTTTAATTCACCAAGAGAGTGACATTATAAAAAGAACTTTAAGAGACATATACGATGAAGATACAAACAGCATAGTGATAGAAGGTAATGATGGTTATAAAAAAGCTCAAACTTTCATGAAGTTGATAATGCCCTCTCACGTTAAAAAAATAAAAAAATATAGAGAAAAAGTTCCTTTATTTTTTAAGGAAAATATAGAAGAAAAATTAAACCAAATCTATGAATCAGAAGTTAAGTTAAAATCTGGTGGATATTTAGTGGTTAATCCAACAGAGGCATTAGTTTCAATCGATATAAACTCCGGAAGCTCAATAAAGCAAAAAAATGTAGAAAGCACAGCTTTAGATACCAACCTTGAGGCAGCAGAAGAGATATCAAGACAGATTAAGATCAGAGATTTATCTGGTTTAATAATCATCGACTTTATCGATATGTTAAGCTTTGGAAATAGAAGGTTGATTGAAAAAAAACTTAAAGAAAAATGTAGGGCTGACAGGGCTAGAATTCAAATAGGAAGAATTAGTAATTTTGGATTATTAGAAATGTCGAGGCAAAGACTTCGAGAAAGTGCTGTAAAATGGAAAGTTACCCTTACAGATGAGTCTTTTGCAATGAAAGTTCTTAAATTAGTTGAAGTTAAAGCTATTTTAACAAAAGCGAAGTTTGTAGAATTAAAGATCTGTGAAAAAATATCAGATTTCATGAAAGAAAATTTCATAGAAGATTTAAAATATTTTGAAGAAAAAAACTTAATTAAAATAGATATTATTGCAGATAACTCTCTTATTATTCCTGAATATATAATTGACCTTCAAAACAAAACAAAAAAAACAATCGAAACTGTAGAACATCTAGAAAAACTAAAAAATCTAGAAGAGCAAAAAAAAGAATTTAAATCTTTTGATGGTCCAAATAAGAAGAAACCTTATAAGAAAAAACCTTATAAGAAAAAATTTTTTAAAAAACCAGCAGCTTAAATAATTCCTTTTTTTGGTGAGGATGCACTTCCGTATATAGATTTTTCTATACGACCTGCTAAAAAAGATTGTCTTCCAGCAATAACTGCATTTTTGAATGCTAGTGCCATTTGAAATGGCTTCTTAGCTTTTGCAATTGCTGTATTAGCCAATACTCCATCGCAACCCAACTCCATAGCAATAGCTGCATCTGATGCTTGACCTAAACCAGCATCAATTATTACAGGAAGTTTTGTTTGCCCTCTTATAATCTTAATATTTGTTTCATTTTGAATTCCAAGTCCCGAGCCTATAGGTGCTGCTAGAGGCATAATTGCACAAGCACCTACATTTTCTAATCTCTTTGCCATCAATGGATCGTCGTTACAATAAACCATCACTTTAAATCCTTCTTTAGTTAAAATTTCAGTAGATTTTAAAGTTTCAATCATGTCAGGAAATAGATTTTTTTTATCTCCCAACACTTCAAGTTTTACTAATTTCCACCCACCAATTTCTCTAGCCAATCTTAATGTTCTAAGAGCTTCTTCAGAATTAAAACATCCTGCTGTATTTGGAAGGTAGGTAATTTTTTTTGGATTTATATAATCCATTAATAAGGGTTTTTTTTTATCTACGATATTAACTCTTCTTACAGCAACTGTTACTATTTCTGCACCAGATAATTCAATAGCTTTCGCACATTCTGACATGCTCTTATATTTTCCAGTACCAACTATTAACCTTGAATCAAAATCTTTTTTAGCAACTATTAATTTATCTTTTTTCATTTTTATCCACCTCCAATAAAATGAACTATTTCTATTTTATCATTTTTTTTTAGTTTGATTTTGTTTGTTTTATTTTTATCTATTATTTTTTGATTTAATTCAATTGCTACTTTTTTAAGAGGAATTTTTAGTTGTTTTAGAAAAATTAAGAGATTTAAATTTTCATTTATTGTCGAAAATTTACCATTAAGCCTAATTTTTATTTTTTTTATTTTTTTCATAATGTATAAGAATTGAATGAATAATAATATTATAATTATTAATGGTCCCAATCTTAATCTATTAGGTGAAAGAGAACAATCACAATATGGATCAATAACTTTTGATAAATTAAGGGAAAATTGTTTAAACAAAGCTAAAGAATTAAATATTAATTTAGAATTTTCTCAATCAAATATAGAAGGTGAAATAGTTACAGTTATACAAGAAGCCAAAACCAAATTTGATGGCATAATTATTAATGCTGCTGGTTTTACCCACACATCTGTTGCTATCAGAGATGCTTTAGATATTTACAAAAAACCAATTATTGAGCTTCACATATCAAATATATATAAAAGAGAAGAATTTAGACACAAATCTTTGATTAGTGATATTGCTACTGGTGGAATATTTGGTTTAGGTGACAATGGTTATATTTTAGCCATAATTTCAATGCAAAACATATTACAAAATGAAAATAGATAAAAACATTATCAAAGAATTAACAGACTACTTAAATGAGTTTAATTTAACTGAAATTGAATACACCGATAAAGATACTAAGATCAAAGTATCTAAATGGGTTGTGCCAAATTCTAGTGAAGCAATAAATGTTCCAGCAACAACTTCAAAATCAGCTGAAAAAAAACCTGAGGCCATATCTGGGACTGAAGTTAAATCTCCCATTGTAGGTACGGCTTATCATGCACCAGAACCTGGGGCTAAAAAATTTGCAGAGATTGGAAAACTAGTTAAAAAAGGTGAAACTATTATGATAGTCGAAGCTATGAAAACTATGAACCACATTCCTTCTACTGCTGATGGGGTTATAAAAGAAATTTGTATAGAAGATGGCCAGCCAGTTGAGTATGGTCAAACTATTATCATTATTGAATAATGTTTAAAAAAATTCTAATTGCAAACCGTGGGGAAATTGCAGTCAGGGTTATACGTGCATGCAAAGAATGGGGAATTGCAACTGTTGCTGTTCACTCTGATGTAGATAGAGATAGTATGCATGTTAGGCTTGCCGATGAAAGTGTTTGTATTGGCTCTCATCAACCAGCAAATAGTTATTTAAATGTACCAGCCTTAATGTCTGCAATTGAACTTACAAAAGCAGAAGCAGTTCATCCTGGATATGGTTTTTTATCTGAAAATGCAAACTTTGCTAAAGTTTTGGAAGAAAATAATATTAAGTTTATTGGAGCCTCTTCAAAACTTATAGAAATGATGGGAGATAAAATTCAAGCAAAGAAGATTGCTAAAGAACACGGTCTACCTGTTATAGAAGGCTCTGAAGGTAGTGTAACAGACGTAAAAGCAGCTAAAGAGATTTGTAAAAAAATAGGATTTCCAGTTTTGATTAAAGCCTCTGGCGGTGGTGGCGGTAAGGGAATGAAAATTGTTCATAAGGAAGAAGAATTTGAGACATTATTTTCAACTGCTAAATCTGAAGCTCAAAAATACTTTGGTAATGATGAAATTTATATTGAAAAATTTTTTCAAAATCCAAGACATATTGAAGTTCAGGTATTATCTGGAAAAAACAGAACTGTTCATTTACATGAAAGAGATTGCTCGGTTCAAAGAAGACATCAAAAATTAATAGAAGAAACCCCTAGCCCAGTTTTAACAGATCAAATTAGAAAAGATCTTTTTGAAAGAACTGTAAATATGGTCAGTAAAATTGGTTATGAAGGTGCCGGAACAGTTGAATTTATTTATGAAGATGGAAATTTTTATTTTTTAGAAATGAACACTCGTGTTCAAGTTGAACACCCAGTTACAGAAATGGTTACTGGTATTGATATAATTAAAGAACAAATTTGGATAGCCTACACTGGTGAAACAGCTCTTAAGCAAAGTGATATTAATCCAAGAGGTCATGCTATTGAGTGTAGAATTAACGCTGAAGATGCGAGTAAAAATTTCCAACCATCGCCTGGAACTATAGGTATGTGTCACCAACCATCAGGTTTTAGAACAAGGGTAGATGGTGCAATTTTTCAAGGCTATAAAGTTACCCCATATTACGACAGCTTAATCTGCAAGGTAATTGTTCAAGGAAGAAATAGAACTGAAGCAATTCAAAGAATGAATAGGTCTTTAGATGAATTTGTTATTGAAGGCATCACAACAACAATACCTCTTCATAAAGTCTTACTTAACCACAAAAAATTTATTGATTCAGATTTTAATGTGGGTTGGCTAGATAACGAAAAAGTTATTTAATAACATTTAATAAGCCAAATATCATAGACTGGATGATCAAATGGGTTAACTGCTGGACTTGATGAAAAAGTCCATCCATTAAATATAAAAACTTCATTTTTATCTTTATTGGTTAGATCTTGAACTTGAATGTATGCTGTAATCTCCGGGTTATCATCAAACTCTGAATTTTTACATTTTAAACTTTTAATCAATAGATTTTGAAATTTTTTTTCCAAACCTATTGTTAATTTTAAAAGGTTAGTTTTAGAGCTAACTTTATCTAAAATTTTTATCTCAATAAATTGTCCATTTGAAATTTCTAGAGCAATTACAGATGATGGGATACTTATTAAAAAAAAATGAAATAAAATTAATATAAGATTAACTTTTCCAACTTGTGTATTTTTTTTTAATTTGTTCATTATTTCTATTTGGATGATAGGCATTTTCTGTGCCCGTTTGATTGGATTGATGAGGCTTTTGCCAATTATATTTTTTTAAATCATGATTGTTTTCAATTCTATTGTTGATGAAATGAATCCAAGAATACCACTCACCAGGTATTTTTGAAGCATCAATCTCACCACTATAAATTACCCATCTTTTACCGGCTCTACTTTCATAGTATTTATTGCCAGTTGAATCGGTTCCAACAATTTTACCATAAAAAATTGTTTTTAATTTTGTTCCAAGGGTTTCTTGATTCCACCAGATAAAAATTTTCTTTAAAAATGTCAACATATAATTTTACTTGCTCTTCAATCCTAAATTGTATTATTTAAATTAGACTAAAGTAAAGATTTGTATATAAATTAATTATCTTAAGATTCATAATAAAAATTAATTAAAGGAAAAATGGCAAAATATTTAGTAGAAACTTATTACACTTGCAGCTTTAAAGTTAATCATTATCTGGATGATATTAATGAAACAGAGTTAGCAAACCTTGAAAAGCGTGATGATGGAAAATTTGAGGTTCTTGATGTTAAGCTTGATACCAGAAAAACAAAAAGCTTAGATCCAAATAATAAAGTAATAGAGGCTAAAAAACTAGATATTATATCTGAACAAAGCCAACCTAAAATTGTTCCAAAAGAAAATAACACTACATTTGTTAATAAAATAAACGAAGGTATAGGTAAAAGATTTAGCATGCCAGATAGAAGAAAAGGCTATATTCAAAAAGCAACGATTGGTGACCATAAAGTTTATTTACATACTGGTGAATATGAGGATGGAAAAATAGGTGAAATTTTTATCGACACAAGTAAAGAAGGTGAGCTAGTAAAAGCCTTAATGAATAACTTTGCCATAGCAATATCACTTGGCCTTCAATATGGTGTTCCTTTAGATGAGTTTATTAGCGCTTATGTTGATACTAAATTTGAGCCATCTGGAAAAGTTCATGGTAATGATAGAATAATGAGCGCCTCTTCAATACTAGATTATATATTTCGAGAATTGGCTATCTCTTACCAAAATAGAGAAGATCTAGCACACACTCCAGCCATTGGTGGATCAGATAGATCCTCACCTGAAGAAGAAAATACTGAAGATCAAAACCAGTTACTTAAGATTATAAAAGATGTTACTAGCAAAGGCTTTGTTAGAAATAACTATAAAAAAAATCTTGTAGATTTATCTGATGTTAAAATAAGCTTAAAAGGTAAAAAATAATATTATTTTTTAAGTTTTAAAGCTAACCCAAGTTCTTTAAGTTGTTCTTCATTAACTTCTGAAGGTGCATTCATCATTAAGTCCTGGGCATTTTGATTCATTGGGAACATTGTAACCTCTCTAATATTCTTTTCATTAGCTAAAAGCATTACAATTCTATCTATTCCTGGT
>Ga0209709_10001397_pt1 | contig 22350 bp, 16 predicted proteins | sample ArcticOcean_MG_C_2_FD_187435 | JGI IMG/M metagenome (GOLD analysis project Ga0209709, IMG submission 187435) | Marine microbial communities from western Arctic Ocean - ArcticOcean_MG_CB4_136 (SPAdes) (version 2) | ecosystem: Environmental > Aquatic > Marine > Oceanic | place: Arctic Ocean...
AAGGTGGGCAGACACCTCAGCAACGGACGTTGGATCGGCACACAGCCCAAGGATTTCTCGCTTCTCGATGGGGAGACCGGCTGCGCCTTCTTCGCCCCGCGGCGTGACGAGAACGATCGTCTCGAGCGCAAGCTCGGTCGTCGATCGCACTCGTCCACCGGTCAACGCATACGGGCGCACACGGAGCTGTTTATCGTTGATGTCTCCCAGGGAGCCTTCGACGGCGGCGATCCAAACGGCGAGCCGCTCGTTGGTCTCGGCCTGTTCGAGGCCGAGTAGGTTGCCGGTACCTAGCCCGAGGCGTTGAACCTCGAGCACCCGGATGCTCTCGATCTCGATGGCCAGACTGAGGTCGGCTCCAGTCTCAGCGAGCGTCGCGATGCGAGCTTCTGACTCCTGGAAGGTGGTGCGATCGGTTCGGTCGATGATACCGGAGTAGGCAAAACAATCCCGGCGGCAAGAGGCGTCGCCAGTAGCAAGAGCAGCTTGCCACGAACCTTGATCCTCTTGAGCATGCGCGGGGCCTGTGAGAGTCGGGATACCCACGGTGGGTGCCTCCCGGCTCAGATCGGTCGTTGTCATGAGTATTTGAGGAGTCCAGGTAATCGGACCCTTTGAGGATGAACCAAACGGCCCAGGTCCAGCGGAACGACTAGCGCAGGGGCGCCGCTGAGGGTGTGATCGGCGCGGGAAGTTGCGTGCTGGCCATCAGGAAGCAGTCGACTGCCGCGGCCGCGGAACGACCCTCGGCGATTGCCCACACGATGAGGCTCTGTCCTCGGCCCATATCGCCCGCCACGAACACTCCGTCGAGGTTGGTCGACCAGTTGTCGTCGCGTAGGACATTGCCTCGGCCATCGAGGGCAACACCGAATTGTTCGGTGAGCGCACCCTGCTCCGGACCGCTGAAGCCCATCGCTAGAAGTACGAGCTCCGCCGGGAAGTCCTGTTCGGAACCTTCGATTGGCTCGAAGCTCATCCGACCGTCGTTGAAGGTTTGCTCGACCCGCACGGTGCGAAGCTTCGACACATGACCGTTGTCGTCGCCGACAAACTCGACGGTGTTGATGGCGTATTCGCGCTCGCCGCCCTCTTCATGAGCGGAGCTGACGCGATAGATCACTGGCCAGGTTGGCCACGGATTGGCTCCCGGCCGGGTTTCGGGGGGTTGTGCCATGATCTCGAACTGATGAATCGACGCTGCGTTCTGCCGGAGCGAGGTGCCTAGGCAATCAGCACCGGTGTCGCCACCGCCGATAATGATGACGTTCTTGCCCTCAGCGGAGAGCGTGGGGGCCTCGAGGTCGCCCTCCTGGACATGGTTGGATATCGGGAGGAATTCCATCGCCTGATGGATGCCATCGTTCTCGCGGCCAGGAATCGGCAGATCGCGGGCTTGGGTTGCGCCGCAGGCAAGAACAACAGCATCGTGCTCAGCGCGGAGATCCTCGGCCGTGATGTCGTGGCCGATCGACACATTGCAGCGGAATTCGGTGCCCTCGGCCTCCATCTGCGAAATTCGCTGATCGAGATGACGCTTCTCCATCTTGAACTCGGGGATGCCATAACGAAGGAGTCCGCCGACCCGGTCGGCCCGTTCGTAGACGACCACGTTGTGGCCGGCCCGGGTGAGCTGCTGCGCGGCCGCAAGCCCAGCGGGTCCGGAGCCGACAACGGCGACTGACTTGCCGGTCGAGGTCGCGCAGATCTCCGGCGTGATCCAGCCTTCCGCCCACGCCCGGTCGACGATCTCGACCTCAATGCGCTTGATCGCAACGGGAGGCTCGTGGATCCCCAGCACACAGGCGGTCTCGCACGGCGCCGGGCACAAACGCCCGGTGAATTCCGGGAAGTTGTTGGTGGAGTGGAGACGATCGATCGCGTCGCTCCAGTGGCCGCGATATGACAGGTCGTTCCAGTCCGGAATGATGTTGCCGAGCGGGCAGCCGTTGTTGCAGAACGGGATGCCGCAGTCCATGCAACGACTCGCCTGCTCGCGCAGCTTGTCTTCGGCGAACGGCTCGTAGACCTCTTTCCAGTCCCGAAGTCGGACCGGCACCGGTCGCCGCGTGGGCAGCTCCCGATCGTGCTTCATGAATCCGCGTGGATCAGCCATGATTGTCTCCTCAGCCCCGTGAGGCGGCCATGATCGCCTCGGTTTCGTCTTCGCCCGCGGCTCGGGCGGCCGCAGCAGCCTGGAGCACCCGGCGGTAGTCGGTGGGCATCACCTTGACGAAGTCGTCAGCGGTGGTGCCCCAGTCGGCCAGGATGCGCGCCGCGACTTCGCTGCCCGTCTCATGGCCATGCTTCTCGACCCGGTCACGTAGCCAGTCGAGATCGTCTCTGTCGAGCGTCTCTAGGTCGACCATCTCGGGGTTGACCCGCTTCGGGAAGATGCCGTCGGGATCGTAGATGTAGGCGATGCCGCCGCTCATACCCGCGGCGAAGTTGCGCCCGGTCGGACCAAGGATGACGGCGCGTCCACCGGTCATGTATTCACAGCCGTGATCGCCAATGGCCTCCACGACCGCCACGGCGCCAGAGTTACGCACGCAGAACCGCTCGCCGACGGCGCCGCGAAGGAATACCTCTCCCCCGGTGGCGCCATACAGGATGACGTTGCCGGCGATCACGTTTTCTTCGGCGACAAACTTTGCCACTTCCGGTGGGCGGACCACGATGCGGCCGCCCGAGAGTCCCTTGCCGACATAGTCGTTGGCATCGCCGCTCAGCCGGAGGGTGATGCCCTTCGAGACGAAGGCGCCGAAGCTGTTGCCAGCCGACCCGGTGAAGTTCACGACAATCGTGTCGTCGGGGAGACCGTCTCCGCCGTACCTCTTGGTGACCTCGAAGCCCAGCAGCGTGCCGACGGTGCGGTTGACGTTGCGGATGGGAATGTCGATGGTGACGGGTCGCCCGTCGTTGAGTGCGCCTTCGGCGAGCTGAATCAGGGTCTGATCGAGCGCCCGCTCCAGACCGTGGTCCTGTTCTTTCCACTGGTGCCGGCGAGATTCCCGAGCAATCTCGGGCAGGTGCAGGATCGGCGAAAGATCGAGGCCTTTGGCCTTCCAATGGTCAACGGCATCAGCAACGTCGAGCGCCTCGACCTGGCCGATGGCCTCGTCGAGGTTGCGGAACCCAAGCTCCGCCATGAGTTCGCGGACTTCTTCGGCGATGAATTCGAAGAAGTTCTCGACGAACTCGGGTTCGCCCGAGAACTTCGCCCGCAGCTCAGGATTCTGCGTTGCGACACCCACTGGGCACGTGTCGAGGTGACAGACCCTCATCATCACGCAGCCCATCACCACGAGTGGAGCGGTCGCGAAACCGAACTCTTCGGCGCCAAGAAGGGCGGCAACCATCACGTCGCGGCCGGTTTTAAGCTGGCCATCACACTGCACGACGATGCGGTCCCGTAGATCGTTGAGCAAGAGGGTCTGCTGTGTTTCGGCCAGGCCTAGCTCCCACGGAGCGCCCGCGTGTTTGATCGACGTCATCGGCGATGCGCCGGTGCCGCCGTCGTGACCGGAGATCAACACCACGTCGGCGTGAGCCTTGGAAACGCCAGCGGCGACAGTGCCAACCCCGACCTCGGCCACGAGCTTCACGTGGATTCGGGCCTCCGGGTTGGCGTTCTTCAGGTCGTGGATCAGCTGAGCGAGATCTTCAATCGAATAGATGTCGTGATGAGGCGGCGGCGAGATCAGGCCGACGCCGGGCGTCGAATGACGGGTCTCCGCGATCCACGGGTACACCTTGTGACCTGGCAGTTGGCCACCCTCACCGGGTTTTGCGCCTTGCGCCATCTTGATCTGGATGTCGTCGGCGTTGACGAGGTATTCGCTGGTGACACCGAAACGGCCGCTCGCAGCCTGCTTGATGGCGCTGCGCCGGAGGTCGCCGTTTTCGTCGGGGGTATAGCGACGAGCGTCCTCGCCCCCTTCACCGGTGTTCGACTTGGCGCCGATGCGGTTCATCGCGATTGCGAGGGTTTCGTGGGCCTCGGCCGAGATCGAGCCGTAGCTCATCGCGCCGGTGGAGAATCGGCGGACGATCGACTCGACCGACTCCACTTCGTCCAACGGAACGGCGGGACGATCCTCGTCTCGGAAGCGGAAGAGGCCACGGAGGGTGCCGAGTTCGGTGGCTTGGTCGTTCACCCGGCCGGTGTATTCTTTGAAGATGTCATAACGCTTCTCACGAGTCGCGTGTTGCAACTTGAAGACCGTGTCTGGGTTGAAGAGGTGGTATTCGCCCTCCCGGCGCCATTGGTACTCGCCGCCAGCCTCCAGGGTGCGGTGGGCGCGCTGGGTGGAGATGGGCGGAAAGGCCAGGCGATGACGCATGGCAACCTCCTCGGCCAAGACATCAAGGCCAACGCCGCCGAGACGGCTCACTGTTCCAGTGAAGTATTCGTCGACCACAGAAGCATGAAGGCCGATCGCCTCGAAGATCTGGGCGCCGGTATAGGAAGCAACGGTCGAGATGCCCATCTTCGACATCACCTTGAGGATGCCGGTGCCCGCGGCGGTGACGAAGTTCGCATGGGCCTTCGCTGGATCCATGGCGGAATCGAACCCGTGGTCGCCGTTGGCGATCATGTCGTCGATCGTCTCGAATACGAGGTAGGGGTTGATCGCGTTGGCGCCATAACCAAGGAGCAGGGAGATCTGGTGACACTCGCGGACATCGCCGCTCTCCACGACAAGCCCGGCCCGGGTGCGGGTCTTCTCTCGAACGAGGTGATGGTGGACAGCGCTGGTCGCCAGCACGGACGGAATCGCCGCCAGACGGTCGTCGGTGCCGCGGTCGGACAGCACGATGACTGTGGCCCCCGAGGTGATCGCGTCCGATGCTTGCGAGCGGATACGGCTGATGGCGTCGGCCAGGCCGTCGGCTCCCTTGTTCACGGGATAGAGCGTGCTGATGACTTCGGTACGGAATCCCTCCGGACCTTCGGTGCCGTCGAGGGCGACCAAACGTGCGAGATCGGCGTCGATAATCACCGGATTGTCGAGATGAATCGTGCGACAGCTTTCGGGCCGAGCGTCGAAGATGTTGCCCTCGGGCCCGAGACGGGAGAACGTGGAGGTGATGATCCGCTCGCGAATCGCGTCGAGCGGCGGGTTTGTTACCTGAGCGAACAGCTGCTGGAAGTAGTCGCTGAGTTGACGGGAGCGATTCGACAATACTGCGATCGGCGTGTCGGTGCCCATTGACCCGATCGCCTCTTTGGCGTGTCGGGCCATAGGAGCGATGAGGAGCTTATTCTCTTCGAGCGTGTAACCGAAGGTGAGTTGGCGCTGGACGAGCGTGCCTTCGTCTCCGTAGCGCGGCGCGCCGGTGGGGAGATCGACGAGCGTGACGAGATTCTGCTCGAGCCAGTCGCCATAGGGCTGTGCCGCCGAGATGCGCTCCTTAAGTTCGCTGTCTCGGACGATTCGCCCTTCCTCGGTGTCGATGAGGAACATGCGGCCCGGCTGTAGCCGGCCCTTCTCGACAATCTGCTCCTGTGGGATCTCGACCACACCAACCTCGCTGGCCATCACGACAAACCCGTCGTCGGTGACCCAGTAGCGAGATGGCCGCAAGCCGTTGCGATCAAGGACCGCACCGATAACCCGGCCATCGGTGAAGGCAATCGAGGCTGGACCGTCCCACGGTTCCATGCGGGCGGCGTTGTACTGATAGAAGGCGCGGGGGCCGTCGCCCATTTCCGCATGGTGTTCCCAAGGTTCGGGAATCATCATGAGTACGGCTTCCTCGATTGGAATGCCGCCGAGCACGAGGAGTTCGAGCGCTTCGTCGAAGCCGGCCGTGTCGGAGGCTCCGGGGGTGCAGATCGGAAAGGCGCGCTGCAGTCCAGGAAGGGCCGGCGTTTCGAGCAATGCCTCTCGTGCGGTCATCCAGTTGCGGTTGCCCTGGATCGTGTTGATCTCGCCATTGTGCGCGACGATCCGGTATGGGTGAGCCAGCGGCCACGACGGGAACGTGTTGGTGCTGAAGCGCGAGTGCACGAGCGCCATGGCGCTCTCGACGCGTTCGTCGGTGAGGTCGGGGTAGAACGCAGCAAGCTGGCGCGTAGTGAGCATGCCCTTGTAGACGATGGTCGCGCTGCAGAGCGAGGGGAAGTACACGCCATCGTGGGTTTCTGACGCGTTACCCATGGCTTCGTTGATTTCGTCGGCGTCCGCGCTCAACGAGATCTCGTGTTCGATTCGTTTACGAGCAATGAATGCCAGGCGATCCAGTTCGACGCCGCGAAGTGTGGCTCCGGATGCACTGGTTCCGGCGACGAAGACCTGGCGAAAGGTGGGCATGGTCATCAACGACGCCGAACCGAGCATCGATTCGTCGATCGGGACGTCGCGCCAACCGAGAACGGTGAGGCCCTCTGCAGTGAGAATATTTTCGACCGCTTCGGCCGCGATGACCGCGACCTTGTGGTCTTGGGGAAGGAAGGCGATCCCCGTGGCGTAGTTGCCAGCTTCGGGAAGATCGAAGGACACGACGTCGCGATAGAAGCGATCGGGAACCTGGATGAGTATGCCGGCGCCGTCACCGGTGTGGATATCGGCGCCTTGGGCGCCACGGTGTTCCATGTTGCAGAGCGCGCCGACACCCTTCATCACGAGATCGTGCGTAGCGCGACCGTGGATGTCACATACGAAGCTGACCCCGCACGAGTCGTGCTCGTTGCGGGGGTCGTACAAGCCTTGCTGGGGCGGAAAATCGCCAACCATTGCTGTCTCCTCGAGGTCCTCAACGCCTAGGCAACGGCCCAGGACGGTGTGGAGCTGGGACGACATTGGCCCGGCTGCCAGAGCAAGAAATCGTACCGATATCCCGCTTCGGACGACCAACTCGGGCCGTCGTTAGGACATCATAGGCGAATGCACGCGCCTGACCTCTCCGTTTCTCGCCGCCTCGCGGGACTGCTCGACGACTCGCCGACGCCGTATCACGCCGTCGACACCGCGGCCCGAGAGCTCGAAGAGGCCGGATTCGGTGAAATTGTCGCCGGTGCGCGCGTACCCCAGAGGGGGAAGTGTTTCGTTCGCCGCGGCGGCGCCTTGCTGGCCTGGGCGGTTGACGAGCACCACTCGGCCTCGAGTCCGGTCCGGGTGATCGGTGCGCACACCGACAGTCCGAATCTGCGCATCAAGCCCCAGCCCGATACCGCCGCGGGCGCCTGGCGTCAGCTCGGCGTGGAGGTGTATGGCGGGGTGCTGCTCAACAGTTGGCTCGACCGAGACCTTGGCCTGGCCGGCCGTGTTGCGCTGCGCGACGGTGACGGTTTGGAAACCGTGCTGGTGCGCGACGATCGGCCTCTGCTTCGAGTTCCGCAGCTCGCCATTCACCTTGATCGGGAGATCAACGAGAACGGACTACTGCTGAACAAGCAGCGTCACCTCTCCCCTATCTGGGCGTCTGGCGATACGGGTGTCACGTTCGTCAACTATCTCGCCGAGCTGCTCGATGTTGAGCCCGACGCCGTCGTCTCCTGGGACGTCATGGCCCACGATCTGACGAAAGCGGCCCTCACCGGCCTCGACGAACAATTCCTCGCGTCGGCCCGCATCGACAATCTACTCTCCTGCTTCGTGGGCCTCGATGCGCTGCTGGCGATCGCTGATGAACCCGGAGACAACATTCCAATGCTGTGCCTCTTCGATCACGAAGAAGTGGGAAGTGCGAGCTCCACGGGTGCGGCTTCTCCCCTTCTAGGTGACATTCTCGACCGGATCGGTGCCGCCCTCGATGGTGATCTCGAGGATCGAGCTCGCTCTCGGGGTGCCAGTGTTGTCGTGTCGGCCGATGGCGCCCACGCTACGCACCCGAACTATCGCGACCGCCATGAACCGGACCATCAGGTTTGGGTCAACGAAGGCCCCGTCCTGAAGATCAACGCCAATCAGCGCTACGCCACCGATGCCGAGACCGCGGCGATCTTCACTGTCGCCTGTGAACGGGCCGACGTGCCGATGCAACGGTTCGTGAGCCGTACAGACCTGGCGTGCGGTTCAACAATCGGCCCGATCTCTGCTGGTCAACTCGGGATCCCGGTGGTGGACGCTGGTTGTCCCCAGTTGGCGATGCACTCAGCCCGTGAAATGGCCGGCAGCCTCGACCCGGCCTGGTTCATGGCGGCGCTGGCGGAGCTCCTCAGCGCCTAGTGCGGTCGCCGATCGCTCGGAGCGGCGCGGCAAACATCAGCAGCATTGGGAAGATCTCAAGGCGCCCGATCAGCATGTAGGCGGACAGCACCACACGGGCGGGCTCTGGGAATGCGTCGGAGAACGAAGCGGTCGGTCCGGCCTCGCCGAGGGCGGGCCCCATGTTGCCGAGTGCACCAATGGTGGCACCAATGGACGCGTCGAGATCACCGCCGAGGCCCGTGAGGAGCAAAACTCCGAAGGCCACAAGAAGGGCGTAGAGCAAGAAGAAGCCGGCCATACGCGACACGATGTCTTCCGCGACTGCTCGTGAGCCGTGTTTCACCGGCAAGACCGCCCGCGGCTGCTGGGTACGGCGGATGGAACGGATGGTGTGGGAGCACAACACCTGGACCCGCATGACCTTGATACCGCCCGCCGTGGAGCCGGTGGAAGCGCCCACCACGAAGAGAAAGAGAATGACGATCTGGGCGCCTGATGCCCAAAGCACGAAGTCGCCCTCACTCGTCGTGCCCTGGGCGTTGCTGTAGCCGGTCGAGGTGCCGAGGGCGACAACGTTGAAGGCGCCGTACCGGATGGCGTTGGTGATTGAGAAGCCGTCGTCGAGCCAGAGGAAGCCGATGACAATCATTCCCGCGACAAGCAGCATGCCGATGAAGGCTCGGAATTCGCTGTCCTTGCGGTATGCCGAGAGTTCGCCGCGGGCGGCCCGCCAATGCAGCGAGAAGTTGACGGCGCCGTAGAGCATTCCCGCCATGATCGCGATCTCGACCGCAACGCTGTCGTAGTGACCAATCGAATCGCCGTAGGGCGAGAAGCCGCCGGTTGATGTGGTGCTGAGCGCATGGGCGATGCTGTCGTAGAGACTGGGGCCGGGCACGGCCATCAACACGAGCACCACCACCATGGTGAACAGCACGTAGATGACCCAAAGGTGTCGGGCGGTTTCTGATACCCGCGGGGCGAGTCGGTCCGACGACGGCCCGGGCGCCTCTGCGGCGATGAGGTCGAGGCCGCCGACGCCAAGGAAGGGCAAGACGGAAACCGCCAACACCACGATGCCCATACCGCCATACCACTGCGTGGCTTGGCGATACATCATCAGGCCGCGACCCTGTTCCTCGAAGTTCGTGAGGGCGGTGGATCCCGTACAGCTGAAGCCGGAGGCCGACTCGAAGATCGAGTTGACGATCTGCTCCCCCAGGTCCATTCCGCCGAAGGCAAAGCTTCCGGCGAGAAGAAAGGGCACCGCACCCACGAGGGTCACGATCAGCCATGTCCAGCCGACGGCGGCGAACACGTCGCGGGTGCAAACCGTGCCGACTCGTGTGCCGCGCCACAGCGAGACGCCGAGGCCGCCACAGATCAGCGTGGAGATAAGGAGTGCGTACTCTGCCTTGCTGGTCGAGAGCACCTCGACGATTGTCGAAAGGCCCATACCGACCGACACAAACGTGAGCGCGATGCCCATGACATGCAATGTGGTGTTGGGGATGCCGCGGGGCTCGTCCGAAAGCCGGGTGGATTGCCCGAGATCGATCGCTCGTTGTCGGAGGCGCCGGTTCATCGGCGAATCGCCCGGGTGATGATCCGTCGGGCCCGCCGAATAGCGCCCTTTTCAACTCGGAATGCGAACGAGACCGCCAGGAGCAGCGGGAGGATCGTGAGCCGCCCTGCCAGCATGAATGGTGTAAGGAACAGGCGCGCCAGCGGTGAGAGCGGTTCGAGGTTGCCGAACGCGTCGGTGCCCACACCGGGACCGTGGGTGGAGAGTACGGAAATTCCTGTGTAGATCGCTCCGACAACGTCGACGTCGGCCGCGGCGAGTAGGAACGCCGCCAGGCCGCTCAGGCCGAGGTGGGCAATCTGATAGCCGGTCGTCCGTTCGAGGACCGGCTCGCCGATCGCAGCGCCGCCTTGTTTGATGACGGCGACGGAGTGCGGGTCGAGTTGGCGCCGGAGTTCTCGCCTCGCAAACCCGACGAGGGTCCAGGCGCGCGCCACCCGCAGGCCACCGCCCGCGCTTCCCGACATCGACCCTGTGCCGATGAGGATGAGAAGGAGCATCAACACGCTGTTGTCGAGGAGGGTCCAGTCTCCGATTGCGTAGCCGGTAGTGCTCAGCGCTGAGGTGGCCATGAAGGCTGCCTCGCCTAGGCCAACCCCGTCGGCACTGAGGGCGACCAGCACGCTGCCTGCGGCGAGCAGCCCCACATACACTCGGAGCTCAGTGCTCCGCCAGAGTGGGGCGATGCGGCCCCGCAGCGCCCACCAAATAACAAAGTAGCTTGAGCCCGCAACCGTCATTCCGACGACGGCGACGGTGCGGGCACCGGACCCGAACCCGACGAATGAATCGGCGTGCGACGAGAATCCGCCCGTCGAGACCGTGGTGAATGCGTGCACGATGCTGTCGAGAGCTCCAAGACCGCTGGCGACGTAGCCGCCGAACATGAGGAGGGTGAAGACGAGGTAGATCTTTGACACGCGCTGTTGGGCGATCGTGGCGTTTGGATTGAGTCGTTCGCCGGAGCCGATGGCCGCGCCGGTGAGCATCGAGCCGCGGAAGACGAGCGGCAGCGCCACCACGCCGACGATGATGCCGATCAGTCCACCGAGCCATTGTGTGCCCGCCCGGAAAAGCTGCATCGGCACCGTGAGTGTCGATGGGTCGAGTGTCGTCACCGAGGTGGTGCTGAAGCCCGCCGCGGACTCGACGAGCGCATTATCGACCCGATCGGTCGTGCCGGTGGCGAGATAGATCCCCATGCCGATAACCACGAGGATCAGCCACGAAAGTGCGAGACCGCTGAGCACACGTCCTGGCGCCGGTCGAAGGCGGCGATCGAGACGCCGATGCGCGGCGACGCCGAACGTCGTCGCGACGACACCAAAGCCGCCGAGAAACAGTGCGTCACCGCTGTCATCGAAGGCGCCGGCCAGCCCACTGAAGGCCGCGATCACACCGAGGGCGACTATCCCGTCGGTGACGGCGAGACGCGCGTAGCTCGAGGGCCGCGCCCGTTCCTGACTCAGCCTCGGCAAAGCCGTCTCTGATTTGGGGCGTTTCGTCACCCCAGTACGCGGTGGACCTCGTCAACCGCCCCGGGCATCGCGAAAGCGACAATATGGTCGCGACCACGAAGACGGCTCCGTCCTCGCGCGATTTGTGCCTTGCCGTCGCGAACGAATGCGCCGATGAGAACATCTTTCGGCAGCCCAAGATCTTTCACCAGGGCGCCATCCGCAGGGCTGTCAGGGGCAATCTCGAGCTCGAGGACTTCGGCATTTCCTTGCAGGAATGTTGCGACAGCAGCGACGTCACCGCGCACGAATCGCAGCACACCGTTAGCCGTGGCGGTTCGGGGCGACAGCGCGACATCGATACCGGCCTGCCCGAGGAGAGAAAGTAGTGTCAAACGGTGAACGACGGCGACCGTCTCGCCCGCTCCGGCCGACTTCGCATACAGGCAGGCCAAGATGTTGGCATCGTCTTCGCCGGTCAGTGCAACGACCATGTCGTAACGGCCAACATCGGCTTCTTCGAGTAAGTCGGCGTCGGCGATGTCGCCCTCGAGCACGAGCGCGTCATCGAGGTTCTCCGCGAGGGCCCGAGCGCGTTCGGGATTCCGCTCGACGATCACGACTTGTACGCCACGGGTAGTGAGTCGCTCGGCCAGAATCTCCGCGGTGCGGCCGCCGCCGAGGAGCATGACGCGGTTCAGGCTTCCGCTGTCCATCCCGAGAAGTTCGGTGACCTGCCGACGGGCCCGGCGCTTGATCGCGACTCGGAGATGATCTCCAGCCTCTAGTCGATGATCCCTTCGAGGGATGATGGTTTCATCGCCCCGCCCGATGGATCCGACAACAAAGTCCCAGTTGGGCTCGAAATCCTCGCCGATTTCTTTCAGGGTGCGCCCGACGAGCGGTGCACTCCCGGACAGCCTCACGCCAATCACGATCACTTCACCTTCGGCCATCGACGCCACTTCGTCGGCGCCCGGGAAGTCAAGTAGTTCGAGGATCTCGGCGGCAGTCTCCGCATCGGGGTCAATCACGAGGTCGGCGCCGGATGCTTTGCGCACATGTTCGCCATCCGCGCCACGAAGCTCGGCGGCTTCGATTCGGACGATAGTGCGCTCGACCCCGAGCGACTTTGCGAGGAGCGACGAGATAAGATTGACCTCGTCGTTGCTCGTGACCGCAACCAGCAGGTCCGCATGGCTGACACCCGCGGCTTCCAGTGTTCGAGGGTGGGTGCCGCTGCCCGCGATCGTGAGGACGTCGAGATCATCGCTCAGCTGTTGGAGACGGGTGACGTCCTTGTCGACAATAGCCACGTCGTGGCCTTCGCGACTCAGGCGATCCGCGACGTATGAACCGACTTCACCGGCTCCGACCACAATGACGTGCACCCACAATTTCTACTCCGTTCACGAGCGAACGGGTCAGATAGCGATGTCAAGGACTCCGCTGCGAAATTCGATCACTTCGTCTTCGGTGACTACCGCGTCGATCGGGATGTCCCACGACTCCGACGGTATGGCGTCCACCTGCTGGAAAGCGTGGGCGATGCCGATCACGATGGGGCGTTGATTGCCGCAACTAGTGAGCGCCCGGTCATAGAAGCCGCTCCCCTGCCCTAGCCGATTTCCCTTGGCGTCGAATGCCACCAGCGGGGCCAGAACGACGGCATGCTTCACGAGCGGGACCACATTGCCAACCTCGGGTTCGGGAATCCCGAACGAGCCCGGCGCAGTCTCCTGGTCTTCGGCCCAGCGGACGAATTCGAGATGTTCGCCGTTCACTCTCGGCACCGTGACGGTCGCGCCCCGCTCGCCGAGAAGTATGAGTGTGGCGTCGATATCGAGCTCGCCTCTCACGGCTCGATAGCCGGCGATCAGTGTTGCCTCGCGGAGCACCGGGATACGGGCGATTCGGGCCATGACAGCCATCGACCCGGCCGCCTGGTCGTCTTCATGGAGCTCGGCTCGTCGTGTGCGCAGAACGAGGCGCATAGCGCGACGTCCTTCGGCTGTGTCGGTCATGGCTCGAATGGTATCGGGGCGACCGATTACCCCAAAGTGCCAAACGGCCCTCTGGACCGGATCAACTGGCCCGAAAACGAAAGAACGGGGACCCCGAAAAGGTCCCCGTTCCGTCGGTTCTTCAGCCTCTCGTGGGCCAGGGGTTAGACGAAGGCACTCGCAAACACGAGTGACACGATCGTCATCACCTTGAGAAGGATGTTCATCGCCGGACCAGAGGTGTCCTTGAACGGATCGCCCACGGTGTCGCCAACAACGGCGGCCTTGTGGTTCTCCGAACCCTTGCCACCCATGGCGCCGGCTTCGATGTACTTCTTCGCGTTGTCCCATGCCCCACCCGCGTTCGCCATGAAGATGGCGAGCGCGAAGCCGGTAACGAGGGCACCAGCGAGAAGTCCGCCGAGGGCATCGACGCTGACGAAACCGACAGCGAGGGGCACGACCACCGCGAGCGCACCCGGGATGATCATTTCTTTCAGCGAAGCTTCGGTGGAGATTGCGACACAACGGGCGGAGTCGGGCACAACACCCTCCTTGCCTTCACGCAGGCCGGGGATCTCACGGAACTGTCGACGAACCTCTTCGATCATCACGCCTGCCGCACGGCCGACGGCGTCGATCGTGAGTGCTGCAAAGAGGAAGGGAAGGCCCGCACCGAGGAAGAGTCCGATGAAGACCTCAACTTCGCCGATGTTGAGGTTCAAGATGGTTTCCCCGTCGCTCGCCTGGGCAACAGCGAACTCGAAGCTCTTGAACAGGGCGAGGGCGGTGAGCGCTGCCGAACCAACGGCGAAGCCCTTGGCGATGGCTGCCGTTGTGTTGCCGAGCGAGTCGAGCGCATCGGTGACTTCACGTACCTCTGGGTCGAGCCCAGCCATTTCCGCGATGCCGCCAGCGTTGTCGGCGATAGGGCCGTAGGCGTCGACCGAAACAACCACACCAGTGGTCGCCAACATGCCGATCGCAGCCACCGCGATGCCATAGATCCCGCCGAAGCCTTCGGGCAGGTTCGCTCCGGTTCCGAGCGTCTGCTCGCCGCCCCAGTAGGCAATACCCACACCAATGACGATGAGCACGACCGACGACGCGACCGAAATCATGCCGGCGCTGATGCCGGAGAGGATCGTTGTCGCGGGACCGGTCTCCGTCTGCTGAGCGATCTTCTTCACTGGCGCGTAGTGGTCAGAGGTGTAGTACTCGGCGGTCTTGCCGAGGGCCCAACCAACGAGGAGGCCACCGATGACGGACACGGCGAGGCCATAAGCGGCCTCTTCCGGGAAGTCCTTGCTGTCACCAAACATCCAGTAAGAGACGCCGAGCGTGGCAACCACCGTCAGCCCCATGGCCGCGTTGGTGCCCCTGTGGAGGGCCTTGCTCAACGCCTTGGAGTCGGTGCTGTCACCACCCTTGACCAGGAACGAGCCGATGATCGAAGCGATCATGCCGACGAAGGCGATTGCCATCGGGAAAGTCAGCAGCGAAATAGCGACGGAACCGTCGGCTGTATCGGCGGCGATGCCGAGCGCAAAAGCGGTCACGGAGATCGGAGCGATGATCGAGCCGGCGTAGGACTCGAAGAGATCGGCGCCCATACCGGCGACGTCGCCAACGTTGTCGCCAACGTTGTCGGCAATGGTGGCTGGGTTGCGGGGGTCGTCTTCGGGAATTCCGGCTTCAACCTTGCCGACGAGGTCGGCACCAACATCGGCGGCCTTGGTGAAGATGCCGCCGCCTACACGAGAGAAGAGGGCGATCGAGGAGGCACCGAGGCCGTAGGCCGTGAGGATTTCGAAGGCACCGTCGAACGCGAACCACTCGACTACAGCCAAGTAGGTGAGCATCAAGCCGCCGAGCGCAAGGCCGGCAACGGTGAAGCCCATGACCGCGCCGCCGCGGAACGCAACGGGGAGAGCCGCTCCTGGGCCGTCCTTTGCTGCTTCGGTCGTACGAGCGTTGGCCATGGTGGCTACGGTCATGCCGATGTAGCCGGCGAGAGCCGAAAGGAATGCGCCGAGCAGGTAGCTGATCGATGCGAGCGGATCGATGACGACCGCCAGAAGGATCATCATGGCGACCACGAAGAACGACACCCAGGTGTATTCCTTCTTCAGGAACGCCTTGGCGCCCCTCTGGATCTCCTCCATGAGGAAGACCATGCGGTCGTTACCGGGAGAGGCCTTCTCCACGGACTTGTAATAGAAACCGGCTACTGCGAGCCCGGCTAATGCCGAGATCAATGCCAGATAAGGAACGGCGCTCACGAAATCTCCTGTTCGTTGCCTCGTAGAACGACCGCCCGTGATTGGGCGGCCACGTCAAAAGACCGGGTCACGCTATCGAAAATCGTGCCGCGACGCCCAGTCGACCACCTTTTCTGCTATCTGGCGCGCATGGTCGCAGTTTGAGAAGAGGTGATCGGCTCCGGGAATGGTGTGCAGATCCCCATTCCCGGCGGTCGCGAGCGCTTTGGTTTGGTGGCGATCGACCACCTCGTCATCGCCAGCCTCGACCACCAGGAAGGGCCGATGGCGAGCACCAGGCCGGCGAAGTCGAAAGCGTCTGCGATTCGCTCAGAGTTGATCTCACAAATGGTGGGCGTCTGCGGCACTCTCCGTCGGAATTTCGTGACGGTCTCGTAACGAACGACCTCCCGCCCTACGTCGTCGTAGGCGCAGCGCCGACGGGAGAGCAACAGCAACGTTACCTGGAGGTACTAAATGCTTTCGATCGGAAGATCGCTTCAGGCCACTCCCGTCGCCAATGGCGGGTGGGCAGAACTGCTGGACGCCGAAGAACGTCATGTCTCGAGCCAAGGGTTCGGTGCTGGCATCCTTGTCATCAACTATGGCGGCAAACTTCTTCGCCACATCGACGATGACACCCGGGCGCTCACCGAGGCTGCCGTTCTCGCCATTATCGACCGCCATCTTGGATGGACGGATCGCACAGAACTCATCGCCGCCGGACGCCACGGTGTTCTCGCGGTGCCGATTGACGACCCGTTGAGCTTGTCTCGTCGTGCCCGCGAGTTGCACCGCGACCTTCGTGCGTGCGGGCTCGACACGCCACTCGCTCGTCGAGCGTCTCGCTAACGCACAATCGATGCTGGGCGGCCACACTGTGGGTGTGGATCACCGCTCGGCACGTGCCCTCCTCGGCCTCGGCAACGATGTCGATCACCAGGCCATTCGCGACGCCCACCGGCAGCTGATTCGTTCGGCGCACCCTGACGTAGGTGGTTCGACGGCTGCGGCTGCCGAGCTGAACCAGGCGTTGCACCTATTGTTGCACGTGCCGGAGCCGGCCTCCCCGCCTTCCGCGCCGCCCGCTGCATCGGACGCGCCGATGGCAGCGGCCGGCGAGCGTCCCGACGACGTTGACCGCTATTTCGTGCTCGACGATCCGCCCGACGATCTCCTCGTTCGGTTGATGGATGCCGGCCACTCGATTGGTGAAGTGGTCTTTGTCGACCCGCACGCCGGTCTGCTCGAAATCGTCGTCGGCGAGGCGCCCGCGGTTGGGCAACTGGCCGTGACGGTTGGCGACGCCGGAGCAGGTGGCACGCCGGTGAGCTTCACGCTTGATGCCCTCGGCATCACGCCCGCGCCACCGATCAGTGATGTGGTGAATGCGCTGATGGCCGAACTCAACGCCCGACGGTAAGCACCGTTCGGATCCCGTCGGCCGCGTTGAGCCGGGAGATCCCCTCGTTCACGTCTTCCAGGTCGAGCCGATGACTGATCATGGTGCTGAGATCGAGCCGACCAGAGCGCCAGAGGTCGAGCAGCATTGGGATATCACGATCGGGCCAGCAATGGCCTAGCAAGCTTCCAAGGAGTCGCTTCTGCAGTGTCATGAACAACACTGCCGCGTCGATGGTCACCGACTCTTCGATGGGCGAGGCGCCCACCATGATGGTCGTGCCACCGACGCGGGTGGATTTGATGCCTTGCTCGACGAGGGCTGCCTTTCCGGCGGCCTCGAATGCATAGTCGACGCCACTCCCCCGGGTCGCGTCGGCGACCGCGGCCGCAAGGTCGTCGCTGGTCGGGTCTATGAGATGGGTTGCACCGAACGCGGAGGCGATCTCTCTACGAGATTCCACCGGGTCGGAGACGATGATCGAGCTTGCCCCGGCGATCTGCGCGCCCTGCACGATCGCCTGTCCAATTCCGCCGAGCCCCATGACGAGGACGGTCGAGCCGCGCTCGACCGCGGCCGTGTTGAACACCGCTCCGACACCGGTCTGCATGGCGCACCCGATGACACACGCGATGTCGAGGGGGATGTCGGGATCGATCTTCACCGCACCCGATGCCGACACCACGGTTTGTTCGGCGAAGCCACCGACTCCAAGACCACGGAAGACGGGCGCACCATTTCGACTTAACGGCGTCGAACCGTCGGGGCGCGAGTTCTGTGCGAACGACAACGCGTCGGGGCAGGCCGTCGCCTCATGCCGGGCACACGCCGGGCAATGCCCACAGGGTGCCAACGGGGTGAGCATTACATGGTCGCCGACGGCGAGATGGGTGACCCCGGGACCGACCGCTTCGACGACGCCAGCGGCCTCGTGGCCAAGCACGGTCGGGATGGCATGGCCGCTTTCCTGCACGGTCACGTCGCTGTGGCAGATACCGCAATTCTTGACGCCCACGAGTACCTCGCCCGATCTCGGGTCTTCGACCTGGAGATCGGTGAGAATCTCGAGCGGGGCGTTGGGGGTGGTGAGGACGGCGGCGCGCATACAGCGCAAGTTAGCGGCGGTAGCTCGGGTCGTCAGGTCCGGCTTGGCCTCGCTTGAGCTCGGGGCTCACCGCAAACCAGGCCGACTCGTCGTCGACGCGAGACCAGTCGGTGATCGCGACCCGTTCCCGAATCTGCCAACCGGACGCATCGCGGACGAGGTGGTCGACATATCGAAAGCCGGTCGTGAGGTTCTGTCGCTCAGCGCCTCCGGCGCGGCGATGGGTGGCAACGCCGTAGGACTCGACGTGGCAGAGGTCGGTGCCTTCGAAGTTGTAGCTCGACTGGCCGAGGAAATGGAAGGTCGAGTCGTACTGGTCCAACAAGGCGAAACACCAGTCGAGAAACTCCGCGATCGGTCGCGGCCCGGTGCCGTGGTCATCCGTTGCGTGCGGGGTAAAGCACGACGCCACGAGCGCCCGGTCTCGGCGGTCGATCCCGCGGCAGTAACTGGCCAGGGTGTCGCGGATGCCCTCACGCGCGGTTGCCGCCGTGGTCATCGTTTCGCTCCGGTTGTCGGTCCCAGCTGGGAGATCACGCGGGCCGCGATCCGATGTCCAGCGTGGGTCGCCGCAACTGGCTCGGCGTCGTTTAGTCGGGAGCGCAGGAACCCCGCAACAAAGCCGTCGCCCGCACCGGTGAGATCTCGAATCGTTTCCACCGGCGGGACCTCGACCGACTGTGCACCGTTCGCGTCGATGACGAGCGTGGGGCGAGCACCGTTGGTGACCACGGTGACGATTGCCCCGGGGACGCCCTCCCGGGCCCCAAGGCCCAGCGCCGCGTGTTCCGTTCGATTGAGAATGACGTGGGCGGGTTGCAACGCGCGGGCGAGTTCGCGGACCGCTTCGTCGCCGAGTCCCTCAAGGTCAGACAGGGTCGGCCCCGCGATCGTCACCGGGACTCGGCGATCGGCCGCCTCACCCAGCAGCCGATCAACTGCGCTGGCGAAGGGATCTTCGGTAAACGCGCTCGCCGACAAGAACAGATGTGTTGCGTCAGCAAGACAGTCGGAATCGAGCACCGCGAGGCGCACGGATGAGCCGCGATCGATCATCCGGCTCCGCCCGCCCTTCCCAATCATGGTGACGACGACGCCGGTCACCCCCGCGTGTTCGACGAGTGTTTCAACTCCCCGATCCCGTAGATCGGCGATCAGCGTATGGCCGATGGGGTCGTCGCCGACCTGGCCGACAAAGCGGGGCGACGCGCCAAGCTCAGCGTCGATGGCGGCAACATTGGCGGCACTCCCGCCGCGCACCCGCAGACTGCGGACGCTGATGTCGCTCCCGCGCATGGGATCGCCCGGAAGCCGGACGAGCACCTCTTCAAGAAGATCACCCACGCTCACAAGCACGGAGGCAATCTAGTACTGCCTCAGTCTTTGCTCGCACGCTCGACCGGCAAGACGATCTCGAAGCCGTGGTCGTTCCCCCCTTCGTGACGCCGCGTCAGCCTCTCGTGGGAAGTCACACAGGAAGGAAAAGCTCTGGATCCTTCGGCACGCCGTTGACGCGTGTCTCAAAGTGGAGGTGGGGTCCGGTGCTCCATCCGGTCGAACCGACGAGCCCGATCACTTCACCGGTATCGACCCATTCGCCCACGCTGGTCTCGAATCCGCTGAGATGGGCGTAGAGCGTGGCCACGTTTCCTTCGTGCTGGATAACGACCGCGTTCCCGTAGCCGCCCTTCACCCCGGCAAAGATCACTCGGCCTTCCTTCGACGCCCAAACGGCCTGACCACTCGGTGCGCCCATGTCGACCCCGGAGTGCATACGGGTGGAGCCAAAGATCGGATGAACGCGAAGACCGAACTTCGAACCCACCTGAGCGTTTGTCGGAATGATGAAACCCTCGACCGAGGCGGCGCCGACGTCGCCCGGCGGGAATCCCAGCTCCTCCGCCTGCTTATCGCGGATGAGCTCGGTGAGTTCTTCGGCCTCAACGGCTCGTTGCGAGGCTTCGACCTCCCACTGGACAATTCGCGACTGGAGCTCGGCTTGGACCTGCGCCTGCACGGCCTGCCGTTCCTCGAGCTCCACGAGTTCGGTCGCGAGTTCGTCGGCAAGCGCGCTGGCTTCTACACGAGCGTCTTCACCGGCCCGAAGATGCGCTTCTCGGTCTGCTTGGTAAGTGCGGAGATCGTCGAGGAAGTCCCGATCGTTACCTGCGGCAAAGTCAATGAGCGCCAGACGAATCGCGGTGTTGTTCAGATCATTGGATGTGAGCCAGGGTTCGAATCGTCGCGTGGTACCGACGAAAGCGTCCACCGCTCGCTCCTCGATTTCGGCCTTCGTTTGGTTGAGCGCGGCCGCTGCATCGGCCGCGGCGGTCTCGCGCGAGCTCACTTCTGCCTCAGCGGCGTTGAGCTTTTGTCGTGCCGACTGGACCTCGGCGAGCTGTTGGTCGACGCCGGCTTGGATCTGCGCCACGATCGTGCCGATCCGCTCATCTTCGAGTTCGAGAAGCTCGAGCTGGGCTAACGCATCGGCCGCTGCGTCGCGAACTTCCTCTCGTTCGCGACGAATATCGCCGATCGTTTCGTCCTCGTCCTGTGCCGCGGCGGGGCCCACAAGCGCCACGGTGAGAAGCGCGAGGAGCAGCGCACTTGGTCGCCTGGGACGGAGGGCGAAGGGAGAAGAAAAACGTCTTGGCATGAGTTCGGATCCACCGGCCCACGCGGTAGAGGAACCCTAGGGTACCTGTCACACGGGAACCAACTGGGCACCGTGTGACACATGCATTGCGCGGGCGGGGCGGAACTGGGCGCCCACCGTGGTCAACTATGCAGATGTCAGGTGCCCAGAGCGATCCCCGGTCGTTCCATGTCCCGGCCGCGGATTCGGCTCCGCCGCTTCCGACCCCGCCCATCCGATCGCCGCAAGCTCGGAAGAAGCACCGTCGCTGGCCATGGATCCTTGGCGTTCTGCTGCTTGTGGCGCTGCTCCCGCTCTACACGTTTGCGTCGGCTTGGTGGACGTGGGGCGGCGTTGAGCGGGTCGACCTGCGCGCCACGCTGATGGGGAGCCAGACCGCGACCAACTACCTCGTTGTGGGAACCGACTCACGAGAAGGCGTCGACATCGAAACCGAGAATGCCGGAGTCATCTTTGGTGTTGAGGGCGAGCGCACCGACACAATCGCTGTGCTTCGCGTCGACGGCGAAGAGGTCAGCTTGCTCGCTATTCCTCGCGACCTTTACGTCAACGTGAACGGCTCACCCAGTCGAATCAATGCAGCCTTCGCTCGCGGCGGGCCGGAACTCCTTGTCCAGACCGTACAAAACGAGATTGGCATTGGGATCGATCACTATCTCGAGATGGACTTCGCGGGCTTTCTCTCGCTGGTGGATTCGTTGGGCGGCGTCACCGTGAACTTCCCGTATCCCGCTCGCGATCCGAAGTCGGGCCTGAATATCGCCGAAGCCGGGCCGCAGGTGCTCGACGCCGGGCAGGCGCTGGCCTACGTCCGGTCCCGGAGCTACACCGAGATCATCGATGGTGTCGACCAGCGCGATCCCACAGCCGACCTTGGTCGAGTGCAACGGCAACAGAAGTTTCTTGCCGCCGTCTTTGCCGAGCTCGGCAACACCCGGAACCCGTTCACCCTGCTTGGGGCGCTCGATGGCGTGGCCAGCAATGTTCGGGTGGACGAGTCTCTCGGACTGTCCACGGTGATATCGCTCGGCCTGACAATCCGCGGCGCGGACCCAGCCACCGCGACTCTCCCGACCACTCGATTCTTCACACCGGGCGGCGCTGATGTTCTGTTGCTCGACGAACCCGCCGCGGCGCCGCTGATCGACCAGTTCCGCTAGTGCTTCAGATCGCGTAGACGCCGTCGAGTGCCACAAGCCCGGCGACGCCGACTCCGGCGAGGCCGACGGTGCTGGTGTAGAGACGGGCCCGGGCAAGCGGCGCGACGCGAAGCAGCAACACTGCGACAACAAGCGCCGGAATCAAGCCGACGAGGGCGACACCGATGCCGCAATTCTCCGACGCCGCGATGGCGAGCAAGGCGACCGCGGGACTAAACATGATCGGGAACGCCAAGGGGATTGCTCCATGGGCCGCGCCGGTGAGGCCGGGTTCGGCCGAGGGCGGTCGGGCGATGGCGTCCTTGAGCGCGACGGCGAGAACGGCGATACCGGCGGCGATGCGGGCCGACGATCCTGTGACTTCGACGAGATCAAGGATGGGCGACGCGATTAACGCGGCCAGCAGAGCGGCCGCAACAAACGTTGCGGCGAAGACGGCGAGCACCTTGTTGGCCGGCGGTTCCGTCGTGGCAGCGGCGACCCGGAAGGGGTTTGCGGCTGCGAGGTAGGCAAGGACAAGAAGAGTGAGAGTCATGAGTTTTTTCCGAACGAGGACGACGTG
>Ga0209709_10001400_pt1 | contig 22329 bp, 23 predicted proteins | sample ArcticOcean_MG_C_2_FD_187435 | JGI IMG/M metagenome (GOLD analysis project Ga0209709, IMG submission 187435) | Marine microbial communities from western Arctic Ocean - ArcticOcean_MG_CB4_136 (SPAdes) (version 2) | ecosystem: Environmental > Aquatic > Marine > Oceanic | place: Arctic Ocean...
GATTATCTAAAAAAATATAAATTAAAATCTACTCTTATTAGTAGTGAATCATCACTAAATTCAATCTTAAATTTTGAAGCTAACAGAGAAAATTTGTCTATCAAAACTTCTTTAGAAGCCTATGAAAATTTATCCGAAAAAAATCCAAATGATAGATATGAATTTGTTTATCCAAATATTGATATTTTAAAAAAATTTAATACGGAAGATAATTTAAATGGAAATTTATCACTTAATACGTCTGGACACCGTAGACAATATAATACAAATACTGAAGAAATAAGTTTAATTAACAATCTATTATTTGTATCTAACCCACTAATTCAAAGTAGTGGCTTTAAAAATGGTTATAGCTTTTTATTAAAAAATGTTAATTCTGATGCAGAAAAATCTACCACATATAGAAATAATAACTCTCATAAAATGTTAAGTACATTTTTATTAGAATCTTCATTTCCACTTAAAAAAAAGAGAGATAACTTCAATAGTTTTTTAACACCCAAAATATCATTAAAATACAGTCCTAATCCAACAAAAAACATAAGCAATCTAGATCGGAGAATAGATGTTAATAATATCTTTTCACTAAATAGAATTGGGGTAAATGATGCAGTTGAAGGTGGCCAATCTTTAACTATTGGTACCAAATACAAGAAAACTACCAAAAATAATGAAGAGCGACTATTACTAAATTTAGCTACAGTTTATAGTGATAAAAAAAATATAGACTTACCCAAAAGAAGTACATTGAACAAAAAGAATTCAGATATAGTAGGAAATTTAAAAATTACTCCTAATAATTTTTTAGATTTTGATTATAATTTTTCATTAGACAGCAATTTAGAAACATTGAATTATAATTCTATTAATACTTCTTTAACTGTTAATAAATTTGTTACAAGTTTTGAATTCTTAGAAGAAAATGATTTTATAGGTGGTGAAAGCTACATAGGAAATAAAACATCATATAGTTTTAATGATGACAATTCGCTTAAATTCTCTACAAGAAAAAATAAAAGAACAAACCTAACCGAGTTTTATAATTTAATTTATGAATATAAAAATGACTGTTTAGTTGCGGGAATTGAATATAATAAAGATTATTATAGTATTGGTGACGCAAAACCTGAAGAGCAAATATTTTTTTCTATAACAATAGTTCCTTTTGGCAAAACAACCGGTCCAAATGTAAATAAATAATGTTTCAAATATTTTTAAAAAAAAAATTTCTAATTATATTTTTTTTAATAATTAATATAAATAATGTCTTATGTAACGAAGCAAGTATAAAATTTAAAATTGATAATGAAATAATAACTAATATAGATATTGAAAAAGAATATAATTATTTAATAGCTTTAAATACAAACTTAGAGTCATTAGAAAAAGAAAAAGTGTTTGAAATAGCACGAATATCACTAATTAAAGAGATAGTTAAAAAAATTGAATTAAAAAAATATTATGATTTAGATCAAAATCCAAAATACATGACACAAATAGTAAAAGAATTTTATGAGAGTCTGGGTATTAAAAACGAAGAAGAATTCAAATCATATTTGATGCCATATGGATTAAAAATAAATGATGTGAAAAAAAAATTAGAAATTGAAGCAATTTGGAATGAGTTAATTTATAAAAAATATAATAATCAAGTTAAAATAGATGAAGATAAGTTAAAAAAAATACTTGATGAAAAAATAAAAAACAACAATATTCAAAAAAAATATCTTTTATCAGAAATTTTTTTTAATGCAGAAAGCACAAAAGAATTAATGGAAAAATATGATTCAATTAAAAAAAGTATAATAGAAATTGGGTTTGAAAATACAGCAAATCAATTCAGTGAATCTGACTCTGCAAGAAATGGAGGTAGCATTGGTTGGATTAAAGATTCACAACTCTTAGATGTTATAAAAAAAAATGTAATTGATTTGGCGATAGGTAAATATAGTAAAATAATAAATTTACCTGGGGGAAATTTGATTATTAAAGTTAATGATATTAAGGAAGAAAAAATTAAATTAAATTTTGAAGAAGAATTTAAAAAACTTATTGTATATGAAAAAAATAGACAACTAAACCAATTTTCATTAATTTATTTTAACAAAATTAAACAAAACATAAACTATAGTGAAAAATAAACCTCTAATAATAGTTTCAGGCGAACCTTATAGTGTTTTTTTAGAAATTTTTTTAAAAGCCTTTAAAAAAAATATTTATAAAAAACCAATTATTTTAATTGTTTCAAAAATCCTATTTATTAAACAAATGAAAAAGTTGAATTTTAGATTCAAAATTAATTTAATTGATAAAGAAAGCTTTGACTTAGATAAATTAAGTAAAAAAAAAATTAACATTATTAATATTGATTTTAAATTTGAAAAAACATTTGATAAAATTTCCGATAAATCAAATTATTACATTGAAGAATGTTTTAATGTTGCGCTTAAATTAATGAAGGAAAATGTTGGTAAGGGATTAATTAATGGCCCAATCTCAAAAAAAGAATTTCTGAAAGAGAAATTTTTAGGAATTACAGAATATTTGGCTCATAAAACAAATAAAGATAATAAAGTTGCGATGTTGATTTATAATAAAAAACTATCTGTCTGTCCTATTACCACACATTTACCATTAAAATTAGTTAGTAAAAATTTATCAAAAAATAAAATTATTAATCAGGTTAAAATAATTACTGATTTTTATAGATATAAGCTTAATAAAGAACCAAGGTTTATTATTACAGGTTTAAATCCACATTGTGAAAGTAATTATAAATCAAGTGAGGAAAAAAAAATTATAATACCTGCAATTAATTTCTTAGTAAAAAACAAATATAAAATAAAAGGTCCTTTTGCAGCAGATACAGTATTTATGAAAGAAAATTTAAAAAATTATGACGTCGTGATTGGGATGTATCATGATCAAGTACTGTCACCTATGAAAACATTATTTGGATTTAATGCAATTAATATAACTTTGGGGTTACCTTTTGTAAGAGTTTCTCCTGATCATGGTCCTAATACTAAAATGTTAGGAAAAAATATATCTAACCCTAAAAGCTTAATAGAAGCTCTTAAATTTTTCAATAAATAAGTGGCTATTTATGCAAAAAAGAGTCTTGGGCAAAATTTTTTAGTCGATAAAATTATACTAGAGAAAATTACAGAAATTACCGAAATTGAAAATAAAGAAGTTTTAGAAGTTGGGCCGGGAACAGGAAATTTAACAGAATATATCTTAAAAAAAAATCCAAAAAAATTTTATGTAGTTGAAAAAGATGACAACTTAGCTCAATTATTAAATGAAAAGTTTAATGACAAAATTAATATCATAAATGATGATATTTTAAATATATCAGCAGATAAGATATCAGAAGCAAAAATTATAGTTTTTGGAAATTTGCCCTACAATATTTCTACAGAAATTCTTTCTAGGTGGATAATTAATCTAAAAAAAGATTTTTGGTTTACAAAGTTGATTTTGATGTTTCAAAAAGAAGTTGCAGAGAGAATAATAGCCGAAGTAAATACGTCAAATTATGGACGCTTGTCTATTTTATCAAGCTGGAAACTATCAGTAAAAAAAATTATAGATATAAAACCAAATAGCTTTTTACCTAGACCAAAAATAGATAGTTCTTTATTAGTTTTTTCTCCCATAGAAAATTTTCTTGAAATAAAAAATCCAAAAAATCTTGAAATGATTACAAAAACATTTTTTGGTCAAAGAAGAAAAATGATAAAAAAACCTTTTAATCAAATATTTAATAATGCCCAAGAAGTTGCTAAAAAACTTAATATCAACTTAAATCTTAGGCCACAGAATCTTTCTCCCGAAACATATTTAAGTATTACTAAAGAGTATGAAAAATTAGGAAGTTAATAATTCAACGTGATTTCTAATAAGTTCTTTATTATAGTTATTTTTTTTATTATTAATTTCTAAATCTATAATATTACTTATTTTTTTATAGCATTCTTCTAGATTGTCATTTATCACAACAAAATCATAATTGATCCAATGTAAAACATCTCTGCTAAATTCTTTCATTCTTTTTTCAACAATTAATTTATCTTTCATATCCCTATTAGATAATCTCTCAAATAAAACTTTTCTGCTTGGAGGAAGTACAAAAAAAGTAATTAACTTATACTTTAGTTTTGTATTTTTAATTTGGTCTGCACCTTGCCAATCAATATCAAAAATAACATTTTCACCATTTTTTAATTTTTGTATAACTGGAGATTTTGTAGTACCATAAAGGTGATTAAATACTTTAGCATATTCTAAAAATTCATCATTTTTTATTAACTCTTGAAATTCATTATTTTCGACAAAATAATAATCTTTTTTATCTTCTTCATTAATACGAGGTTTTCTTGTTGTGTGTGAAATAGAAATATTAAAATTTTTATTTTTAGATAATAATTTTACTAGTGTTGTTTTACCTGCCCCCGATGGGGATGATAAAATTATCATTATCCCATCTTTTTTTGTGGACATTAATACAATCTAATTGCTTTTGCCTTCAATAAATTTTACCGCGTCACCTACTGTAAGAATTTTTTCAGCTTCACTATCTGAAATTTCTGAACCGAACTCTTCTTCAAAAGCCATTACTAATTCAACAGTATCTAAACTATCGGCACCTAGATCATCTATGAAGCTAGATTCATCAGTAACTTTAGCTTCGTCAATACCTAAGTGATCTGCTACAATTTTTCTAACTTTGTTTGAAACGTCTTCTGGCATATTCTTCTTCTTCCTTTATTTATGTTTCGTTAATAGATTAAAAAGTAGTTTTGTCAAGCCATATACATGCCTCCATTAACATGTATTGTTTCACCAGTAATATATGATGCTGCGTCTGATGATAAAAAAGCTACAGTATTTGACACATCTTCACCGGTTCCTAACTTAGACATTGGAATTTTCAATGTTAATACAGCTTTTATACTTTCATCAATTTTATCAGTCATTTTAGATTGAATAAAACCAGGAGAAACACAATTTATAGTAATATTTTTTCTCGCGTATTCTATTGCAAGGCTTTTTGACATTGCAACCATGCCTGCCTTAGAAGCTGCATAATTTGATTGTCCTAAATTTCCAGTATGACCTACTATTGAAGTTATATTTACAACTCTACCATATTTATTTTTTAACATTTTTTTTATCGAATATTTACACAAATAAAAAGTAGAACTTAAATTTATATCAAGCACTTTTTGCCATTCTTCATTTTTCATTCTCAGTGACAAGTTATCCATAGTGATGCCTGCGTTATTAACAACAATATCTAAACCTCTTAGTTGAGAAGAAACATTTTCAATAAAATTTTCTATTTTTGAATGTTCGGAAATATCAAATTTTAAAATATTTATATTTGGAAAATTTTTTTTTAAATCATCTAATTTTTCTGTATTTGTACCTGTTGCAAGAACTGTGCCATTTAATGATAAGAATTTTTTTACAAGCGCATTTCCTATTCCTCCTGTTGCACCTGTAATTAATATCTTTTTATCTTTAAAATTAATCATTTATATTAATTAAATTTATATCTTCTTCATTATTTATTGCACTAACTTTAACAGTTTTATCAATTCTTTTAATTAAGCCAGATAATACTTTTCCTGGACCAATCTCTATAAATTGACTTACACCTTTATTTATCATAAATATTACACTTTCTCTCCAACGAACTCTGTTTTCAATTTGTTTTATTAGCAAGTCACTTAATAAAGATAAATTTTCTATCTGAGTGCCAGTAACATTGGAAATTAAAGTATTTTTTGGTTTTTTAAAATTAAGTTTTTGAATTTCTAAACTCATAATATTTGTTGCTTTTTTCATCAGTTTACAATGAAATGGTGCACTTACTGATAGTTTTATATTTTTAATACTATTAGCTTTTAAATCTAAAATAAAACTATCTATATCTTTAATGTTTCCGCTCACAACTATTTGTCCATTAGAATTGTCATTAGCAATATAACACTCATAATTATTTTCGTTATTTTTAATAATTTTTTCTATTTCTTCAATTTGTGATCCTAATACGGCGAGCATTATTCCTTGTCCTTTTGGAATTGAGTTCTGCATGGCTTGTCCTCTAATTTTTAATATCTTTATAGTATCACTAAAACTTAATGCTTCTGCACAAGCTAATGCTGTATATTCCCCTAGTGAATGTCCTGCAAAAAAATTTGCTTTATTCAGATCAATATTATGTTCTCTTTTTATGACTTGAAATATTGAGTATCCAACTAAAAATATTGCTGGTTGTGTATTTTCTGTTAAATCTAATTTTTCTTTAGGTCCATTTAAAATTAAATCTGAAAGCGGGAAACCTAATACCTTGTCAGCTTCATCAAAAAGATTCCTAACAATTTCAAACTTTGAGTGAAATTCTTTACCCATTCCTACTATTTGTGAGCCTTGCCCAGGAAAAATTACTGAAAACATCTAAATATTTTAATTTTTATTATTGTTTTAAGTGTTGTAATTCAATAATTATAATAGTATATCCTCATTTTTTATTAAAGAAGAATTATGAATTTATACGAACACACAATTATAGCTAGACAGGATACTAGTCCTTCTCAATTAATACAGTTAACTGAAAAATACTCGAAAATAGTTGAAAAATTTAAAGGAGATATAATAAAAACAGAGAATTGGGGCTTGATGTACTTATCATATGTGATTAAAAAAAATAAAAAAGGTAATTACATTCATTTTAAAATTAAAGGCAAAAGTGATTTAATTTCAGAATTAGAAAAAAATGAAAAAATTGATAAAAATCTTTTAAAATACATGACTATAAAAGTCAAAAAATTTGATTTAGAAACGAATTACTTTTCTGCAAGTGAAGAAAAAGAAAAAAAGGAGTATAAAAAATATTAATTATGCCCTTTAAAAAAAAAACAAATAATAGAAAAGGCGGCCAAAGTAATTTTGCTAAATTAAGCATATTTCAGCCTAATAAATATAAATTTGGTAAAAACTGCCCTTTATCAGTAAAAGGTGCTCCTGTGATTGATTATAAAAATATTAAATTGTTAAAAAAATATTTATCTGAAAATGGTAAAATTTTACCTTCAAGAGTTACAAATGTTTGTCAAAAAAAACAGAGAGCATTATCTTTATCTATTAAGAGAGCAAGAAACATAGCATTGATTTAAATGAAAATTATTTTATTAGAAAATCTTAGAAAAATTGGATCTATAGGTGAAATAATAGATGTAAAAAGAGGTTTTGCCAGAAATTACCTAATTGCTAACAAAAAAGCACTTTATGCTTCAAAAGAAAACATAAAAGAAGTAGAGAAAATTAAAAATGAATTAGGAAAAAAAGATCTTGGTAAAAAGAAGGAAGCAAAAAATATTTCAGAAAAAATTAATGGTAAGGAATATTTAATAAAAAAACTCAGTACTGAAAATAACGAATTGTATGGTTCTGTTAAACCTACAGAGATTTCAAAGACTATTCTTGCACAAGATAGCTTAGAAATACAACCTGAGATGATACAACTCAATAAAGAAATAAAATCATTAGGAACATTTAAAGTATCAATAAATCTACACTCAGAAGTTCAAGCAGAATTAAATATAAAAGTTATTGCTGCTGAAACAATTCAGTAGTTTATACATTTTTTTCCCCAGTATTTTTTAATCATTTTTATTAAATATTTTTCAGATAAGATTTAACAATGGAAAATAATCTAAGTATTGTAAAAGAAACATTTAAAGACTTACCTAATAATATCGAAGCTGAACAATCTGTAATTGGTTCAATATTGGTTAATAATGAAATATTTGATGAAATTAATACTATAATTTCAAATGTTAATTTTTATGACCCAATGCATCAAAAAATTTTTTCTGCAATTGAAAGCCTTGTTTATAAAGGAATGCTAGCCAACCCTATCACCTTAAAAAATTATTTTGAAAATGAAAAAGATGAACTAAATGTTCCAGAATATTTAGTTAAAGTTACAAAATTTTCGACACCACCAAGACAAGCAATTGAATATTCAAGAATTATTTATGATATGTTTGTAAGGAGAGAACTTATAAAGATTTCTGAAAATACAATAGACTCCGCTAAACTTAATGACTTAAATGTTAATGGACAAAATATTATAGAAAATTCTGAAAGATTATTGTTTGACCTTGCTGAAAAAGGATCTTTTAATTCATCGTTAATTAAATTTGATGAAGCGGTGAGACAAACTATAGAAATGGCATCAATAGCATACAAAAATGATGAGGGCATTGTTGGTGTACCTACCGGCTTAAGAGATTTAGATGATAGACTTGGTGGACTTCATAATTCAGATTTAATTATCATAGCGGGTCGCCCATCTATGGGTAAAACTGCTTTAGCAACAAATATTGCCTTTAATGCTGCACAAAAATTACAGGAGAAAGGACAAAAATCATCTGTTGCATTTTTTTCACTAGAAATGTCTTCAGAACAGTTATCAACAAGAATTCTAGCTGAACAATCTAGAATTAAATCAAATGATATTCGTAGAGGAAAAATTTCAGATGAACAATTTGATAAATTTATTGAAACATCAAAAAATATTTCTGAACTACCTTTGTATATTGATGAAACTCCTGCAATTAGTATTGCCGCAATGAGTAACAGAGCTAGAAGAATTAAAAGACTAAAAGGACTAGATTTAATTGTAGTTGACTACATTCAATTAATGAGGGGATCGGGAAATAATAGGGACGGTAGAGTACAAGAAATTTCTGAAATCACACAAGGGCTTAAAGCAATGGCAAAAGAATTAAGACTTCCCGTTATAGCTCTTTCTCAATTATCAAGAGCTGTGGAACAACGAGATGATCACAAACCACAATTGTCAGATTTAAGAGAATCGGGCTCTATTGAACAAGATGCAGATGTTGTGATGTTTGTTTATAGAGAGGCTTACTATCTAGAGAGAAAAGAACCAAGACCTGCCACAGTTGAGCATGCTGAATGGCAAGCAAAAATGAATGATGTGTCAAATCTAGCAGAACTTATTATTGGGAAACAAAGGCACGGTCCTACAGGAAATATAATGCTAGAATTTGAAGCAATGTTTACTAAATTTAAAGATACTCAAATCAATTAATATCAAATATAAATTGATAGAAAATGTTGTCTCATTTATATCAAAATACAATTCTTAAAAATCCTAAAGCAATATTTTTATTATTAATTGTTGCGTTAATAAGTTTTGGGTATTTTTCTAAAAATTTTAGACTAGACGCTTCATCTGAAACACTTTTAATCGAAGGAGATCCAGATCTTAAATATTTAAAAGAAATTACAGATAGATATGGTGCAAAAGATTTTCTGGTCATTACTTATACTCCAAATGAAAAAATGATATCTGAAAATTCTATTAACAATTTATTAAGTTTAAAATACAAAATTCAAAGTTTAGATTGGGTTCATAACGTAGTTACACTTTTAGACATTCCTTTATTAAATAATTCTGAAGAACCTTTGCAAGAAAGACTTAAAAACTTTGTTACACTTAAAGATGAAGGAGTTGATAAACAAAGAGGTTATAATGAAATTTTGGAGAGTCCAGTTTTTAGAAACTTTGTAATTAGTGAGGACGGAAATACAAGTGGAATTATTGTCTATATTAAAAAAGATGAAACTTTAAAACAATTACAAGGTAAAAACAAAAATGAAATAGAAATTTATAAAGATACTTTAAAGAAAAAAAATCATCAAAATATCGTTCAAATTAGAAAAATTATTAAATCTTATGATGAAGTAGGAAAAATTTATCTTGGAGGTATTCCCATGATTGCAGATGATATGATGTCATTTATAAAAAGTGACATTATTGTATTTGGTGTTGGGGTATTATTATTTATTATTGCCACTCTTTGGTTTGTATTTAGAAAATTAATTTGGATTATAGTTCCAATAAGTAGTTGCTTTTTTTCAGTTATCATTATGACAGGACTGCTTGGATTATTGGGTTGGAAAGTTACAGTAATTTCATCTAACTTTATTGCTTTAATGTTAATTTTAACAATGGCAATGAATATCCATATGAGTACACGTTTCTTACAATTAAAAAATGATTTTCCAGATTTAGAAAATTTTAAAATAATTCAAATGACTACTGAAAAAATGTTTTGGCCTATTCTTTATACTGCCTTAACAACTATTTGTGCTTTTTTATCTTTAATTTTTAGTGAAATTAAACCAATTATTGATTTTGGATGGATGATGACGTTAGGCTTAATTACTTCTTTTATAATCACTTTTACTTTGCTCCCTACTCTTTTAAATTTTGTTTCGAATAACAATATAAAAATTCAAAAAAATAGTGAATCTAAAATTACTTCTTTTTTAGGAAAAATTTCTATTAATAATAAAAATATAATTTTTACTTTTACTGGATTAGTTATTGTTTTAAGTATAATTGGCATAAGCCGGTTAGAAGTAGAAAATAGCTTCATAAACTATTTTAATAAAAATACTGAAATCTATAAAGGCATGAAACTTATTGATGAAAAATTAGGTGGCACTACTCCACTTGAAATAATTTTAAAATTTGGAGATGCGGAACCAAAAAATTTAGAAACCCAAGAAGAGGATGAATTTGACGATTGGGAAGATGATAAAAACAAAGATGATGCAAAATACTGGTTTACTAAAGATAAAATCGACCGAATTCAAAAAGTTCACAATTACCTTGATGGCTTACAGCCTGTAGGTAAGGTTTTATCTTTTTCATCCGTTGTTGAAGTAGCAACTCAACTAAATAATAATAAAACTCTTGGCACTTTAGAAATGGGGGTTCTTTATAGTAAAATTCCAGATACAATAAAAAAAGAAATTATTAATCCATATATTTCAATTAAAGATAACGAGGCAAGAATAAGCGTAAGAATTAAAGACTCTCAAGATGGATTAAGAAGAAATGAATTAATTAAAAAAATTAATTATGATCTTAAAAATAAACTTGGACTTAAAGATGATCAATTTAAATTAACTGGTATCTTAATTCTATTTAACAACCTTCTTCAAAGTTTATTTAAATCGCAAATACTTACTTTAGGACTTGTTATGATTGGAATATTTGCAATGTTTTTAATTTTATTTAAAAATGTTAAACTATCATTAATTGGTGTGGTTCCAAATTTTATAGCAGCTTTTTTTATACTCGGAATTATTGGATTGTTAGGAATACCGCTAGATATGATGACGATAACAATTGCTGCTATTACAATTGGAATAGCTGTTGATAATAGTATTCACTATATTTATAGATTTAAAGAAGAATTTGTTAAAAATAACGATTACAACAAAACACTAAAATTATGTCATTCTACAGTTGGTGTTGCAATATTAAATACTTCAATAACTATTATTTTTGGTTTTTCAATTTTAATATTTTCTAAATTTATACCTACTATTTACTTTGGTGTATTCACAGGTATTGCAATGTTTTTGGCTATGATTTCTGTTTTAACTTTACTTCCATCACTTATTTTAATCAGTAAACCGTTTGGAAAATAAATTTATTAATGATTGATGTATTAAAAAATTTTTATGAAGCCATTACTTTGTTTGACCTAATATATTTAACAATAACTATTTTATCTTTATCAAAATGTTCTAGAAAAGGATTTGTACTTAGTGTCCTTGCTGCTTCTAAGTGGCTTTTAGCTTATGTAATTACATTAATTATTTTTCCCAAAACCAAACCTTATGTAGATGACATTATTGATAACGAATATATTTTAGATATTATTTTGGGTGTTGGAATTTTTGCTTTAGTAATTTTTATTATATTAATGATCAATAAAGGTATAAGTAAAGCTGTTAGTTATTCTGGTCTAGGTACTATTGATACTATTTTTGGATTCTTTTTTGGTTTTATACGAAGTTATGTTATTTGCGTGTGTATTTTTTCAACTATAACTATTGTCTATAACCATAATAAATGGCCAATGAATCTTGATGAATCCTTAATCTTTCCATATGTTGAAAAAGGTAGTAAGTTTCTTATTAAAGAATTTCCTAATGAAAAAAATTACAAAGATACTAAAGAAAAAATTGAAGAGCTATAATCCAAAACTTAAAGAAGAATGTGGAGTTTTTGGAATTAGTAATAGTTCTGATTCATCTGCACTAACTGCCTTAGGTCTTCATGCTCTTCAGCATAGAGGTCAAGAAGGTTGTGGAATTGTTTCATTTGATGGAAAAAAATATCACTCTGAAAAAAGATTTGGTCTTGTTGGTGATAACTTTAATAAGGAAAAAGTATTAAAAAATTTATCAGGGAATTATGCAATTGGCCATAATAGATATAGTACAACAGGAGAAAATACCTTAAGAAATATACAACCTTTTTTTGCAGATACTAATGCAGGTGGATTAGGTATTGCACACAATGGTAATTTAACAAATTCGATCACCCTCAGAAAAAAATTAGTTGAAGATGGTGCAATCTTTCATACAACGTCGGATACTGAAACAATTGTTCAATTAATAGCAAAATCAAAAAGAAATAAAACTATTGATAAAATAGTAGATACACTATTTCAAATACAAGGAGGTTATGCTTTGGTAATGCTTAATCAAAGTACACTTATTGGAGTAAGAGACCCTTTTGGAATACGACCTTTGGTTATTGGTAAAATAAAAAATTCTTATGTTTTTACATCTGAAACTTGTGCTCTAGATATAATAGGTGCAAAATATATTAGAGATGTAGAAAATGGTGAAGTTGTTTACATTGAGAATGATCAGCTAAAAAGTATTAAACCATTTCCAATTAAAAAAGCTAGACCTTGTGTATTTGAGTATATTTACTTTGCAAGACCCGACAGTATTTTAAATGGTAGATCTGCTTATGAATTTAGAAAAAATTTTGGCATTGAACTAGCAAAAGAAACTGATATTGATGCCGATATTGTGGTCCCAGTACCAGATTCTGGAAATGCTGCTGCACTTGGCTATGCTCAGTTTATAGGTAAAAATTTTGAATTAGGTTTAATTAGAAATCACTACGTTGGCAGAACATTTATTGAGCCTAGTCAAAAAATAAGAAGTTTAGGTGTAAAATTAAAATTAAATGCAAACAAATCATCCATTAAAAATAAAAAAATTATTTTAATTGATGACTCATTAGTGAGAGGAACAACATCTCATAAAATAGTTAAGATGCTTTATGATGCTGGTGCTAAAGAAGTTCATGTTAGAATTGCCTGTCCAGAAATAAGATATCCGGATTTTTATGGTGTTGATACGCCTACTAAAAAAGAACTCTTAGCAGCAAACAAGACTAATGAGGAAATACGCGAGTATATAGGTGCAAAATCACTAAAATTTTTATCTATAGAGGGAATGTATAGAGCTATGGGATTTGATAAGCGAAATGAAATTTACCCACAACTTACTGATCATTATTTTACAGGTGATTATCCAATTAAACCAATTGATGAGTTAGGTGATGATAAAGTAACTCAGTTATCTTTATTAAGTACAGCATCTAATAACTAAATATGAAAAAAGTTAGCTTTACGGAGATGAAAAAAGGGTCCAAAGAAGACTATTTGTTTTTAGATAAACTTGAAAAGAAATTTATTGCTGGAACTGAAGATAGAATTATAAAATACCTTAAAAAATACGATCAAACACTTGAAGGTTATCAAGTTAGTAGATTAGAACATTCTTTGCAGGCTGCTACTAGAGCTTTTAAAGATAAAGCTAGTGATGAAATGATTGTAGCCACACTATTACATGATATTGGAGATGATTTAGCACCAGCAAATCATGCAGAGTATGCTGCAGCAATTTTACGACCTTATGTTAGTGAAAAAACACATTGGATACTTTTGAAACATGGTGAATTTCAAATGTACTACTATGCTCATCATTTAGAATCAGATAGAAATAAAAGAGACCAATACAAAGATCATAAATATTATGATGATTGTATTAAATTTTGTGAATTATGGGACCAACCTTCATTTGATCCAAGTTATAAATCTTTACCTCTAGAAAAATTTGAGCCATTAATAAGAAAAGTATTTTCAAGAAAACCTTATTCATGTCTATAGTCTTGAATTAATGACTTTAAAAAAAATAGTTAATAATTATATATAAAGTAATGATAAATAAAAAAGAACATTTAATTGATTACTTTAAATCTGGAATTAAAAAAACTCATCAATTCAAAATTGGAATCGAGCATGAAAAATTTATATTTGATTTAAATACAAATAAGAGAGTTAATTATTCAACTATTCTTAGAATGTTTAAAGCGTTATATGAATTTGGTTGGAAACCAATTTTAGAAAATAAAAATGTTATTGGCCTTAAAAAATATGGTAAAAGCATTACATTAGAACCCGGAAATCAAATCGAACTTTCTGGTGATCAATTAAATAATATCCATGAAGCATGTTCAGAGTCACAAGATTACTTATTTGAACTTAATCAGGTTATAAAAAAATTAGATTTAAAGATAGTAAGTGCTGGATTTGATCCTATTTCAAAAATTTCAGAAGTTCCTAATAATCCAAAACAAAGATATAAAATAATGACTAAAGATATGCCTCAAGGTGGTGAGCTGAGCTTAGATATGATGTATCGAACCTCTGGAACACAAATAAACCTTGATTATAATTCTGAAAAAGATTTTATAAAAAAATTTAAAGTAATTAATTCACTTGTCCCTATTTCTATAGCTCTATTTGCAAACTCATCAATAGTTGAAAAAAAAAAAGGTACTTATCTTTCTTATAGATCTAAAGTTTGGCAAAATACTTCTAGAGGTGGATTACCTGAGATGTTTTTTGATAATATGGATTTTGAAAAATATTCAGATTTTACAATAAATTTTCCAATTTTGTTTATTCAAAAAGATAAAAAGTATATTTCTGGAAAGAATTATTTATTTTCAGATTTTATGGAAGGTAAAATTAAAGAAATAGATAATAGAATACCTAATGAAAATGATTTAACTACTCATTTAAGTACTATCTTTACAGAAAATCGACTTAAAAAATATATTGAGCTAAGATCAATGGATGCCTGTGGTTGGGACTGCTTATGTTCTGGTCCTGCTTTTAATACAGGAATTTTATATGGAAATTTAGATGAAGCTTTCGATTTGGTTTCAAAATGGGACAAAAGCAAAATTATAAATGCTTACTTAGAAGCTCCAAAAAAAGGTTTTAATACCCAACTCATGGGCAAGGATTTATTCTATTGGACATCAATAATGCTGGATATTGCAAAAAAAGGTCTAGAGAACAGAGATATAATTGGTAAAAATGGTTACAATGAAATCCATTATTTAAATCATTTAGAAAAAATAATTGATAACAAGCTAACAAACGCAGATCATATGATTGCTAAATTTTCTAAAAATGAAAATTTAAATGACTTATATGACAAATAAAATTATAGCTATTCAAGGAAATAATCCAAAAGAACTTAATCAAAATACAGATACCAGTATATTTCTTGCCAAAGAAGCTCAAAATATAAAATATAAAATATTTTACTACGAACCTAAAAATTTATCTATAATAAATGATATTGTTACAGCCAAAGGTTTTTTTATAAAATTTAATTATACTAATAAAAAATTTTTTAAAATTTTAAAATTTCAAAAACTAAATTTGTTAAATTGCAAATTTATACTTATAAGACAAGATCCACCATTTAATTTAGAATACATTACAACTACTTACATTTTAGATAAAATAAAAAATAAAGTTAAAATAATTAATAATCCTACATCTTTGAGAAATATTTCAGAGAAATTATACTCATCTTCTTATCAAAGATTTATGCCTAAAACTATTTTTACTAAAGACTTAAATGAAATTAAAATTTTTTACAAAATTAATAAAAGAATTATAATAAAACCTATTCATGGGTACGGTGGTAACGATATACACCTTATACAAAGAACATTTAAAAATAAATTAGTAACTAATTTTATTAAAAAACATGGACATATTATGTGTCAAAAATTTTTACCTAACATAAAAAATGGTGATAAAAGAATTTTTTTAATTGATGGAAAAATATGTGGTGCAATATCTAGAGTTCCAAAAAAAGGATCTTTCTTAAGTAATATGAGCAAAGGTGCAAAACCTACACTAACAAAACTTACGAAAACGGAATATAAAATTTCTACTATTGTTGCAAAAAATCTTAAAAAAGAAAATATTTACTTTGCGGGTATAGATTTTATAGATCAAAAATTAAATGGGGATATTAACGTTACGTCTCCCACTGGATTAAAAACTTATTATGATTTATCAAAAAAAAATTTAGCTAAACAATTTTGGAAAGGTTTAAAAGCTTGAACAATTTAACTTCACAACAAAAAGGTTCATTATTAGCTTTTATAGCAGTGATGTTTATTACACCTGACTCTCTTTTTATTAGATTGTCAAATATTGAAACCTGGGGCATGCTTTTTTATAGAGGTGCCATCCCTTTTGTAGTCACACTAATTGGTCTCTTATTCTTTTATAAAAAAAAATTTTTTAAGGCTGTATTAGCTATAGGTTATCCTGGTATATTTTACGTTTTAAGTTTTTCTATTTGTAATATTACTTTTATAATTTCTATTCAAAATACTAATGTTGCTAACACTTTAGTGATGATTGCTATGGCACCAATGCTTTCTGCTATTTTAGGTGCTATGTTTCTTAAAGAAATTCCTGATCAAAAAACTTGGTTAGCAATTATTGTAACTTTTGCTGCAGTTGCATATATCTTTCATGATTCAATTGAGCTTGGTAATTTCTATGGAGATATTTTTGGATTAATCACTGCCTTTGGTCTCGCCTGTAATGCTGTCATCGCTAGATTTGCAAAAGATAGGGATCTTGTTCCTTCTGCTGTTATAGGAAAGCTTTGTGTTGCACTATTTGCTTTATTTTTTGTCGAAAGCTTTGCCCTTGTTGAAAAAGACTTAATATTTATACCCTTAATGTGTGTTATGTGCGTTGCTATCCCCTTTGTTTTAGTGACAATTGCTCCGAGATTTATACCTGCTGAAGAAGTCAATCTATTTTTTTTACTCGAAACAATTATTGGTCCAATCTGGGTGTGGGTAATAATTAAAGAGCAACCAAGTATAGAAGCATTGCAAGGTGGTTTTATAATAATTGTTACGATTGCCATACACTCATTTTTAAAACTTAAAAAATCTTAGGATCGTCATAATTAAGTCTTTATTTGAGAATAGATGACGATTAATTAACTGTTATTTATGGATAAAATTTTAAGAAATTCTTGGGCACTATTTTTAGGAATGGGTTTCATAATGTTGGCTCATGGATACCAAGGGTCATTACTTGGTGTGAGAGCAGTGCAGGAAAAGTTTAGCCTGATTGCAACAGGTTTCATGTTGTCTGGTTATTATGTTGGATATTTTATTGGTGCAAAAACAATTCCAAGTTTCATATTAAGAGTAGGTCACATAAGAGTATTTGCAGCATTTGCCTCAATGGCCTCTATAGTAATTTTATTCCACTCAATTTTTATTCATCCTTTTACTTGGTTTATTCTTAGAATTATTACAGGAATTAGCATGGTTTCTATTTATACAATTGCTGAAAGTTGGCTGAACGATAGAGCAACCAATAAAAATAGAGGAAGTGTTTTATCGGTTTATATGATTGTACTTTATGGATCTATGGCAATTGGAATGTTTTTTCTAAACTTTAGTAAACCAGAAAATTTTCAACCTTTTATTTTAGTTTCTTTATTTATGTCACTTGCTTTAATTCCAATTTTATTAACTAAAAGAAAAGCACCTACATTTAAAAAAATTACTGGTATGAGTTTAAAAGAACTATATAAAACATCTCCTTTGGGAATGGTAGGTTCTCTTTTTTATGGTACCGCTCAATCAGCTTTATTTTCCCTTCTTGCTGTCTATGCAACATCTATGAATTTCACTATATTTGAAATTTCAGTTGTAACTTTCTTATTAGCAATATCGGGCGCTATAGCACAATTTCCTATTGGAAAATTATCAGATAAATTTGATAGAAGGTTAGTTATTATTTATACTACTTTTGGTGCAGCTTTTTTTGCACTTTGTACAATATTTGCTTCAAGACAAATGTATTTACCGGGTGACCTTGGCACTTCTAAATTATGGTTTTATATATTCTTAATTTTATTTTCTTTTTGTAGTTTACCCATGTTTGCAATTATTTTTGCACACACTAATGACTTTATTCCAAAAGAAAAGTTTGTTGCAGCTGGAGCCAGTCTACAATTTTCATTTGGATTAGGAGCTATAAGTGGACCCTTCTTGTGTTCGGTGTTTATGAATGTAATAGGTTCTAATGGTTATTTTATTTTTTTAATAATTTTTCATTCTTTAATAGGTATTTTTGCAATTCACCGAATGAAAATAAGAGAAACAGAAGATAATCCAGATTCACAATTTGCAGCTATGCCACAAACTATTACTCCCACCGGTATGGAATTGAATCCATCAACAGAACCAATTGAAGAACCTAAAAAAGAAGAGCTTAAAAATGAAAATAGTCTTTAATTTCTATTGTATTGGCAACCTCTACTTTACCATCATTTAATGCTCTTAAATAAATACCCATATTAAAATGATTGTATGTTTTTTTTAATGATTTAAGTAAATTTAATGCATTATCATCAGTTTTGGGCTTCAAATTAATTGCAACACAACGTGGAATATTCCTTTCAACTTTAAAAGAAACGTTATTAATTTTTATTATTTTTCCTATCCAATTACGTTCTTCCCAAGGTTCAATTCCCTCAATATAAAAATTACCTCTAAATCTTTGGAACTCTACTTTTTTATTAATTTTTTTCTCAAAATCTTTAATACTATTAAGGTTTATTAAAGATATAGAGTTGAAAACTTTATCCGAATGTGAAGTGTCATAAAAAGGAAATTCTTTATTTTTTAATAATGATATGGGTTTTATTAATTTTTTTCTCAAAATCTTTAATACTATTAAGGTTTATTAAAGATATAGAGTTGAAAACTTTATCCGAATGTGAAGTGTCATAAAAAGGAAATTCTTTATTTTTTAATAATGAAATGGGTTTTATTAATGAATTTTCTAGCTCTACTAGTTTATTTATGAGTAAAGATCTTTGCTCTATATCATCAGATGATATTGATATTAATTCCTTACCATCAAGTGTTAATGTTAATTTATTATCTTTATAATTGAAATCATACTTATTTAAAACAGGAGAGTTTTTTAATGTTAAAAAATTATTCAGTTTTCTTTCACTTGGATTTTTTTCGATTGATTGAGCTTTTTTAGAATCAATAATTCTTGAAAAAGCAAATATTCTATCATTCAAGATTCCTAAATTTTTTTTAATTTCACAAGATTCAATACTTTGAAAAGATAGAGATTTTACAGGGCAATAATTTATTGAAGATATCAAATAGCTCATATAATATGTTTAAATTGTCTCCAAATCAATTTCAAGAATATAGTGTTAAACATTGAGTTACTCCAATTGATGTCTTATCTAAAAATTCAACATGTGAAATTAGAAATATTAAAAATAAACTAACATCTCTCTGGAAATAATTTTTTGTAATATTTTTTCATAATTTTTTTGAAGACATTGCAAAAAAATAACTTTTAGTTAAAAAAAATTAATAAAAAAAAAGTAAACTGTAGAAAATAAGATAGGAAGCTGTCGATTATTTTTTTGGAAAACCTTCTGGTGTATAAAATTTTCTAATCTTTTGCAATGAGAGGTAGTAAGCACTTTCTCTATAAGATTTTTTGATTTTTTTTTTAATCTGCAAAATTTCATTAAAGGCATTTCGCATTGAGTCTTCTAAACCGGAATAAGCTAAATCCTCTTCATCTGCTCCATGAATTATTTTAGAAATTAATTCAGGATTTGTTTTAGTTTTTGTTTTTTTATCAATTAAATTAATAAGTTCTAATATTTTATGCTCTTGAAATCTTTTTTCTACTCTTCCAAACCTTATATGAGATATATTTTTAACCCATTCAAAATAAGAAACAACAACCCCTCCAGCGTTGACATAAATATCAGGTAAAACCATTATTTTTTTTTTATTTAATTCTTTATCTGCCTCAAATGAGATGGGACCATTTGCAGCCTCTATAATTATTTTAGTTCTTATTCTCTTAACGTTTTTTATTGTGATGACATTTTCTAAAGCTGCAGGTATTAAAATATCACATTCTAACTCTAATAATTTATCTGGTTTATTATAAAATTTACCAAGTTTTTTGTTATTGATAGTTTTGTTTTTTTTATAAAATTGAATTAAACTATTTATGTCAATACCATTTTTATTGTAAAGATAACCGTTACTCTCACCTATGGCAATAATCTTTGCATTATCTCTATTATATAAGTGTTCAGCTAAATTACTACCTACGTTTCCAAATCCTTGAATAATAATTGAATTATTTTTTAGTCTATTTTCTAAGCTTGCTTCTTTAACTATATCTTTATGTCTAAATAATTCTCTAATTACCTCCTCTATACCTCTGCCAGTTGCCTCTGTTCTTCCAGCTATACCTCCACTATGAATTGGTTTACCAGTAACACAACCTCTGTAATTGATGTCCTCAGGTTTCAAAGATTTATAAGTATCTTTAATCCAATCCATTTCTCTCTCTGAGGTACCGACATCAGGAGCTGGTACATTTATTGCAGGAGATATAAAACCTTTATTGATCAGTTTGGTCACAAAAGCTTTAGTAATTAAACGTAGTTGTTGCTCGGAATAGTTTTTGGGATTAATTTTTAATCCTCCTTTAGATCCACCAAAGGGAATATCTACAATTGAACACTTATAAGTCATCAATGATGCTAAAGCTTCAGTATCATCTTGATCTACGTTTATGGAGTAGCGCATTCCACCTTTGCTTGGTAAAATGTGTTCAGAATGAACAGCTCTCCAACCTGTAAAATTATGAATTTTTTTGTTTATCTCCACACCAACATTAACTTTAATTAATGAGTGCGTAGATTTAATATGTTCTACAAGATCATCACTAAATTTTAGTAACTTTGCTGATCGCTCAACATATAAATCAATGTTATCTTTAAAGCTCATATTTTTTAATCAAGGATTAATTGTTATCTTATTGGTTATTATTCATTTAGTCACTAAATGTGTTTATAATACGGAGCATACTAGTAACAAATAAAATAAAACAAGAGTTAGATCGATGTGAGTAAAGAAAAAATGAGTAAACTATAAAATTCTATTTGAGAAACTGGTGATTATTTACTAAGTTAGTCGAGTAACTCTGTTGATCTTGATTAATCTAACCTCAAAATAGTTATGCTGACTATTTACAATATATTAAAAGCAAATAACTATTTTAAATATTTTCTGTAAACAAATATTACTGCAAAAACAATTATTAATGCTGCAATACCTTGTTCTCCTAAGCTATTAAGTAAATTAATTAGATTTTTTGTAACCTGTGTACCAAAAAAAGCTGAATTTGGCCCAAATATTATTTCAGCAATCACAGATACTCCTAATAAAAGAACACCAAGTTCAAGAAATTTATTTAAATACGACTTTATCTTTGAAATCCAACTATTCATAATTATTTCTCCTATTACAAAAATCCCTAATCTTTAATTTTAAGATTAGGGATTTTATATTATTTATCAGCAACCTAGAGGGTAGTACCAATTTTAACTATATTTATTTATAAAAGTTAAGAATGATAATAGCGGCTACTAAACCAACTACTCCTGCATCACCTAACCCTTGAACTAAGCTAATGATATTTTCTGCTACTCCACCTACAAATGGTACATTTCCACCGAGTAGAGAAACAACGATACCTAAACCTAGTAAAGCAATAACTACATTAGTTAAGCTAGTTATTGTTCCTGTTAATCCTTGTAATATTTTCATTTTGACTCCCTTATTTATGTTATCTATCGAATCAACTTCAATAGTTAATTTATCCTAGCAAAAACTTCGTTCATTGATAGATTTAATTTATCTTTATTATCAACGTTATTGATGTTTATTTTGGGTCAAATACATCAAATAAATCAATTTATTAAAAAAATATCTGTAATAAAAAATAATTACGAATAAAAAAATTAAGAAAACCTAAAATGATCATTAATAATACTAAATAAGCACAAGATATAGGTTGTATTCAATCTGGAGTAGAACATTAATGGTTTAATCATTAGGTATTAACAAAAAGTTTTGTTTAAATATAATTATGGTTAATAAAAAGAAAAAAACAGTAAAAAAATCAAAGCTTAAAAGCAAAAAAA